>MDTB01085326.1_pt1 | contig 15567 bp, 18 predicted proteins | sample 811161 | NCBI WGS metagenome assembly MDTB01 (sample SAMN05326650, study PRJNA326480) | marine metagenome | isolation source: seawater | place: Mediterranean Sea | collected 2009 | reverse complement strand
TTGTTCATTTAGAGAAGAAGATGATTTAACAAAATGGTATGATATGCCTTTTCATTTACTTTTTAATGATAGTTTTATTAATACATTTGGTTTATAAGTTTCTAATAGTTCATTTAAATTACCTATTGTATGATATGAGTATTGTTTTTTTATATCTTTAATATGTACTTTGCCGAAAACAATTATTTCAATGTTTTTTTTATTTCTAATTTTTTTATTTAATTCATTTAATAAGTAATATCCCTTTACATCAGATATATCACCTACAATACCAATTACAAATTTATTTTTGTTTGAATTAATAATTTTTCTATCACTATTTCTATAGTCTGGTAAAGCAGATACAATTATATTATTATAGTCGTTCATATATTTACCAAATGTATGTAAATTTCCAATATGTTGTGTTATTACACGTGAAAATTGATGTATATTTATTTTGTGCTCTACTTGTGTATCATTAATTTCATAAAAATATAATTGCGGCTTTTTAAAAAATAAACTATAATCATGTGTTAAAATCGTTTTTTCTTTATTTAATGTTAATACATTGTCTATAAAGTGTTTATCATGTTCTACAATAGAATTGAAAAATATTTTACTTATTTTATTTTGTATTTCATGTAAAAAAAATATAGATTGTTCTACATTCATATGTGGTGAAAATATAATATCATCATTTAAATACCAATACATATTTCCTTTAAAGTTACGTACAATCAAGAAATTGGTTCTATATTTGTAATGACTTATAATAGAATTAATAAAAAATGAACAACCACCTCCAAAACATGGAAAATCAATGATTAATAATAAATCATTATATTGTAATAAAGATGTTCTTATATCTGAACTTGATTCTAATGGTTTGAACATAGGTGAATTACGACTATTAATGTAATGCAATTTACTTTCTTCTAATGTAGAATCACTTTCAGTCGCAGTATTATAAATAGTTATATTATTTATATTAAAAATATCATAAATATCTGAATAATCATGAGTTAACATTTTAGTATAAGCATCTTTTATAGGTTGAATATGTGTAAGTAATCCTTCATCTTTACCATATTGTATCCAATGTTTTATTGCCTTACTTTGTGTATTAATTCCTGTATGAATCAAATGATTATTATAAGAAACATAAAAACTCCAATCAAAGTCTTTCAAAATTGTTCTTCTACCTTCCGAAAATCCACTATAAATGTAATGTTGTTCAGCCTTATCTTTTGTAATATATCCTTGTTCAATTAAATCTTGATTAATTGCAATATATTGCGTCCAGTCGAAATTCTTTGATTTTATTTCTCGCTTTTCATAACGTCCTTTTTGGTTCCAATGATTTTTTGCTAATTCTTCATTGTTAATCCCTATTTCTATTAAATCTGTATTGGCTATTAAATATTCTTTCCAGTTAAAATTTATTTTCTTTTGTATTATTTTCTTACCTGGTTCAAAACCGTAAGAATCAGGAAAGTTCATATTATATATTATATTTAAAAATAATAATAAAAACGATTATTAATATACACTATGAAGCTTATTATAAAATCAAATAAAATTTTTCAAAGTAGTCATGAAAGTGAAGACATTGTACACTTTATTACTCAATTTTTCATTCCTAATGATATTACACGCCATAATGAAATCAAATTTTGCTTAAAAAAAAATGTGGAAAACAATAAAATAGACAAAATTCATTTATTAGTAGAAAAATTATATAGTGAAAACGAATTAGGTATAAAGTCCGAAAAAATAAACCAAGTTTTTATTAATAAACGTTTATCATATGCAGACGTTTTTTCTTATGCAAAGGACCTAAAGGGTTACATTATTTTCGCCAATGCGGATATTTTTTTCCAAAGTTCTTCTATTTCTGTTGTTAAAAAATCAAAAATGAGTACGGAGAAAATATTTTGCGCTCTTTTGCGTTATGATTATGTGAATTCTTCATCGCATCGCATTTTCGGTCCAAGATTCGATAGTCAGGACAGTTGGATTTTCCATTCCAATTTTAATATTCCTAATTTCGCCATGCATTTGTTTTCTTTTTATTTGGGTACACCTGGATGTGATAATAAAATAGTGTATTTAATGGCGATTCTTGGCTATGAAATCTTAAACGACCCTATTTCGATTCCATCTTTTCATGTGCATTCAAGCAAACAGCGTAATTATTCGCACAAAGACATTATACCAGAGCCATGGGGAATGGTGATCCCTTTTGGATTTGAACCTTCTTCTATAGTCAATAGTCTTGGAATTCAGTTGAAACAATTTTCTGTTTGGTCCAAGAATTTCACTACACTTATGTATAGCGACAATGATTATTTGCGAAATTATATTTTTGCTAAACTTGAGAAAAATGAGAATTTTGTGATTCCTCGTATATCGGGGATTGAAAACAATGTTGCTGTTTTCGCAAAAGCAGTTGATGAAAAACTTGTTCCTTCAATAGGACAATTGGAAAATTATATTTCAAATATATTGGGAGCTATGAAAAACAATGCTGGAATATTCTTGGACAGTAAACAATCGATAAAGAATTATTCACGTGAATATTTGTCTGTATTTTCTATGTGTGATGTTTTTGCTGGATGGGATCCACAAGGTAATTATATTGGTCATGTGGCTCAATCTCATGCGTACATCCAAAACGTATATTCTTCTAAACATATGATTTGGGCATTAACTTTCGATATTTTTCATTATATTTTTTCAAATCCTTGGACACATGCATTACGGGGAAAACGGGTTTTAATCATTTCACCTTTTGTGGAATCAATAAAATCGCAACTTCGCATACGTGAGCACATATATGGTATTGATTTGTTTCCTGAATGTGAATTTGTGCTTTTAAAACCGCCACAAACTCAGGCCGATGAACCTGCTAAAGATTTTGTTTTCGAATTTGATAATTTCAAAAAAAAAGTCGATAATATACTCAATGATTTTGATGTGGCTTTGGTTTCGTGCGGTGGTTATGCGAATCCTATTTGTGCACACATTTATATGAAGGGGAAAAGCGCGATTTATGTGGGGGGAGTTTTGCAAATGTATTTTGGGATTTTGGGAAATCGTTGGTTAAAAGAACGTCCTGAAATTGTGAAATTATATAGAAATCAGCATTGGACTCGTCCTAAATCACACGAACGTCCTAAAAATAGTGTGAAAGTGGAAAATGGTTGTTATTGGTAAAATTGGGGATATCGTAAATATTTTATAAAGTCTTTAAAATGTTTTACATGATATTCATTTGTAATAAAACAGTGCATAATTTGTTGTTGAGATGGTTTATCTCTGTATTTATCTAAATATGCTATTACACTTCTACTAAAGGGTTCCTTATTCCCAATACATTCATTACCGTTGTAGTCGTGTAAGGAAAATGGTTCATTGTCGCATTTTTGATTATAATAATATTCTCTATGAAATATTTCAAACAAGAGTTTGCTTTCTCGTTTAATAATCAATAAATAATCGTATAAATTGTTGTCTGGTCCTTCAGCATCGTAACCATCGTGACTTACAAATACTTTTTCATAGAGCAATATATCATTGGGTTTTAAATATTGTGATTTACACACGGTTTTCATAATTTGTTGAGTCATAATATTAATATTATAATACTATTATATTAATATCAATTTTATTTGTATCTCATATATATGAAACTCAATTTATCCAATGACCAACCAGGTAGATTATGTGCTGTTTTTATTGTATCACCTATTTTATTTTACAAAGGACTCCAATACAATGATTTTTTCATAACATTGTTTTCCATTGTTTTGTTTTTATGGGATTTGTTTTGGATTTGTACATCAGAGCCGAATACAATAAAATTATTGGATATGGAATGTCATGGAATAAACCCCTTAGAATAAACCCCCCTAGAATAAATATAATGTATATATATATGGATATACCAACAGATATTAAAGAAGATTTAGATAAAGAATATCATGATAACATTATGAAAATGGTACAAAAACAGCCTAAACGGGGAAAAGCGGTTACAATAAAAAAAAGAAAACGTCCTCCATCGAAAGATGAAATTTCAGAAAATTTTTATCCAGAGTCGACAAAAGATCCTGTTGAAGAACCTAAAATGAAAGGAAGGTTGAATGAAGAACTTATTGATTTATTAGACCAATTACAAGCCGCTATGTCCAAGAAGGGTGAACATTTCCGTTCAAGAGCTTATAAAAAGGCCCAAGAATCACTTATTACTTATGATAAAGAAATCAATGAAACCAATTATAAAAACTTGGAATCTTTGGATGGTGTAGGTTCAACTATAATTAAAAAATTCGAAGAATACATTAATAATGGTTCATTACGTTTGTTAGAACGTGAGAAAAATGACCCGAAAAATATTTTTGCAGATATTTTTGGTATTGGACCTAAAAAGGCAGAAGAATTGGTTGAAAAAGGTATCAAAACCGTTGACCAATTAAAAGAAAAGAGCAGTGAACTAAATGATAAACAAAAAGTTGGATTAAAGTATTACGAAGATATTTTAAAACGTATTCCAAGAACAGAAATTGTTGAATTTGAAAAATTAATGACTACTACATTTAATGAAGTCAAAATGGGTGATTCTAAGTTTGAAATTGTAGGAAGTTATCGTCGTGGAGCCAAAACATCAGGTGATATTGACGTAATTATTACATCAGACAAAAAAGAAGTATTTAAAAATTTTATTGATGGTTTAATAGAAAAAAAGATTATTACTGAAGATGGTGTTTTATCGCGTGGGCCAACAAAAAGTTTGGTTGTTGCTAAATTACCTGATAGTTCTACAGCACGTCGTGTCGATTTTATGTATACATCAAAAGAAGAATATCCATTTGCTACATTGTACTTTACAGGAAGCAAATTTTTCAATACTGTAATGAGAGGTAGAGCATTGACTCTTGGATATTCATTAAACGAACATGGTCTATATGTTATGGATGGTAAAAAGAAGGGCAACAAAGTTGACCGAATTTTTAATGATGAAAAAGAAATTTTTGCTTTTTTGAAAATGGAATACAAAGAACCACGTGAACGTTTAGATGGACGTTCTGTAGTTCCTCTTCCTGGTACACCCAAATTAGAACCGCAACCACAATTAGAAAACATTACCATTGAAATCGAAGAAATAGAAAGACCAAAGAAAGACAAAAAGTGTACACAAAAACAAAAAATCATGAAAGAAGACATGGCTAAAATAAAAAAGATCAAGCAAGAAGAAAAAACACGTAAAAAGCGTGAAAAGCAATTGGAAAAAGAAAAAGTAAAAGAAGAAAAGAAAAAAGAAAAAGAATTGGAGAAAATAGCAAAAAAGTTAAAAGAAACACAGAAAAAACGTGAAGTAAAAGAAAAAAAGAAATCAATTAAAAAGAACACACCTTTACAATCTATGGCTAAGAAAAAAAAACCATGTCCACCATGTCCACCATGTGACCCAGTAAATAAAGACTCAAACGACCCTATTTTACACGCAATTGAAAACTATAAAACTCATGGTTTAAGTGTTTTGGAAAACCTAACCGAAAAGACCTTAAATACTATGCTCATCAAAACAAACGATGTGTACCGAAACCTTGGACCGAATGAACAACCTTTAATTAGTGATAATCAATACGATATTTTGGAAGATTATATAAAAGAAAAATATCCGAAAAACAAAGTGGTTGGTAAGATTGGTGCTCCAGTGGAGAAAAATAAAATAAAGCTTCCATATGAAATGGCTTCTATGGATAAAATCAAACCTGATACCAAGGCCCTTCCTACATGGAAAAATAAATACAAAGGACCTTATGTATTATCGTGTAAATTAGATGGAGTAAGTGGTTTATATACAACAGAAGGTAAGAAACCAGGATTGTATACACGTGGTGATGGAAAAATAGGTCAAGACGTGAGTCATTTTATTCCTTATTTGAATTTACCCAAAACGGAGAATATTGTGGTGCGTGGCGAATTTATTATGAAAAAAAGTGTATTTTCATCGAAATATAAAGACAAATTTGCTAATGCACGTAATTTAATAGCGGGAACAGTCAATCGCGTAAGTGTAAATGAAACCGTTCATGATATGGATTTTGTTGTATATGAGGTAATAAAACCTGTGTTAAAACCTAGTGAGCAAATGGAAAAGATAAAGGAATTGAATTTCATTTGTGTCCAAAACGAAACATTGGAAAACATTGAAAACGAGGATTTATCTGAACGATTGGTTTCATGGCGGGAAAATTACGATTATGAAATCGATGGTGTGATTGTAAGCAATGATAAAGTATATAGTAGAAAATCGGGTAATCCAGACCATTCATTCGCTTTTAAAATGGTTCTTTCGGAACAAATGGCGGAAACCAAGGTTTTGGACGTCATTTGGACAGCAAGTAAAGACGGATATTTGAAACCACGTGTGCGTGTAGAACCTGTTCATTTAAGCGGTGTTAAAATCGAATATGCTACAGGATTTAATGGCGCCTTTATTGAAAGTAATAAAATCGGTGTAGGTGCGGTGATTGAATTAATAAGAAGTGGAGACGTAATACCATATATAAGAAACGTTATTACACCTGCATCCCAACCATTAATGCCCAGTGTGCCCTATATTTGGAACGATAGTCATGTAGATATTTTGTTGGAAAATAAAGATGACGATAAAACAGTCAGAAACAAACAAATATTTTTGTTTTTCAAAGGAATCGAAGTAGATGGTTTAGGAGAAAAGAACGTTGAAAAAATTGTAGAAGCAGGGTTTACAACAATTCCTAAAATATTAAAAATAACAAAATCACAATTATTAAGCATCGAAGGCTTTAAAGAAAAAATGGCGGAGAAATTGCAAAAAGGAATACAAGAGAAAGTCCAGGCTGCTTCCTTGGAGCAATTAATGGCGGTATCAAATATGTTTGGTCGTGGTTTTAGTTCGAAAAAAATAGAATTAATCATTTCCGAATATCCAGATGTCTTAACATCTTCAGAATCCATGGAAGCAAAAATTGCTAAATTAAAAGATGTAAAAGGAATGGCTTTAAAAACGGCTAAAGCTTTTGTTGAAAAGATTCCCGAATTTTTAGGATTTTTAGAAGATTGCGAATTGTCCAACAAATTGAAAACATCTAAAACGGTAGTTTCTAAAAAAGATGAATCGCATCCATTGTACAAAAAAAGCATTGTAATGAGTGGTACAAGGGATAAAGATTTAGAGAAAAAGTTAAAAGAAGTAGGAGCTGTTTTGGGTTCAAGTGTAACAAGTAAAACATTTGCAGTAATAACACCAGATGTAGAAAGCAATAGTGGAAAAGTAGAAACGGCGCGAAATTTGAATATTGAAATTTATAGCCCACAGTCTTTTGCGGAAAAATATTTTTCTTAAATATAGGAGAATTATACAATGAGTCAACGGTTTTATATTTGTGGCTGTGCAAGAGATGTTGGTAATCATTTAATCAATGTTTTTGAAAATATTGATAAAATATGTAACAATATTGACGATTATTATATTATTATTGCTTATGGAGAGTCGAAAGACAATACATTGGAAGTATTGCGTGATTATCAAACAAAAAATAAGAAAATGGTAATTATTATGGAACACGAACGTACAAAAATTCGCACACAAAACATAGCCAACGCTCGTAATAAAATATTAAAAAAAATAAGAGAATTAGACTATGGTTTCGAATATTTTATTATGATGGATATGGACGATGTTTGTAGTCCACCTATGCAAATGGAAACATTTCATCATATTTTAGAAACAGAAAGGACGAGTCCAATGGAATGGGATGCACTCTCCTTTAATCGTTCTTTTTATTACGATATTTGGGCATTGTCCATCTATCCATATACATTTAGTTTGTTTCACTATCGTTCCATCAATTCTATTAAAAAGAAAATGCACGATTTTATTAGAAAACAATTAGAAAAGAGCAAACAAAGTGGAAAAAATGGACTGGTTCGTTGTATATCTGCATTTAACGGATTCGGTATTTATCGTACGGAAAAATTCATTGTATCAAATTATGAGTGGGAAACAAAAAAACTATTAAACATTTATCCTAAAAAGATGATTGATGCGATGAGTACACAATGTCTGGATCAACCTATTAATAGAATAGATGATTGTGAGCATCGTTATTTTCACATTTATGCTTCAAAACAAAATGGAGCAAAAATATGTATTTCACCTATGTGCTTGTTTTAAATGTTCACTGGTATAATTTACTTACGGTTCTTGCTTGTCTTATTCTTTTTAGCATCGCTTTTTCTGAAAAGTTTGAATGAACCTTTCTTAGCAACAAAGCCTAATTTTCTAAGATGCTTGATAGCTTTCTTACCTTGAGCCACCTTCCTCTTGGACTTAATACGTCCCTTGGATTTTACTAAATCCTTCTTTGTAAGAGCGTTTTTACCATATCCGGTTTTCTTAGCAGTACCGTTCCAAACTTGGAGCTTGGAACCAACAGTTTGTTTATAGCCAGCCATTATATATATTATTAATAGAAATTTTTTCAATAATATATATTGCTAAATTTAACGACGTTTACGTGTGCCTTTCTTTTTTCCCTTATTTTTCTTAGATTTCATTTTAACATAGCCGAATTTGCCTTTTTTAGCTCCATAGCCATATTTCTCTAAACGTCTTTCTTTTTTCGCAGTTTTATGTTTGTCTGCAGAAACAATACGTCCCCACTTATTCATCACTAAACCCTCAGTTGTTAATCCATATTTTGTTTTATACGCAGTTCCATTCATGACTTGTTCTCTTGAGCCAAACAATTCTTTGTATTCTTTGCCTTTTATTTTATACGTTCCTTTTACTGGGTCTCTTACCGGTCTTTTCATTTATAATATAATTATATTAAATTTATAGTAAATTTATTATACAATTCTACAATAAACTCTTCCTATTAATCTATTTTGAAAGTAGACGTTTTGGGCTTTTGTACAATTGGTAGCTCTATTAGCAATTCTACTTGTAATAATTCTACTATACTTCATAGAACATGACTCTTGTTGAGTATTTGCTTCTTGGGATTGAACAGACAAAGAATATTGTTCAGGAGTCATAGTTGAACGGTCAAAAATAAACATTCTCATTGTATATTTTATTTTTACAAATTAAAATCACAAATCATAATATATGATTTCTATTGGTATTAACGGTTTTGGTCGAATCGGTAAATGTGTTTTTTTACAATTAATACAAAATCCTCATGTTATTGTGAAAGCCATCAATGCTCCTGATTTTGATATTGAAAAAATAGAGTTTTATTTAAAAAATGACTCCGTACATAAATACGATGCAAATTTTTCTATTGAATTTGTTGATAATTGTAATTTTAAACTCAATGGAAGAAATATACATGTATTTAACAATCGAAATGCAAGTGAATTAAGATGGACTCATTATAATATTAGTCATGTAATTGATTCAACGGGTGTCTATTTAACAAGTGAAAAGGCAAAAGACCATGATGTTAATTATGTTATTATGAGTGCACCTCCTAAAGATGATACTCCTATTTATGTTTATGGAGCCAACCATGATAAATACAATAATGAAAATATAATAAGTAATGCATCATGTACTACAAATTGTATTGTTCCAGTATTAAAACATTTAAATGATACATATGGAATTAAGCAAGCAAATTTTACTACGATTCATGCATCTACATCGAGTCAAAAGGTGGTAGATACACCGCATTCCAAAAGTCGAACAAATAGAACCATCTTTAATAATATTATTCCACATAGTACAGGAGCGTCTTCATCAATATTCAAAATACTTCCAGAGTTAGAAAACAAGATTGTAGGTACAAGTGTTCGTATTCCTATTAACAATGTTTCTCTTGTGGATTTAAATGTAGAATTATTGGAATCTACTGATTTAGAAAATATATTCAAAACATGTAGTGAAAACCCCTATTTACAAATTGTAGATAATAATTGTGTAAGTTCAGATTTCATATCAAGCCAATGTCCATCGATTATTGATAAAAAGGCATCTTTAGAACTTGGAAACAATCAATTTAAATTAATGGTTTGGTATGATAATGAATGGTCCTATGCAAGTCAACTAATCGAATTAGTGAAAATAACCGGTAATTACAATATTAATCCATTTTTTATAGACAAACAAGATTTTAAAGACAAAGAAGTTGTTTTGCGCTTGGACTTAAATGTACCTATAACAAATGGTGCTATAACAAATGATTATCGAATTACATCTTCTTTAGAAACAATACATCGAATATTAAAAGACCATCCAAAACGGTTACTTGTTATGTCTCATCTTGGACGTCCTAAGGAATATGATGAAAAATTATCATTGAAAATTGTGAAACCTGTTTTGGAGAAATATTTAAATACTAGTATTGAATTTTTAGGAGAAGGTTTAGTAGAAAATACTTTAGTGCAATTGGAAAAATCGGAAAATAAAGTGTTTTTGTTGGAAAATTTGCGATTTCATCAAGAAGAAACGCAATACAAAACAATGAGGCCATCTGTTGCGGAAGATGTTATACAGAAATTGGGTAATTGTTACGTAAATGACGCTTTTGGATGTTTACATAGAGACCATCTTTCGATAAATGGTGTAAATATGGAAGCAAAATCGTATGGTTATTTGGTAAATAATGAATTGGAAATATTGACGGATTTTATGTATAATGAGTCAAAAGTGTTGGCTATTATTGGTGGTGGAAAAATGGATGATAAATTAAAATTGATGGAAAACTTGTCCAAGAAAGTGGACCATATTTTCATAGCTGGAGGAAATATAAATAGTATTTTGAAAGACAATATGCAAGATTATATAGAAAAAATTTCGTCAAACAAGGCGAAAATTACATGTATGGAAGACGGATTTTGTGCAGAATCATTAGAGTCATCTACTTTTTATTGTACAAATGAAAATTTGCCTAGTTCGATGTATTATTATGATATTGGGTTGAAATCAATAAATATATTACAAACATTGATTGATTCATGTAATACTATTTTTTGGAACGGTACATTAGGTGTTGTGGAAAATATTAATTACAAACAAGGTTCCGAAATGTTAGTAAATATGTTGAAAAATACGAAAAACAAAAACATTGTTGTGGGTGGAGGTGATACTGGAGGTTTTGTAAGTAATTATGACCACAATTTCAATCATGTTTCTACGGGTGGTGGTGCGACCATTGAATACATTACCAATGATAATCTTGTAGGATTGTTTCAATTTATGAAGTAATTTACACCAGTGAAGATTTGAGGGTATAAAAAGCCTTACTAGTAAAAGAAGTTCCACAACCACATTTCGCTCCAGCCATAGGATTTTCAAATGAGAATCCTTGTCCCATAATATCTTCTTTCCAATCGATTTGTGTACCAAGAATATGCATCAAACTAGAACCACAAACATGTATTTCAATATTATCATGATGAACAACTTCATCTAATTTTTCAGGTTTATCGTTTGTTGGTTCTAATTTATAATTAAAACCATTACATCCTCCACCTTTAACATAAAAACGCAAAGCATTTGCATTGTTTTTTTTCAGTATATCACTTAATTTTAAAGATGCAGCTTTTGTGATGGTGATGATTTTCTTTGATGCCATAATATATATAATATATATAATATAATAAGGAAAAAATTTAGTTGTTCAATATTCTTTTTAATATTGTTCATAATATGTATATACATTGTTTCTTATGCAAATATAATACGAAATCGTAGTAATTAAAAATAAAAAATTAAATACATATATATATGTATTTAACCATAGACACAATTTATAATATTAATGAAATACCTAGTGAAAATTTCGACAAACCATATTTAATCAAAGGAGGATGTAAAAATATGGCCATTTTTAAAAAGGAAAATATTTTGAATCATTTTAATGAATCATTAAAACATGTGGAATTTTTAACGGAAATTTATGATACAGACGAAGAAATGGGTAATACCCAAACAGTAAATGATATACCTATTTTATTCAGCGAAACTATTGAAAATATTGAAAAAGGGAACAAGTATTATGTTGCGGATGTTGATTTTAACGAATATGATGTATCGGAACATTTTAAAAACCTTTTTCTTTTTGAATTTGATAAAATGAATAAAAATAATGAAAATATATTGATGTTTTATGGGAAAAATACATTATCTGGATGTCATTTTCATATTAGTGGGGATTATATATTGAATCAAATAGTGGGAAAGAAAACAGTATATATGTTTGATTATTATGATAATAATATTGAATTTGCCGGCTATTTTTCTGGAAGAAATAATTTTATAAAAGATAATTTTTTTAAATTGGACCATTCAAAAATGAAAATTTATAAAGTTGATTTGGTTCCTGGTGATAGTTTATGTATACCTCCATGGTGGTTACATGCAGTGCAAGGCTTTGGAAATACAATATCAATAACAAAAACATATACTAGAAATGATAATTATTATAATAATAAACCTTATTTGTATGGTCTTTACATATTAATGCCTATCAATTCCTTTATTGAAAAATTAATATTTGATATTTATTATTTATTAAAAGTGAACATTTTATATTATATATTAATAGAAAATCTAAATATTATAGCCCTTATTATAGTGATATTTATAATATTATATTTGAAACGAAAAAAAATTTATGATTTTTATAAAGGATTTAAATAAATTTCTTCTTATACATATATAATATGCAAATTTTTGTGAAAACACTTACAGGAAAAACGATTACATTAGATGTAGAACCATCAGATGCAATTGATGACGTTAAGAAAAAAATTCAAGATAAAGAGGGTATTCCTCCTGACCAACAACGTCTTATTTTTGCTGGTAAGCAACTAGAAGACGGTCGTACATTAAGCGATTATAATATCCAAAAGGAATCCACACTTCACTTAGTATTGCGTTTGCGTGGTGGTAAGTAAATTTAGGAATATATTATAATTTGTATTTATAATATATACATGACCATCCAAAACGATGAATTAGTTAAAAATACTTTTTACATCACATATGCATTTTTGATGACCACTGCTACCATTACATTTATTGAAGCTATTCGAACCAAAGATATCAAAATCCGAAATATTTTGAATTTAGAAACATGTATATCTGTTGTTGCTGGATTTTTTTATACAAAATTTGTTTTTGATTTAGATAAAGAAGTTGATTATAAAAAAATAAATGATACACGTTATGTAGATTGGGCTATTACAACACCCATTATGTTGTTGGTGCTTGTGTTGGCCTTTTTGTACAATAACAAAGAAGGTGCATTGAGTTTCAGTAAATATATCATTATTTTGGTACTGAATTACGCTATGTTGGGTTTCGGATATGTTGGTGAAATGGGTATGTTAGATAAATTAACCGCTAATGGTCTCGGATTTTTAGCCTTTGGTGGTTTGTATTATTATATTTATAACAATTTCTTGGCTAAACGTAATAATTCCGATAATAAATTATTATTTTGGATATTTGTTATTTTATGGGCCTTTTATGGTGTATTTTACATGATGGATGATATAACACGAAATGTTGGATATAATGTTTTGGACTTGTTATCAAAATGTTTTGTTGGTATTTTCTTCTGGGCCTATTTCACAAAGGTGTTTAAACTCAATTAATTTTTTTCTTATATATTCTTGTGAGCAACACATTAACAATGCTACTCTTTTATTACTTCTTAATACTTTGAAATCGTAATCATATTTAAGATACATCACTCGTTTGATAAATGGTTCTTGACTATTTATTAAATCCCATGCATCTCGATATTTTTCTAAACTTTCATAATGGTCTAAAATAGATATTTTTGTTGCTGTCCAATGATTAATTTCACTATGAACTTCTGTATTTAGCAATTGCTTATAATGATACAATTCTGTTTCATTCATATTTTTTTTACTTTTACTGCGTACTCTTTTAGGCAATTTACTTAATGAATAACTATGTGTTAATGCTAATTTGATTTCGCCATCTACATAAAAATTGGAATATGTTAAAAAATTCGAGCTTCCATTGTAATTCAAAATCGATTTATAAAGCCCTTTTTTACTATATAATATTAATTCGTCTAAAGGAATGCGTTTGCATTTATGGTAATGTTTATATTTAAAATCCATGGCTTTGCGTGCTGCCCAATCTTGAAAATTCACATACAATAATTTATTTAATACGTGACGTTGGTCTTTTTGTAAATTTGGATTTTGAATAAGACTAGATATTCTTTGAAGATTATGAGGTTGTAAATACGCGTATGTATGGATACATAAAATAAATAATAAAACCCACATTTATTATTTATTGCTCTTCCTTTTTACATTCTTTTTCTTTACATTCTTTCTCTACCTTTTCTAACAATTCTTTACACTTTGGGTCTTCCTTGTCTTTCTGAACACATTCGTTCATTTCTTTAACCAATTCCTCACAGTTTACAGGTTTTTTTTGTGGCCACAACCAATTCCACATCTTATAATATAGTAATACAATATTTAATATTCGAAAATTATAACTCATGTTCAGGTGCGGATGGGTCCACTGCTGTTGCTATTACTGGTTCTGGACCTTCCAATTGTCTATGATAATCCGTATAAATTTTTGTTTTTCTATAATTTTCTTCCAAATACTTCATTTTATTGATATAAAGTAAATAATACTTGTTTTTCTTTTCTTTATAATATTTTTTAAACATATTACCATAGCACGTATGCAATTTAGTTTCCAAATATTGATATTTTTCTTTGTAAAGAATGTATTCCAAAACATCTTTTTCCAATTGTAAAATGGAAAATCGTTCTTGTGAATCCATATAATATAACGCAATAAATAAATTTACAATGCGTTACACCAATATGTTGAAAAACAATTTAGCTTATTAGCAACTCCACTCTGTAATGAAGGTACTTTTTTACTAGCAAATGTTTCTAATCCAGGTGTTGTGCGTACATATTTTCCATATTCCATTTTTTTGCTTGTTCCACTTTGTTGAACACCTTTTCTCAATATATTATTTTTTTTGGTTAATAAAACAGCGTCTTGTTCATCAGACGATTTTGTGAAAAAAGCTGTATCACAATTACTTTCACATCGTCCTGCACTGCAATTTTCCTTAAATTTATTAGTTGCTATATTATTTGTAGAACCACAGCTTCCACCCCGTTGTTTTTTACAATCATAATATGTAATTCTTCTATCAGGAATATGTCTTCTAGCTCTTCCTACATATGTAGTATTAAAAATGGGTATATTTTTTGGTCCAGTAGGTCCTTCGCAAACCGTTTCACAATTATCAGGACAATTATTTACATAAGGATTATCTATCCATGGATAATAATTATCTGGATTTCCTCCACAATCTGTACCACAATTCATATATATTGTACATGGAAAAAATTAATAGTATAAAATTGAATTTATATAAAGTTTATTTGTTTATCTAAATATACAGTACTATGAATACGATGGAAACAAACTTAGCCAAACAATACCAACGCAAAACCGACAAGCAACATATTTTGGATAATCCTGATACTTATATTGGGTCTATC
>MDTB01031250.1_pt1 | contig 15568 bp, 23 predicted proteins | sample 811161 | NCBI WGS metagenome assembly MDTB01 (sample SAMN05326650, study PRJNA326480) | marine metagenome | isolation source: seawater | place: Mediterranean Sea | collected 2009 | reverse complement strand
TGCATCATATTCTATTAGAACAACAACTGGTAGATCAATTGATGGTAGTGAAACAGAATTTACATTAACACCTGAAACATCAGCTCAGTCTGTAATAGCAAATGACAATATTTACTTTACTGCACCAACAATGATTGCTAGTGAAATTAACGAAACAAATGAAGTTGGTGGTAAATCTTTATTTGTAAATGTAACAATGAGTACAACAAATACTAAATTATCGCCTGTTATTGATTTACAAAGAGCAAGTGCAATAGCAGTACAAAATAGATTAAATAGTCCACAATCTGGCGATCCTGATTTTGTTGATGATATAACTTCAACAGGAACATCTACAGCAGCTGTATATTGTACTAGATCGGTTGCATTAGAAAATACATCAACAGCATTAGATGTTAGGTTGACTTCTAACATAAGATCAACTTCAGAAGTAGAAGTGTATTTTAGATTATCAGGTCCAGACATTTCTGAAAGAATAGAAGATTTAAGTTGGACACCATTTAACAATTCAGGTGAAGAAGATACAACTGTAACACCAGCAGAAGATGATGAAACATTTAAAGAATACAAATATTCAGCATCTGACTTAACAGAATTTACAGCGTTTCAAATTAAAATAGTGATGAAAGGAACCAACTCATCATATCCACCAGTTATAAGAGATATGAGAGGTATAGCGTTAGCAGTATAATGAGTAAATTAAGAGTACAAGGTTATTCAAGTTTAGTAAGAGATACAAACTCTAATGCAATCGTAAATACTAATACTTCAGAATATACTTTGTATATGGAAAGACGTAAGGTAAGAAGTAATCAAGGAAACGAAATTAGATCAGCTGTTAGAGAAATAAATACTTTAAAAGCTGAATTAAGAGAAATTAAAAAACTAATAAAGGAAATAATTAACAAGTAATGGCATTTACAACTATACTTACTACTGATACACTAGAGCAAATGCGTGTCAAGCTGAACACTATGTCACAAACTGACTTTGGTGATCCAGCTGATTTGACATCTGCTGGTCTATCTGCAACATCCGTAATTGGCGCTGTTGTAGAGTTAAATGCTATTGTTACAGCTGCTGCTGGTTGGGTTATTGAAGATTCATCTTCATCTATTCAAGCTATTGGTTCTGGTCAAACATTAAAGGTGTTTGGTGCTTCAAATCAAATTAATGCAGTAGTAAGTAATCCTGATACATTAACAATTTCATTACCAAATGATGTTACAATAGCAAATGATTTAAATGTAACAAATGATTTAACTGTAACTAATAATGTTACAGCAAATGGTTCAACGCATACACTAGGAACAATTGAAATTAGTGGTAACACTATTAGATCGGTTGACTCTGGTATGATTACTATTAATGATACATTTAGAGCAACAAAATTTGAAACATCAACTGGCTTATTAGAAATAGATGAGTCTGGTTCATTTCCTAGAATTAAATCCACAAGAAGTGACGATCTTTTAATTTTTGATGCTATACCAGCATTTCAAGCTTCATCATTAGTTTTTGAGGGTGCAACACCTGATGCAAATGAAACTACAATATCAATTACTGATCCAACAGCAGATAATACAATAACTATACCTGATGAAACTGGTACAGTTATTACAACAGGTTCAATAGATGCTGTATCAGAAACTATGATGGCAAATGATGCTATAGGAGAAGCTGAATTAAAAAGTGTTGTCAATTTACAAATTTTAGATTCAAGTGGTGTAGTATTAAAATCAATCTACGGCGCAGGTGCTTAACCTGATATAAGTAGTAAGGATATATTATGGCAGTAAGAACACCTTTAAAAAACGACAGTGGCAATATAAAACAAATGACTTCAGCAGAAGTCAATGAGATAATAGACCAAACTGTTTACCAATACTCTTTAAATCCTAGTGTGACATTATCCGTAGTAGGATCAGGTGGTAATATGGATGCCATATCTGATACAAGATTACAAGCGGGTGCAGCCTCTACAAGTGCATCTGCATTTCCTAGTGAAGCAACAACAGCAGAACCAAGTGTAGTTACAGTAAATTACGATAGACTGAATAAAGCTGAAGCGTCAATATCACCAACAACTGACACAGGAAAAATATGGCCTGCTTATTACACATCTACTGGTCACATACAAGCTATGACTATTACAGATGTAAGAGATACTTTTTTACATCCAGCAATTGATTTACTTGTTTCAGGATCAACAACAACTCAACAAGCTGGTACATATACAATAGCAACATCAACAACTTTAGCAGGTGCAACAAATGTGGATACTACACCAATATATGCAGATACAAGAGCAGATACATCAGCTTATACTGCTGGTGGAATAGGTGAAACATTAGATCAACCTACAACAATTACAAATTATTACTTACATAGAATAGATGGTTCTAATACTTCTTTTACCAATCCATTTTTTATAAATGCAAGCAATCATTTACAAGAATATGCATCAGCAACTTTTCAATCTTTGTTATCAGAATGGATTAGATATACTGCTGCTTCATCAACAGATGGATATAAAATTACTTACGCCATAGGAACAAGTGGTTCTGGTAATACAAGAGGAACTGCAATTGTAGATACAAGACTAAATGGTTCTGGTAACTATCAAACAAGATTTGTTGGTGCTGATGATTATAGAGCACAAGAGTTTCCTAATGGATCACCAACAACTATAAGCACATATAATTTGAGAATTAACAAATCGTAATGAGAAACAATGAAAATATTATTAACTGGAAGTGAAGGCTTCATAGGTAAAAACCTAACACAATATTTAAAAGACAAACATCAAATAATACCATTAGATAAAATTACTGGTGATGATTTAGTTACTTGTAATTTAGACTATGATGTAGATATGGTCATACATCTAGCAGGTCTATCAGGTGTAAGACAAAGTTTAGATAATCCTGTTGACTATTGGACAAACAATGTCGTAGGTAGTTATAGAATATTCAATAAATTTAAAGATAAAAAGATTTTGTATGCTAGTTCTAGTACAGCAAAAGAACCTTGGCGTAATCCATATGCTATGAGTAAATTTTATATGGAACAAATTGCACCTGACAATGCTATAGGTATGAGATTTACAACTGTATATGGACCAGGCGCTAGAGAAGGAATGTTAATACCTAGACTTTTAAGAGATGATGTTCCTTATATCAATGTAGATCATACAAGAGATTTTGTTCACGTTAACGATATTATGAGCGCAGTATGTTTTCTTATGAAAAATGATATTGAAGAAAAGGTTTTAGATATTGGTACAGGACAATCAAATAATTTATTAGATATATTATCTAGTCTAAATATTGAAGTAAAAGATAGAAGAATGGGAACAATGTTTGAAAGAAAAGATAATAAAGCAGATATTGATCCTTTGAAAAAAATAGGTTGGAAACCTCAAATTGAATTGTTTGAATATTTAAAAGGAGAAAACGATGGCGATATTTAGTGGTAATATTATTGAAGCATATTATGCTAATTCAGAAAACGATGCAGTAGAAGTTATCTACAAACAAGGTAACAAGGCAATAAATCATTATATTAGAGTAGATTACAACAACCAAGATTTTAAAGACTTGATTGCTGAATATGATACTGATAAAATTGCTGGTTCTACAATAGCTAGAAATAGAAATTATGCTAGACAATTAAGTGAAATGGTAGACGCAGGTATACGAGCTAAAACAGATACGAAAGAAAAAGTCAGAGTTACTGTTGATGATTTTATAGATAGTTTAATTAATTTTAATTCAGAAGAAAAACAATCATCTGAAATATTATTTGCTTTAAAAGTAAAATTGTTTGAACACGAAAAAGTAAAAACAAGTACAGATAAAGATACAAAGTCAGCTTTAAGAGCAGCAAAATCACCAATTGAAGCAATTAAATTATTTGATAAAATAAATGGTTAACGTATATTGTGTTAAGTGGGGAACAAAATACGATAGAAGTTTTGTAGAAAAACTTAAAGAATCTATTGAAAAACATTTTACAATAGAACACAAATTTAATTGTTTCACAGATAGACCAGAAAAAGATTACGACATACCTTTAACTCATCCAGAGTTAAGAGGTGTATGGCATAAACTATCTTTGTTTCAATTTACTGGAGAAAATTTATTTTTTGATTTAGATATTAAAATAAATGACAATATAAATTTTTTAACAGATGAATGGAAAACCTTTACTTGTATAGATAGTTCACCTTGGAAAAAACATAAACTATCTACATTAGCAATTAATAATGATACTTTAATCAATACGTCAATAATGAGATGGACTGATAATAAAAAAGTATTTGATAAGTTTATAGAAAAAAGAGATTTATATTTACGATTATATACGGGTATAGATAGATATATTTGGAATGAAGGTATTGGTTATACTACATTTAAAGGCAGTGCAATATCTAGTTGGCAAGAAGGTATAGAGAATAATACGATAGTTCTTTATAATGGAAAATATGTTTGATATTAACACAGTTGAAATTATAAAAAAAATATTAAAAGATTATCCTAATAGAATTGTAGATGTTTTAAACTCATTAGGTGAAAGACAGCAAATAAGTAAAGACTGGTTAGTAGAAAAATTAAACTCTTACAAATATCCATTTCGTAACAAATTAAAAAAAGATAGTATATCAATTATGTTACTATGTAGTTGGTATGGATTATTGGCATATAAATTGATAGAAAAATTTAATATTAAAAAAATAGAAAGAATACATTGTGTTGATTTTGATCCTAAATCAAAAAGAATAGCAAATAAATTATATAGAAAAATAGACAACGAAAATTTGAAAAATGGTGTATTGACTTTGATAAAACATTGGGAACGTAATATTAAAGATATGCCTGAAAAAGAATTTAAAAATTGTGAAATATTAATTAATACTTCGTGTGAGCATTTAGATCAGCAAACAATATATGATACTATTGATAAAACAGAAAGAGGAACATTAGTAATTTTACAAAGTAATAATTATGATAAAATACAAGAACATATTAATACAGTAAAAGATTTACAAGAGTTTGTTTCACAATATCAATCACGGCTAATAAATATTGAAATGCACGAAAAAGATTTTTTAGAATATAAAAGATTTATGATATTAGGACTAAAAAGATGATAGAAGATATTTTAAAAAAACGTACTAATCATTCTTTTTTTAAAGATGATAAAATACCTGATAAAAAAATAATAGATGACATACTAGATAAAGCACATTATTTAACACCATATAAAAATAACTTTATACATTATGATATAGAAGTTTATGGACCTGAATATGATGAGGAAAAAAAATATGTTGCTATGTCAACTGTTTGTTCACACGCCAAACACAAATATTCTAAAAAATTAGCATCAAAAGAAACAATGGATGAATTGGAAAAAATTTATGATGAATGGTTAATTGCTCAAAGTAATTTAAAATCTAAACAAGATTTTTATGATATGAGAAAAAAATTTGATGGTATACATTTTAATAATCAAGTTAGAGCACCATACTTATTAGTTTATTCAAAAAGAAAAGATATGGTTACAGAAAGTCAAAAACAATCTGATTATTACAAATCTGGTAAAGTCAATTCTATTTTTCAAACAAACAAACCCAATCAAGGTATGTGGTTAATACAAGCAGGTATGCATAGTATAATAACTTCTATGTTATCAGTAGAAAAAGGATTAGATGTATCTTTTTGTAAATGTTTCTTTTATAATTCAAATATACATACAAACATATTAAGAAAAGCATTAAAAAACTCAAACGATATAGCATTTTTATTGGGTATAGGTTATGCTGATAATACAAGACATCAATATAAAAGTTGGATAGAAATACCAACTTTAGATGAAATAGTAAAGTGGAAATAAATGAAAATAGTTGCTGTTAGAATAGGTGATCGTTATGGTCCAGAATATGAAAAATATTTAGAAGAAAAATTACCACAACACGAATTTATATGGGTTAGAAAACCTATTAGAGATGATGTATTATTACAATGGAATAAAATGTATGGTATGTCTTTAGATATAGATGAGCCAATATGTGTTATGGATATAGATGTTTTACTAATAAATGATTATGAAGATTTATTTAATTATCCTATAAAAAAAGGTCAATTTGTTTCAATACCTGGATGGTGGCGAGATACAGAAAAGAAAAGATATAAAATCAATGGCGGTTTTTTTAAATACTACCCTAAAGATTGTAAATATATTTACGATAAGTTTTTGAGCAATCCTGACTTGTGGCAAAACTTTTATATCAAACGAGGTATAGCAAAAGGTCCAGTAAATGGTGAACAATATTTTGTAGAGGACAATGTAAATGAAGAATTAGAATTAATAACCGTACCAGAAAGTTGGGTATGTAGATGGTGTGCTAAAGAAGATATAGGTGTTAAAGATTTTGACTTAACAAAATGGAAAATTAAAACTACTCAATTATTTAATAAAGTAACTGGTAATGATTATGTATATCTAGGTGGTGAGTTTCATCCTGATATAAAAATGGTTCACTTTACACACGCCACTAACAAACCACACGATTGGGAAGATATAAATGCCTTTCGGTAAAACTTATTGTCCAGTATTATTTGATACAATTTATAGCAGTAATAGAGATGACTCTTACAATTTATGTTGTTATGCTAGAGGATCATTACCTTTAGCAAACAAATATAAACAATCTACACATACACCTTTTGAATTTTTTTTATCAGATGAGATGAATGAAATAAGAAGAAAATCACTTAACAATGAAAAGATAGATGAGTGCCAAAGATGTTATGATGAAGAAGACAGAATAAATTTTTCTAGTAGAATTAGATATATTGACCAATACAAAGACAGAGGATATTTTCCAAAAGAAGTGGGAAGAATAGAATTTAAATTAAGGCACTTTGGTAATTATTGTAATCTTAGCTGTGTTATGTGTAATCCTTGGAATTCATCAACAAGGGCAAAAGAATTAGAAGATGTTGGAATGACCAAAACTATTACAGAAGGCTATGGCGATTATTACTATGAAAATTTAGATTATAAAACATATGAAAATTTTAAAAATTCTATTATAAAAAATATTCATCTTATAGATAGATTTTTAATTACAGGTGGTGAGCCTTTACAAATGCCAAAGTTGTGGCAGTTTCTAGTAGATGATATACCTGACGATCAAGCAAAAAGAATTAAATTAATATTTGACACCAATCTTACAAAATTAACATTTAAAAACAAATATGTTTTTGACGATTTAGTTAAAAAATATGAAAGAGTTATGTTAAATGTATCGTGTGATAATTACCAAGATAAGTTGGCATTTATGAGATACCCTATTGATGTGGACGAGTTTGAAAATAACCTTATGAGTTATCACAAATATGTAAACAATATTCAAATTTCTGTATCTACTTTAAACGTATTGGATCTGGATAAAATTTACGAATACTATCAAAATAATTTTAAATTAAAAGTAGTATCATTATCATATGTGCAGGGACCACTAATATTATCTGTAAGAAATTTTACCGATAAAGTTAAAAAAGAATTACTTGAAAAGTATGATTATTTAGAACCTAAAAATAAAATGTTTTTTAATGAATTAAAGAAAGACCCATACTTAAACGCCAAGAAAAAGTGTATAAATTATTTGAATAGTTTAGGAAAACATAGAAATATTGATTGGTCAAAAATGTGGGGCGAGGAATGGTTAAATAAATTAGTATAAATAAAAGTATGAGTTACACAGTAAGAACAGTATATACAAAACCAAGTGCAGAGGTATCTTTACATACACCTCCAACAGAATATACAGCATTAATTAATACATTTTTTGATGCTGGTAAAGTCACACAAAAACCTGTGGAAAGTGTTGATGGATTGACAACAACTTATACAATGGTGTTTAAAGACGAAGCATCTTTTAATGAGTTTAAAGTTAATGCTCACGCCATAGATAATGGTGGAATTAGATCATCTCATTGTAACGATAATTCTATATCGTATTCTATTGAACAGGGTGTTTAGGTAAAGATATATTATCTGTAGTTGCAGATATATTTTGAATACACTTTGGATTACTAGGATCACAGGTAGCATACATATCAGGTAAGACACGATAACCTAATGAGGGATGTAATTGTTTTGTTAATCTATTAATACTATTTCTTTTTTTAAATTCTTGTATTGAAAAGAAACAATCATAACCTCTTTCAGTTGCCCATTGAGTTTGATAAGGTATAAAATATTGTATGGCAGGTTTTAACGGATTAGATATAGATTTTGTCATATAGTTTTGTCTATATTTTTGTTCTGTATATAATCTATCTACTACTCTAACTAAATTATTTCCATAATCATATACGCCAGAAAAACTAACAACTTCTTTACCTATCATTAATTTTGTAAATATAAGATATTTGTTCCATCTCTTTTTCATCTTATCTACATCATAATTTACAGCATTAGGATGATTAGACTTGGATGCTTTTTCACATAACTCAATCAGTTCTTCAATATATGTTATCTCTTGTACAGTGCAATTTTCCATAGATGTCTTTTCTTTCCACCATTTTCTCTTTTATGATTAGTTGCTTTATTATTGTATATAACTAACTCACCTGTTTTCCATTTATGTCTGTGTATTCTTTTTGGGTCATAAAGTTTGTTTTTTATCATTTTCATTTCAGGTAAATCATTGTAAGCCTCACAATAATACAAATACACTCCACGATTATCACCTTGTATTAATTCGTGCTCTATGTGTCTATATTTACGTCTAAACCACCTTCTTTCGGCCTCACTTCTAAAATGATAACCATATTGTTTATCGTGTATAAATCTATTCATATCAAATTTAACAACGTCATTTTTATGGTCTCTGTAATAATCAGGTATATCTTCAACTATTCTACTATCTACAAATAACGTATCACCTGCATCCTCATCTATATCAACTGAATATAGAGCCACATATTCTGGTGGATTTTCTGAATATCCTTTATCAATGTGCCACTCTAATTCTGTATTACCCTTTAGATTTTCTTTCGCCAGTGCTCTTTCATCACTCACAATATTAACAAACATTTGGTCAAATGGGTCTTGTGGTGCTGGTGTAAAAAATGTTTCTAAAAAATTCCAAATTTCAACTTGACTGCATGGTGTATTTTCTAAAACTGTTAAGTCAACATCATTTTGTACTAAATCAAAAACGCTTCTATTTTTCCAATCTAGGCGATTGTGTTTCATCTATTGCTCCGTAATATTCAAAAAATGGTTCTATCTCATACTTATCAGTTAAGATACCACGTCTTTTACTTTCTCTATCTGGTATACCATCATCATCAATTGTCCAGTCTGTACATTTACCATACATCTTACCTACTTCAGTATCAAAATTAAATATACAAGTGTTTGTTTCTTTATAACCATTTACTGTAAAGTTTGGAATAATTTTTTCATCTGTGTATTTACCAAATTGACTTCTAAAAATTTTTATTAATTCATCTATATTAAATGTATGTGTATCTAAATAATTTCCCATTTTACCCACTGATTTTATTCTAAACATAATAGGAAAAAAACGACCAGATTTTCTATTATACTTTTTACATAATTCTAATGTATGTAAAAACAATGGCTCAAGTATATGTAAATTTGTAGGATCAACAATTACATTTATATGTGGTACTATTTTATGTTTTATACAATTTTCTAATGCTCTAATTTTTACAGTGGCAAACTTACCATTATCATATCTTTTGTACACTTCATCATCTAAACCACCATTCATACTTAACCCTAACATATTCAAACCTGATTTTTTTAAATCAATAACATATTTTTCTTGTGCTAGTTTTAAACCATTTGTAAGTAATGATGGTGTGTGACCTAATTTTCTCACAATTTTTATCATATCAAATAAGTTTTCATTCATTGTAGGCTCTGCACCAATAAATCTTATATCACATCTTTTAGGTAATTTTGATATAGCTTGTTCAAATTTTTTTACATCAACATCTAAAAATTTTGGATTATTTAACATTTGGCCAAGATAACAATTGGCACAAGCCATATTACATTTATATGTTGTTTGAATTGATATTGTATGAAAAGTATTATGTTCTGGTTTCATTTTATAAATTGTTTATCACTATCTAATATTTTTGATTCATATAACTCATAATTAGGATTATCAAAATATGTTTTAGTATGATCTATCAAACCTCTTTTGTCAAGTATGTTATATATTTCACTCCAAGGATTTCTAATTGCATATTTTAAAACTAATCGTGGTTTGTTTTTAGCAATCACACTATGAACTTTTGAACCTACATCAATTAAAGCATTTTCATATTTGTATATTTTACTATCTATAATAATTTCAGGTTGTTCATCAAATAGATTTAAATTAATACCTACAATTCTATCCTTATCTATATGACTATTTAGAGTTGAGTTAGCCACCTGATATGAGAACCGAGGTAATATGTTTAGGTTTTCAATACCTAAATCTTTAGTTATTGATGATACTATACTTTCTATTTTAAAAACTTTCCACCATTTGTCAAAAACAATGTTGCCTTTTTTATGCCAACTACCTTTATCGTAATTATCATAAAATGCTTTTCTAAAAAATTCTTTGTCTATATTATAATTAAGATGACACAGCATATTTTATTTCACTTGCTACTTGTTCAAAAGTTTTATCTGGTATTGAAAACTTTAATAATATTCTTTCTTTATTATCATTTTTTACAGAGTGTTCTTTTTGTAAATTGATTAATGCTTGAGTATAGTAATATTCTTTACCTTCTATATTGATAGGTACAGGATCATCCGATAATAATATGTTTACTCCACATTGAGTACCAAAATCTTTATGTGGCATCAAATGGAAATTTTCTTTTTGATAGAAAAAACGAGGTTTACCATTTATATTCAAGTCATTCATAATTTTTGTAATATAGTCACTTTTATAATATGAAACTAACCAGTTTTCTATTTTATAATCATTACCACCTTCCCACGGTTTAGCAGTCTTTTTAGCCTCATCGGATTCTAGTAATAAAATGTCTTTATTAATGGGATAATTTAAATGTATCAAAGGTTCCATAGTAATATTTATTTGAAATATATATAAGAGTTTTTGTATAAATATATGAAAAGGAGTGAACAAATTATGGTTACAATAGATGGAAAAGAATATGATGAATCAAAGTTTAGTGATAAACTAAAGAATTATATCATCGCTAGACAAGAGATTCAAAACAATAAGACAAGATTGAGTATTGAGCTTGAAAAAATAGACGTTCTAACAGAATATTACAACACAAAGATTAAAAAAGAACTAGGAATAGAATAATGGCAGCTGTAGCTAACCTAAATGTAGATCAAGGTGCAACTTTCACCTCTGATGTTACAATTAAAGATATAAATGGAAATACATTTAATTTGACAGGTTATACACCTAGAGCTAAAATGGCCTTAGGTTACGCTTCTACAAGAACAAGGGTTACTATGACAACGACTGTAGCCTCTGATGCCACGACAGGAATAGTTACTTTATCACTTACAGATACACAAACAGCAGCATTAGAAGATGCCAGGTATGTATATGACGTTGAAATCGTTAATGATTCGTCAGGTGCTGTTACAAGAGTTATTGAAGGTATTATCACTGTTAGACCAAATGTTACGACTTAATTAATATAAATATAAAGAAAAAGAGGGATATTAATGGCTAACATTACTGCTAAAATTAACTCGCCTACATCACAAGGTCCTCAACAAGTATCGGTTACAATACCGTCAGGATCTGCAGTTGCTAACAGTTCGTTACAACTAAAATTATTAGGTGACGTTGACACAACAACTAATGGTCTAAACGATGGTGCATTGTTACAATATCAATCATCAACACAAAAATTTGTAACAAGAAACGAAATTGAAACAACCACTGGAACTCTTACGTTTAACGGAGGCAACTATTAATGGCAACGATACTACAGATTAAAAGATCCAGCTCGGTCGGCACTCCAAGTACACTTAAACTTGGGGAACAGGCATATTCATACGGAACTGGTACTTATAACAATTTAGGTGATAGATTATTCATAGGTACAGGTGGCGTAGATGGAAACGGTGATGCACTTTCAATTGATACAATTGGTGGTAAATATTTTACAGCTTTATTAGAGGGTTTTGTTCCTGGTACATTAACAGCAAGTAAAGCACTTATTGTTGATGCAAACAAAGCATTAGACGAAGTTGTTATTGGTAATGAAGCAGCAACTGCTGGTCGTTTAAAAATTAATGAAGGTACTAACAATGGTACTGATTCAGTTACAATTCAATCGCCAGCTTCTTTAGCTTCAAGTTATACATTAACACTTCCACCAGATGATGGTACTCCAGGTCAGTTTTTAAAAACTGATGGTTCTGGTGTATTAACATTTGAAACAATATTTTCTAACATAGAATTAGCAGGTGACACAGGTACAGATACTTACAACACTAACGAAACATTAACTTTCGCTGGTGGCGCTGGTATGGACACAGTTGTTACTAACAACAATGTTGAAATACAAGCAAACACATTAACTAATTCTAACTTATCTGGTAGCGCAGGAATTACAAATGCTAATTTAGCTAATCCAACTATAACTTTTGGTTCATCTACATTAACATTAGGTGCAACTACTACAGATATAGAAGGTTTAACTTCTTTAGTAGTAGATGATATTACAACTAATGGTCAAACTCTTTCAACAACTGCAGGTAATAAAGACATTAACTTATCACCACACGGTACAGGTACGGTTGTTGTACCATCAGGTTATGAAGATAGAAGTGGATTTGGTGATACATCTTTAGCAAACAAAGCTTATGTTGACCAAGTTGCTCAAGGTTTAGATACTAAACCATCAACAAGAGTTGCAACAACAGCAAACTTAACAGCGACTTATTCAAATGGTACTGCTGGTGTTGGTGCAACATTAACTAACTCCGGCACACAAGCTGCATTAACTATTGATGGTGTAACTATGGTAGTAGCTGATAGAGTTTTAGTTAAAGATCAATCAACAGCTGCTCAAAATGGTATCTATGTTGTAACAAATATTGGTTCAGGTTCAACTAACTGGATTTTAACAAGAGCAACACCAGAAGATCAGCCTAGTGAATTAACAGGTGGCTCTTTCGTATTTGTTGAAGAAGGTACATCAAATGGTGACAATGGTTATGTATTTACACATACAGGCGCACCAACTTTTGGTACAACTTCTTTAGATGTTGCTCAATTCTCTGGCGCAGGTCAAGTTGTTGCTGGAGCAGCTTTAAGTAAATCTGGTAATCAAATTGATGTAGAAGTTGACAACAGTTCTATTGAAGTTAATTCAGATGCATTAAGAGTTAAAGCTTTAGGTATTACAAATGCTATGTTAGCAGGTAGTATTGACGGTGCAAAAATTGAAAACTTTGTATTTACAGATGAAAGTTCCACACAAGGTGCAGTTCAAATTGGTACTCCTATGGAATTTACAGCTGGCGAAGGTATTAATACAGCAATATTTAGCAATGGAATACAAATTTCTGGTGAATTGGCAACAACATCAAATATTGGTGTTGCTTCATTCACATCTTCAAACTTTACAGTCACTTCAGGTGATGTGGCTATTACAGCAATTGATGGAGGGACATATTAATGGTAGAAAAAATTAAAAAATTTATTAAAAAATTAATGTTTTGGAAAAAGTAATAAATGGCAACAATAATAAAACTAAAAAGTTCAGAAGTTGCTGCATCTGTTCCAAGTACAAGTGATTTACAAGTTGGTGAAGTTGCACTTAACATTGCTGATGGTAAATTCTTTACAAAAACATCTGGTAACGTAGTAAAAGAAGTTGGTGGTGCTGGTTCAGTAACTTTACAATCAGTTACAAACATTGGAGCTTCTACAACTAGAGATATTACTTTAGATGGTGCAAATTTAATATTTGAAGGTAATGTAGCAAATGCCTTTGAAACAACTTTATCGGCAGAAGAGCCAACAACAGACAATACGGTTCTTTTACCTAACGCTAGTGGAACATTGGCAACTGCAGGTGATGCATTAGCGTTTTCAATAGTATTTGGAGGATAGTATAAGTGGCAAGTACATTTAAGAATGCAGGAGCGGCAGTTGTAACAACTGATGATTCAAATGCTGATATTTACACAGCATCTGGAGTAACAGCTGTTGTACACGCTGTTTATATATCTAATCACAGTTCAAGTAACGAAGCGCATGTAGATGTAAAAGTTACTGTTGATGGTGGATCAACATTTAGACACATAGGTAAATCATTAAAAATACCTGTAGAAAATACTTTAGTTTTAGACAAACCTATTAATTTAGAAGACGGTGATAAATTAAGAGTTATCGCCGAAGAAAATGCAGATTCTTCTTCACCTGTTGTTGAAGTTTATGCTAGTATATTGGAAATTAGTTAATGGCACAACCAGGATTTATAGTACCAGAAGGACAACAAACCAAAGAGGGTTTTCACGCCTTAAGAAGAACAACTGCTGGATGTTTATACTACACAAAGGTAGATAAAGATACAGGAACATCTGTTGATTTTGATGGTGGTACTCCTACAGACAAAAATGGTAATACTCAATTACCATCAAACGAAAATTATGTAGAGGATGTAATAACATTTCAAGCAGGTGGTATACAATATTTTACAGGTAACGGATCAACTACAGCGTTTACATTAACTGTACCTGTTTTAGATGGCTCTAGAATTGCAGTGTATTTAAACGGTATTGAACAAAAAAAAGATGAAATTTGGACTTATTCATCTGGTGTAGTTACTTTTTTAATTGCACCATTTAGTGGTTCACAGATTGCTATTGGAAGAATAGATAAGCAATACAAAAATAACTCAACCGACTTTTATCATCAATATGTTTTTGAAAGTGGTGAAGCTACTTATTTTATTGACGATAATGGTTACTTTGTAAAAAGAGAAAATGTAGAGAGAGGATTAACTGGAATTTTAAGTACTGATGACTTTTCAACATTTGAAAGCACGTCAACTGTAAATACAACTTCTTGGCAATCCAATGTGTAAACTCGTATAAATAGTATAATAATATAAAAGGTAACAATGGCAGATTTTAAACTAGGACGAATTAAATTTAAATGGAGAGGTAATTGGGGTACTTCTACAGCATACTTAATTGATGACGTTGTAAAATATGGTGGTAACGTATATGTTGCTATAACAAATCATACTTCTCAATCTACTAGTGCAGGATTTTATACAGATTTAGCTAAATGGTCTCTACAATCAGAGTCATTATTTTTCAAAGGAACTTACGCTGCCGATACTCATTACAAATTAAATGATGTTGTTAAATATGGTAATAGACAATATCGTTGTACAACTCAACACACATCTGCATCTGTTGTAGGTGGAGTTGCTATACTAAATGATTCAAATTTTGAATTATACCTAGACGGAATTAATTTTAGAGGTGACTATGCAACTAGCAC
>MDTB01148559.1_pt1 | contig 15569 bp, 17 predicted proteins | sample 811161 | NCBI WGS metagenome assembly MDTB01 (sample SAMN05326650, study PRJNA326480) | marine metagenome | isolation source: seawater | place: Mediterranean Sea | collected 2009 | reverse complement strand
CCACATGGTCAGAAAGTGGCTCATCTACATGAGTTAAAAGTAGGTTGAATAAACTAACAAGGAGTATGCATGGATAGACATACAAAACTGTTAAAAGAATTCAGCCGAAGCAAAACACAGGCTGAACTTTTAAATAAATTAAGAAAATCTAGAAAAGCCATTAATTTTGGCAATTCAGGTACTTTCGGTTATAGATTAAAGGAAGGTACTAATGCTGGAAAAGTTCTTAAACATTTAAAAAAGACGTCAGATAACATTTAACTTTTGTAGGGGCAGGATTGTCCTGCCCCCAATCAAATTATTTAATAGCCAAATTCTATTTTTAATTATAAAAAAGATCTATATGGAATCGATGTTAATTTTATTAATCGTATTTTTAATTATTTTAAATTTAAGTATAATTTATTTCCTAATACGGAAAAAAGAAAAAGAAAACTCCGAAAATACAACTCAAATTTTAAAAGATGAAATTAATTTTTTAAAAAATAGCTTCAGTAGTTCATTTGGGGATATGTCAAAAGAAATTGCTAAAGATATGACAGGAGCTCTAACTAGGGTAGACGAAAAAGTTGAAGTGTTTAATAAACAAGTTGGAGAGCTAAATAAAAGCCAAGAGAGTTTTAGTAGAATCTTGTCGGGAGTAAAACAATATGGTGTTCTGGCTGAATTTTCACTTGGATCTTTATTAAAGGATTTATTACCAGCTTCTCAATATCTAGAAAATATAAAAATGAAACCCGATGAGACATCGGATACAGTTGAGTTTGCTATTCGCCTTCAAGATGTTTTAGTTCCAATTGATAGCCATTGGCCGATAGAAAAGTTTAAAGCTATCGATGATGCTTTCCAAAAAAAAGATAAAGAAGCTTTAAGTAGTGCCAGAAAAGAATTAGCTAACGCATTCAAAAATAAAGCAAAAACTGTTAATAGCAAATACATATCACCTCCTAAGACAACTGACTTTGCAATTATTTATGCTCCTACGGAAGGTTTATTTGCTGAATTGTCAAGCTATAGAGATCCTAAAACTAAGGAACTACTTTTGCAAGAGCTAAGAAATAAATACAAAATAACAGTAGCTGGTCCAAATACTTTATCGGCTCTTTTGCAGTCATATCATTTAGGATTTCAAACTTTAAAAGTTCAACAACATGCTACGCAAATTTATGGAGATTTGAGAAATATTTCAAGTCGGTTTGAGAAACATTTTGAAGGTATCAAAGATCTAAGAAAAAAACTGGAGCAAGCAATTTCCGCTACAGACAATTTTGGTCGTGACGCGAGATCAATAATGAACACCTTAAGCAGTATAAAGGATCCAGAACAGACTAACAACGCTATTGACGAGAACACTCAAAAGATAAAAGTCTTAAAATAACAATAATGTCAAATTTTGTTTTTTATGATTTTGAAACAAGTTCCTCTAATAAATTCTGGGGTCAAATAATTCAAATCGGAGCTATTTTAACAAATGATAATTTCGATGAACTTGATCGTTTTGATGTCAGATGCAGACTAAGTCCTGGAATAATTCCTGAAGCAATGGCTCTTATTGTTAACAAAACATCACCCACAATGCTTAAAAAATCTAATCTTTCGCATTATGAAATGATAAGGCAATTTGTTCAAACTTTAAAACAATGGGGAAAGGCAACATACATAGGATTTAATAGTATAGAATTTGATGAAGAATTTTTACGAAGTACTCTTTTTCAAACTCTTGAGTATCCATATATTACAAGCACAAATGGCAATACCAGAGGTGACATATTAAGTTTAGCAAGAGCTGCTAACCTTTATTATCCAAAGACTCTTAAAAATTCAGTAAACCAGAAAGGAAATGATGTTTATAAATTAGATCAAATGGCTCCTCTTAATGGAATAGATCATGGAGATGCCCACAGCGCTATTGGTGACGTTGTAGCTACTTTAGGTATTGCAAAACTTATAGCTGAAAAAGCTCCAAATGTTTGGAAAGCAAGCTTAATGACTTTGGACAAAAATTTGACTTTGGATTTAATTAAAAAAGAAACATTATTTTGTACTAACGAGTATTTTTATGGAAAAAGCAGACCCTATGTTCAAACTTTTGTTTGTCAACATCCTCAATATCAATGGCCATTGTGCTTTGATTTAAGACATGACCCTAATATCTATATTAAAATGCCAATTCAAGAACTTACAGTAGCTATAAAAAAACAACCAAAATTTATTAGGACGGTAAGACATAATAAACATCCGGTAATAATGAATCCTAAATATGGTGATAAATTTGAAGAGTATAAAATAATTGGTTTATCAAAATTAAAAGAGAGAGCTAAATTAATAAGGGAAAACAAAGAGTTTGCAGATAAAATTTCAACAATTAAGAGAATAGAATTTGAGGAAAAAGAGCAATTAAAATCACAAGAAGACCAGCATGAAGAAGAAAGTATTTATTCTAAGTTTACAACCATAGAGGATAATAAAGTAATGCCTGAATTTCACAGTGTGAATTGGGATAAAAAATTATCAGTCATATCTAAATTTAAAGACGAAAGACTTAAATATTTTGGAAAAAAACTTCTATATATGGAAAAACCTGAAATATTACCTAAAGAAGATTATAACTTAATACATAAAGATATAGCAAAGAAATTACTAAGCACGAATAATGAAAAATGGAACACAATTCCTAGAACTTATGCAGAGATTGATACTTTAAGAGCGAAGTTCGAGAAAGAAAATCATCAAGATAAATTAGTTATTCTAGACGAAATTAACGCGTACGTTGAAGAGTTAGAAAAAACTTATTCAAAAGTTTAGTTGACTTTAAAAAAAAAATAATTAATTAAGTTATATGCCTACAAAATCAGTTACAGATAATTCATTTGAAAACGAAGTAATAAAGTCCGAAAAACCTATAGTGGTTGATTTTTGGGCTGAGTGGTGCGGTCCTTGTAAACAAATAGGTCCAGCTTTAGAGGAAATTTCAGATGAAATGAATGACAAGGTGGTTATTGCAAAACACAATATAGACCAAGAGCCTAATACGCCAACAAAGTATGGTATCAGAGGAATACCTACAATGCTGTTATTTAAAGATGGAGAGTTAAAGGCGACTAAAGTGGGAGCGACAACAAAAAGCAATATTCTTGACTGGATAAAGGAAAATATTTAATTTTTATTTAAAATATTTCCACACTGATAAAGAGATCCAAATATACAAATAACCTTATTTTCTTTAGTAGATATTTTTTTAATAACAGTGTCAAAATTTTTAAATGAAAATGCTTCCATATTATTTTTCTTTGCAATTTTAGCTAATATTTTTGGTGACATTGAATTCTTTTCCCCGCTAATTGGAATAGTATAAATTTTTTTAAATATTCCTTTAAATTGTTTTATAAAATTAGATGGGTCTTTATTTTTCATCATCGACCAAACTCCGTATTTAGGAGTTCTTATTGTTTTCAAATAATCTGATAAATTCTTTCCACTTACCGTAGAATGACATCCGTCTATTAAAAGTTTTTCTTTAGGATTAAGTTTTTTTAACAATTTACCCGGAGAAATATACTGAATTCTACCTTCAAAATTTAATTTTGGCAAAGCTTTAGAAATTATTTTTTTATCAATACCGATGTCCAATGCAATTTTTACTGCCATTGCAATATTATTAAATAACCCTCTAGAATTAACGCTTTTTGTTTTGATGAGAATAAAATTATTTTTATCTTTAAAATAAAAGTTATTCTTTTTTTCAATTAATTTCCAATTATTAGAGTATATTTTCTTACTTAAATTTTTTTTAAGCAATGTTTTTATTTTTTTTTCATTTTTTATATTTTGTTTTCCAATATATATATTCGTAAAATTACTTAAAAAACCAACTTTTTGAAAAATAATTTCATTAATTGTTTTTTTTTTAACAAAATTTAAATGTTGTTTATTTATATTTGTTACAGCTTGAATTAAAGGAAATTCAAAAACATTAGTAGAATCTTTGGCAAATAACGCTCCAGCCTCAACAAGATTATAATCATTATAAAATTTTGAAGCATTCATAATGTAAACAAGTGTCAAAACCTCAAAAATTGTTAATGGCACCTTTAATTTTTCAATTTCATTTATTGTTTGATTAATTTCTGAGTGTGAAAGAAATTTAGTTCCCATCCAAAATCTTTCTTTGATATCTTTTAAACTTGGAGAAATATAGGCAGAGGCAGTTTGATTATTTTCTTGGATAAAACATTTTAATGAATGTAAAACCGAATATTTTCCATCAGACCCAATTATATTAATAACATTTTTTAGCTTTTTCTCTGGACTGCCTAGCATTCTTAGTGCCAATCTCATTCTCCGAAGATCAAAATTAATTGTTTTTTTAAATTGTTTTTTATTAGCTAGCTGTTCGTATAGTTTGTTCGATTGTGACTTCATCTTTAGAATCTTTTTTAATTTTTGACTCAAGTTTTTTCATCATAACACTTAATAAGGTCCCTATTGTTGAATTAAGGTATTTTCTCTCTACAACTAAATCTATTCCGCCATGCTCTTTTACATACTCTGCTGTTTGAAATTCTTCTGGCAAAGTTTCTCTTACAGTATCTTGTATCACCCTGCGGCCAGCAAAACCTATCGTCGCTTTTGGTTCTGCTATCAATATATCACCAAGCATGCCCCATGAAGCGGTAACTCCACCAGTTGTTGGGTCCGTTAAAACAACAATGTAAGGAAGACCGTTTTTTTTTAATTCGTTAATAGCTAAAGTCGTTCTCGTCATTTGCATTAATGCAATAGAAGACTCCATCATTCTTTGACCACCGCTACAACTAAAAAAAATTAAAGGAGTTTTTTTATTTATTGCATTTTGTACACTAGTTATAAAAGCCTCTCCAGAGGCAGCACCGAATGAGCCTCCAATAAATCTAAAATCTTGAGCGCCAACTATAACTTCGATGTTTTTTACTTTTCCAGAAGCTATGAGAATTGCATCCTCTTGACCAGTTTTTTTTCTAGCTTCTTTAAGTCTATCTTTGTATTTCTTGTTATCTGTAAATTTTAGAGGATCATCGATTGGAAGTGGAGTTTCAATTAATTCGTATTCGCCATTATCAAAAAATAATTTAAATCTATCTTTACAGGTGATTTTATGATGAGCACCGCACTTTGGACAGCAAAAAAAATTTAATTCAAAATCTTCTTTAAAAATCAAATTTTTACACTTACAAGATATCCAGAGTGTTTCATCGTTTGTAGATGTTTTCTTTTTAAAAAGTGACTTAATTTTCGGCTTTATAAATTTAGTTATCCAATTCAAGCTATTTTTCCTCTTAATGTATTAACAATTTTCCTTATCATTGTGACAGGATTTTGTCCATTTTTTAATGAATTTGATATTGTTTTACAAAGCAAACTCCCAACAACTAAGCCATCTGCAGACCTAAGTTTTTTTATATTTTTATCTGTTATACCGAATCCGATCACTAAATTTTTATTTTTACAAATTCTTTTTATTTCATTGTATTTTTGTAGAAGTTTTTTGGGTAAAATTTTAAGTTTCCCTCCAGTTGTTGAAAGCATGCTTATATAATAAATCATATCGTGAGAATCTTTTATGATTTTTTTCATACGCAACCTATTAGTTGTTGGAGATAAAAGTTGGATAAAATTAACTGAACTTTTTTTACATTTTTTTGAGAAATTTTTATTTTCCGGCCAAGGTAAGTCAACGCATATAATTCCATCAACTCCGACATTTTTGCATTTTTTAAGAAATCTAGTTTCGCCATATCTATAGATCATATTATAATATCCCATAATGATAACAGGTTTGGCATTTTTTAAATATTTGTATTTTTTTACGATTTTGAAAATATCATTCATTTTAAAACCATTATTAATAGATCGATGAGAACTAGTTTGAATCTGTCCACCATCTCCTATTGGTGTAGAATGAGGAAATCCAATTTCACATATATCAACATCACTAGATATGGATTTTAATATTTCTAAAGATTTTTTTTTATTTGGATCAGCTGCAACGACATAGGTTATGAGAGCTGGTCTATTTTCTTTTTTGCATTTATCAAAAGCAGACTGAATTTTAGATTTCATCTTAAGTAAGATCCTAATTTACTTTTTATGATATCTTTATCTTTTAAACTATCACCACAACTATTGACTACAATAATTGTATCTCTACTTAATCTGGGAGCAATTTTACAACACTCAGCAAAAGCGTGAGAAGGTTCTAGAGAGGGTGAAATATTTTCTAAACTTGAAACCAATTTGTAAGCTTTTAACGCTTCTTCGTCACTTGCTGATGTATACTTAGCTCTTTTAGCATCTTTTAAAAAACAATGCAGTGGTGAAATTCCAGGATAATCTAAGCCAGCTGAAATAGACTCTGTTGAGCCAATTTGCCCTTCTTTATCTTGAACAACGTATTGCGCTGCCCCATGCAAAATTCCTATCTTTGATTTATTTGATAGTGGCGCAGCGTGTAATTTACTATTTTTTGGTCCTCCCGCCTCAACACCAATCAGTTCAGCATGTGTATCTATAAATTCATTCCAGAAACCGGCCGCAGAACTACCTCCACCTACACAATTTATTAATTTTAACTTTTTTGGAATTTTTCCAAATTCTTCTTTTATTTGTATAATTAACTCTCTAGAAATTTGTGCCGTGCTAAAGGCACAGATTTTAATAAATATGTTTGGACCAACAGTTGACCCCACACACATATGTGTTGTATCACAATTTGAAACCCAATAACGCATACATTCACTAACAGCATCAACTAAAGTTTGGCTTCCAGTTGTTACAGGTACTATTTCAGCACCATTTTTTTTAATCGCTTCTACATTTGGTCTTTGCCTTTTAATATCTTTTGCGCCCATAAAAATTTTACATTTTAAATTAAATTTTTTAGCTGCCATGGACAACATTTTACCTGCATACCCAGCTCCAGTGTCTCCTACAATAAATTTTTTTCCTGCTTTTTTTGCAATCAGACAATGAACTGTTGCATTATAGATTTTATGAGCACCACCATTAGCCTCTGAAACAACCTTAGCGTAAATTTGGGCTCCTCCTAGTTTTGCTGTTAGATTCTCTAGTTTGATAAATGGCGTTGGTGATCCAACATAGTTTTTAAAATGATAATCTCTGTCTTTTAAAAACTTTTTGTCCTTCCTAAGCTTACCAAATAACTTTGTTAGACTATCCACAGGTTCTTTTAAAGTCTCAGGAATAAAATTTCCCCCAAATTTTCCTCCGTACATGAAATTTTTATCATGTTGATCTATTAGAGGTATGCCTTTTTTTTATTTTTCATCATTCAATTTTTTTTACTAATTTGACAAAATCAATTATTTTATTAGTATCTTTTACTTTATTTGTTTCTAAAGCACCAGATACATCAATAATATCTGCTAACTTGGATAATTCGTTTAATTTTTCTTTAGTTATGTTTCCAGCTATCATCTTTTCTCCTTTTATTTTTATTTCACTTATCCAGCTGTAATCCCAACTTAAACTTTTTTCATATCCCGCGCTATCCCACAAGATAATATCAGAACTGTCTTCAATATTTTTATAATTTTCGATATCTTTTTTATCTTGAACTCGTATGGCAGTGATAATTTTTTTATGAAATTTTTTTTTAATATCAGCAAGCGCATTATTATCATAATCTCCATATAATTGAAAATAATCAATATTCAATTTGGAGAATTTTTCTAATTCTTTTAAAGTTGGTTTTACCAAAACACCAACAAATTTTGATTTTTTTTTATTTGTGTTTAAAATTTTATTTGCTTTTTCAAAATTAATAAATCTATGACTTTTTGAATAATTTAATATTAATCCGCAATAGTCGACATTGTTATTTATACATGTTTCCAATTCATTTGTATTTGAAATACCACAGACTTTTAATTTCATAGGTTTAATTTAAAGATTTAATTAACCTTTGAAAATTATTTTTAAAGTTTCCTTTTGTCAAACTTCTACCAATAACAATTGAAGTAGCGCCATTTTTAAATGCCTCTGCAGGCGTCATTATTCTTTTTTGGTCACCACTACTATCACCTTTTAATCTTATACCCGGAGTGATTATTTCCATATTTTTAGAAATTTTTTTCAGCAGTTTAGCTTCATGGGCAGAGCATACTATTCCATTGAGCCCAGCCTGTTTTGCTAAGCTTACTTGTTTTTTCACTATTTCATTAATTGTTTTAGTATGACCAATAGTCTTAATTGTTGAATTTGAAAAACTTGTTAAAATCGTTACGCCCAAAATTTTTAATTTTTTATTATTTTTTTTAACAGTTTTTTTTATTTTTTTTAACATCTCAAGACCACCACTTATATGGACTGTGATATAGGAAATATTTTTCAAATCTTTAAGTGATGTAACAGATGCTGCCCCAGTATTTGGAATGTCAAAAATTTTTACATCGAGCCATAAATTTTTACTTTTAATTTTAGAAATAAATTTTCTTCCATTCTTAGAATAAAAAAATTCTAATCCAAATTTATAACCAATTTGATAACCTTTTATCTTAGTTTTAGACTGATTAATTATTTTTCTTACCTTATGTATGCTTGTAGTATCGCAGGCAATAAAAATATTTTTCATCTTTATTTATTTATTAGTTCTTTTAACTTTTTGCTAGCCCTAAATCTCACTTTATTTTTTTTTGGGACGTAAATAATCTCTCCAGTTTTAGGATTTCTGGCTCCTTTTTTTTCATCTATCTCTTTAATAAAGAAAGATCCAAGAGATCTAATTTCAACTGATTTTTTAGCTATAAGGGAATTAGAAATTTCGCTAAAAAAAATTTCTAGAATATTCTGCAAATTTTCGGAGCCTATTTTTGGGTGTTTTTTTCTTAATTTTTTGATTATTTCTTTTTTTGACAATTACTTATCTTTTTTCTTTGAACTCTTTTTTCCTAGTGCTTTTTCAAATATACCTTTTAGTGTAGCACCTGATTTCGTAGCACCTTCCCCGAACTTAGCTACTAAGCTTTTTTCTTCATCAATTTGAGCAGCTTTAACACTTAATTTAATTTTTCTTTTTTCTATATCTAACTCTGTAATTTTTGCATCAAGCGCGTTACCTGGAGCAAAAACTTCAGGTCTAGCGTCAACAGAAGATTTTGCTAGATCAGCTTTTCTTATAGAAACTATTAACTTTTTCTCATTATCAATGCTTACTTTTACACCTGTTTTCATTACCTCGTGAACACGAGTTGTAATAATGTCCCCGACATTTTTTTTATTAGTTTTAAACCAATCCATAGGATCTTTGTCCAAAGCTCTTTTTGAAAATCTAATTTTTTCATCTTTTACTTCTGTTATTTTTACATCCATAAAGTCATTTTTTTTGAATTTATTTAAATTTTCCTGTTTTTCATCAAAGCTAATTTCTTTATAATGAAGCATTCCCACCAAACCAGAGTCCAACTCTCCAAATATAGCTTTATCGGTAATATTTTTTATTTTAATTCTTACTTTTTGACCAACCGAGTCTAATATTTTAGTCCAAGGATTTTCCAAAGTTTCTTTATAAGACAGAGATATTCTTTTTGCATCTTTATCGATATTAATAATCTTAACTTTCACATTCTCAGATGGCGACAGTACTTTACTAGGTTGAACATTCCTATTTTGCCACGATAGCTCGCTATTGTGTATTAATCCTTCAATGCCTTCGTCTAATTTAACAAAAACACCATAATCCATCAATTTGGTGCAAGTGCCCTCGTAGATTTCACCAATTTTAAATTTTTTAGATAAATTTTCATAAGGATCTTCAGTTAGAGCTTTAATTGAGGCCGAGACTCTATTTGTTGTTTTATCAATCTTAGTTATTTTTACTTTTAAACTTTGACCAATTGTTACTAAATCGGAAGGTTTTTTTACTCTACCATAAGATAAGTCGCTTACATGAAGCAAAGCATCAATTCCGTCAATGTCTAAGAAAATTCCCCAGTCAGTGGTTGCTTTAACTTTTGCACTTTCAACTATATCTCCCTCTTTTAAATTCTTTAACGCCTCTTTTAGTTCAGCATTTTTACTTTTTTCTAAAACTGCTCTTCGACTAGTACAAACATTTCCCCTTTTTTTATCTATTCGAGTAGCTACAACTTTTATTGGTGTATTCATTAAGTGATCAATTTTTTTTAAAGGCCTTACATCTATTTGAGATGAGGGCATAAAAGTAGGTAAGCCATCAACTGTGCAAACAAATCCCCCTTTGACTTTTCCAGTTATAAACCCTGTAACTTCTTCTTGAGACTCGAATATCTTTTCCATTTTTTTCCAAGCCACCATTCTTTTAGCTTTTTCTCTTGAAATAACTATTTCGCCTTTAAAACTCTCAATTCTCTCTAAATAAACTTCTACTACTGAACCAACTTTTAACTTGTCAAAGTTTTTGTCATTTTTAAATTCTTCTACAGGTATCATGCCTTCCATTTTTGCCTTACAGTCTACAACTATAAAATTTTTAGTTATTTCCGTTACAGTGGCTTTTATAATCTCATTTTCCTTAAGCTTTCTTTCTTTAAAATCTTCGTCAAGTAGAGATTGAAATTCTTTGTAATTTGGACTTAAATTATTTGGCTTTCTCTGTTGTTCAGATGACATACTATGAGCGAGTAACTTTCTCTATATATTTAGACATTTTTTCTATCATTTTTTTTTTATTTAGTTTTCCGGTGTGGATTTCTAACGCATCTCTATGTTTGAGTAAAGGACTATGTTTCCTTTTTTTATCCCTCATATTTCTCATTTTTATTGATTTTTTTACCTGTGAAAACTTTATCTTTTGATTAGTTTTTTTCAAATCTTTAAACCTTCTTTTTGATGCATTTTCTAAGTCACATGTAAAATAAAACTTTACATCAGCAAATGGTAAAATTTCGGTAGAAATATCTCTTCCTTCAATAATACATTTTTTATTTTTTTTAGAAAAAGATATTTGATAACGCTTAAGAATATTTCTTACTTTTTTAATTTTGGCTATTTTTGATGTATATTCAGAAATTATTTGTGTGTTTAAATTTAGTTTGCTTAGTTGATTCAAATTTATCTTTTTAAAATTACTTCTTAAATACTTAATTTTATTTTTTGGTTTATTTTTTAAAATCAAATAGCCAGCATATCTATAAAGCATACCGGACGATAAAAATTTAAGCTTAAATTTTTTTGCAATAAGTTTTGCCCCAGTAGTTTTTCCACTTGCAGCTCCTCCATCACAACTTACTATTAATTTCTTAAATTTTTTTTGTTTCAAATTTGCCACCTAACGTTTTTATAATTTTCAAAAAATTTGGAGATGAAGTTCTTACAGTTTCGAAATTTTTTATTTCAGTTCTTACGCCAGTTAAATATGCAAGAATTGCTGCCGACATACAAATTCTGTGATCACCCAAATTGGCAACTCTAATCATTCTTTTTGGAATTTTATGAATATTTTTACCTTTAATTTCTAATTTATCTTTTGTAAATTTTGAATGTATGCCTATTTGGTTTAAAATTTTTTGCATTTGTAGAATTCTATCACTTTCTTTATTCTTTAAATCAGAAATACCAGAAAAAGAAGAAACACCACCTATTAAAGCCGACATAACAAATAATATCGGATATTCATCAGTGGTATTTAAGTAATATTTTTTTTCAGCTCTAATTGGTTTCAATGAGCTACTTTTAATATATATATCCCCAACTTTTTCATTATTAAATTTTTTTACATTTAAAAATTTTATTTTAGCACCACTTCTCTTTAGTAAATTATAAAATCCAATTCTAGTAGGGTTTAATCCAACACGTTTAATTTTAAGAGATGAATTCTTTTTTAATAAAGTTAGAGCTGTAAAAAAAGCAGCAGATGACGGATCACCAGGCACTTCTAAAGAAAATTTATCCAAATATTTTTTTCCAAAAATTTTTATAAACCTCCTTTTACCATTACTAATCTTAAGTGATTGTCTATTTTTTAGCAGCATATTTTCAGTATGGTCTCTACTTTTGTATTTCTCAACTATTGTTGTGGTTCCAAAAGAGTTTAGACCAGCCAAGATTACAGCGCTTTTAAGTTGAGCTGAAGTACCAGAATTATATGTTATACCTATAGGAAAATTTGAAGAAGATACTTTTAATGGAAAAAAGAATTTATTCTTTGGAGAAAATTCTGCACCAAATTTAGACATCAAAATTATTAATTTTTTCATACTTCTTTTGTTTAAAGATTTGTCACCCGTTACTGTCAAATTTAAATTTGGTGTAGAAGCAATTATTCCTAAAATTAATCTGGACAGTGTTCCAGAATTTCCGAAATCCAATTTTGTTTTGCCCTTAATCTTAAAACATCCTAATCCTTTGCCATATATTTTGTAAAAACTTTTACCGAGAGGTAAAATTTTGATTCCTAAATTTTTCAAACAATTTATTGTTGAAAAGACGTCATCAGACTCTAATACATTTTTTACCGAAGAGATGCCGTTACTTATTGATCCAATTAAAAAAGATCTTATGGAGGTTGATTTATCACTATCTACTGAAATATTTTTATTAAAATTGTGAATAGGCTTTGAGATAATCAAAGAAAATTTTTTTGATTTCATTAATTTGAAGAATACTGATTTCCAAAATATAATTGAATAGCTTTTGAAGATTTAAGTATTTCATTAGGAGTTCCATCTGCAATTATTGATTGTTCGCCAAGAACATAAGCTCTATCAACTATATCGAAAAGGTTTTTTACTTGGTGATCTGTAACAAGTATCGAACAACCCATTGATTGAATTTTTAGAATATATTTTTGGATATCTTGTGTAACAATAGGGTCTAAAGCTGCACATGGCTCGTCTAATAATATTACTTTAGGTTTATTAATCATTATTCTAGCCATCATTAATCTTCTAACTTCACCACCTGAAAGGACGTTGCTATTGAGTGTACGTAAATGTTGAAGATTGAATTCATCTAATAATTTTTCGGTAACTCTTCTTTGCTCATCAGCATTTTTAATCGTTAGTTGGCAAATCCCTAATAAGTTATTGTAAACAGACATATTAAAAACACTTCTTTGTTGGCTGAGATATCCTAATCCTATTTTAGTTCTTTCATGGATTGGAATTTCAGAAATATCTTTATTATTAATTATAACCTTTCCTTTATCTGCCATGTGCTGACCAATTATAATATTATACAATGTAGATTTTCCAGAACCATTGGGACCTAACAAACCAACTATCTCACCCGGATGCATTTCCATTGAAATCTTTTTCAAAATTGGCCTGCCGTCAAATGATTTACTTATATCTTTTAATTCAAAAATAGGTTTGTTTTTCTTAAATTTAATAATTCTAAATCCTTTTTTCATTTTTTTATATTTATTTTCACCTGCTCATTATCATTCATTGAAAAATTAACAGATTGGTTATTAATATTTAATTCTAAAATATCAGCAGTAAAATTTCCATCTAAACTTTCCCCTTTTACATTGCCATATATCATAATTAATTTTTTAATATTAAAATAATCTAGATTGTCAGCAAAAATTTTATTGGTTGACTGAAATACCTCAACATCTTCCCTAAACTCCATATCATTAGTTTTGTTGTTATATGTACCAGTTTTACCTGAAACTTCTAATACTTCTCCATCTTTAAAATAAAATGTTGCAATCATTCCCACCATGTTTATCAATTCCGGTCTTTCCTCGTCAAAAGTAGCTACTTTAGACGTAAGTAAATACCTATTACCATTGGCATCAATACCTTTATATTCTACATCCTCAAAAAAATTAGCTGCTTTATCTTTTTGTATTTCTTTACTTAATTTATTATCTGTATTTAACTGCTTTTGATTATTTCCGCTTTGATAATAGAAAATATATAATAGTAAAATAGCTGTAAAAAAAAGTAAAGTTTGTATGATAAGTAATTTTTTTTTTCTATAAGTCATTTGATACCTGATTGTAATATTGAATGTATATGAATTATACCTTTAAGAGTTTTATATTTATTTTTGTTTTTTGTGTTTTTTTCAGAGGTAACAAGCAAACTAGTGATTTTTTTTTTATTCATAATTGAAAGAGCCTTTGATGCTGTGGCATCTTCAGATATAAAAATAGGATTTGGGTTCATCATATTTTTCAAATTTTGAGTTTTAGAATTAAACCTTAAACTTCTTCTTGCATCCCCGTCAGTTAAAATACCTTTTATAATCTTTTTATTCGTAACAATAGCTAAACCAAGTTTGTATTTTGTAATTTTATCTGAAGCTTGTTTTATGTTACTATTAATACTTATTTTGGGTATTTTAGAACCTGACACCATTATATCCTTTACTAATAAAAGTGTTTGACCAATATTTCCACCTGGATGAAATACTTTAAATCTTTCTTTAGAAAATTTTATTTTATTCATTAATGCAACTGCTAGACAGTCCCCTAACAATAAAGTAATTGTGGTACTTGTAGTCGGTACCATACCAGTTGGATCTGACTCTTTAACTGTTGGAACTAATATTTTTATATCACTAGATCTAATTAATACACTGTCAGCTTTAGATGCTATACCAATAATTTTTATATTATATCTGTTAGCATACTTTAACATATTTGAAAGCTCAGTCGTATTTCCAGAATATGAAAAAACGAGTAACAAATCTTTTCTATCAATTTGCCCTAAGTCTCCATGGTTGGCCTCACTTGGACTTAAAAAAAAAGATGAAATACCCACAGAAGATAATGTTGCAGAAACTTTTCTAGCAATTAAACCTGATTTACCAACACCTGCACAGATCACTTTTCCTTTATTTTGATAAATTGCTTCGACTGCTTTGGAAAAGGAACTATTAAAAACTTTATTAATTTTCCTTAATTCTGATATTTGTTTCGCTGCTGATTTTTTTGCAAATTTTATATAATTTTTACTTTTCATTAATGTTCAAATATATCGAATTTAAATCCATTCTGGTCTAGTTCAATTCTTGTATCTAAAAATTGTACACATCTTTTGAATAGGTCCATTCTTTTTTCTCTTAAAAGCATTTTTTCTAATTGAATTTTTATTTTGTGAAGGTAAATCACATCACCAGCAGCATATTCAAGTTGTTTGTCTGATAATTCTTCAATATCTTTATTCCAGTCAGAGCTGCCTTGCCTTTTGTCCAAACTTTTATTACAAAATTCGAAGACTAAATTTTTTAGTCCATGTTGGTCAGTATAAGTTCTGACAATTTTTGAAGCAATTTTAGTATCGAAAACATTTTTAATTTTACATTTTAAAAAATATTCAAGGGCATTTTTATCAAATCTAAGAAAATGACCAATCTTTAAAATTTTTTCATTTTCTAATAAAGATACCAAGTTAGGAGCCTTATAATCTTTCCTATCAGGTTGAATAATATAAACATCACCATCTTCACCGCAAATTTGTATTAAACTTAATTTATCTCTCTCAGGAATTTTTAGGCCAGTAGCTTCAGTATCTATTGCAATACTTCCTTTAAATGAGCTAGCTATTTTGGGAGTAATGTCGCCTTTTAATCTATGAATTTTT
>MDTB01185852.1_pt1 | contig 15570 bp, 16 predicted proteins | sample 811161 | NCBI WGS metagenome assembly MDTB01 (sample SAMN05326650, study PRJNA326480) | marine metagenome | isolation source: seawater | place: Mediterranean Sea | collected 2009 | reverse complement strand
TTTTAGGGCTGTTTTTAACCCTTCAAAATCTGGATTTCTAAAAGCGTGCCACTCTGTGCAAATCAGTAAGGCATCTGCGCCTTGAACAGCTTCCATCATGCTTGAGGCATACGAAATGCTATCGCCCAATTTCGCTTTTACATTATCCATCGCCTCTGGGTCATAGGCAGTAACAGCTGCGCCTGCGCCAAGCAGTTTATCAATCATATACAAGGCAGGAGCTTCACGAATGTCATCCGTATCGGGTTTAAATGCCAGACCCCAAACGGCGATATTTTTGCCTTTTAAATTTCCGTCAAAATGTTGCTGCATTTTGGGAAACAACACTGTTTTTTGTTTTTCATTTACTTCAATGACACTGTCCAAAATAGCAAAGTAATGTGCTTCATCTTTTCCTGATTTATGTAGTGCCTTTACATCTTTTGGTAAACATGAGCCGCCATAGCCAATGCCTGGAAATAGAAAACGTTTTCCAATACGCGCATCAAGACCCATGCCCATTCGAACGTCATCTACATTAGCACCTACTTTTTCACAGTAATTTGCAATTTCATTCATATAGGTAATTTTCGTTGCCAAAAAAGCATTCGCTGCATATTTGGTAAGCTCCGCCGATTTGATATCCATAAACACAATAGGGTTACCTGAACGCACAAAGGTCGCATAAAGCTTTTCCATGGTTTTCTGTGCCTGTTCTGACTCCACCCCGAGAACAATTCTATCAGGCTTCATAAAATCTTCCACGGCAAAGCCTTCGCGTAAAAACTCTGGGTTAGAAACCACATCAAAAGGGATGTCTGTTTTAGACGTAAGCATTGCTTTTACGCGCTCGCCTGTGCCCACCGGAACAGTACTCTTACTGACCACAATTTTGTAATCTTTCATCAAATCGCCAATTTGATTTGCTACGCCCAGTACATACGATAAATCTGCCGAGCCATCCTCATCTTCTGGCGTAGGAAGCGCCAAAAAAATTACCTCTCCGTGATGAACTCCTTCCTCAATATTTGTAGAGAAATGAAGCCTTCCGGCTTTGATATTACGTTCAAAATAGGTTTCCAGATGGGGCTCGTAAATGGGCACTTCTCCGTCTAGCATTTTAGCTACTTTGGTTTTGTCAATATCAATGCACAATACATGATTGCCAGCTTCTGCCAAACAAGTGCCTGTGACTAAGCCTACATAGCCCGTGCCGATTACGGTTATTTTCATGGGTTATTATTTAGCATGGAATATAACGTGTCTTCAATTGAGTTCGAGAAGTCGCCTATGCCCAAAAAACGAAATAGTTTAGTCGAGTCTCCTTTTAGATCAACAATTTCATTTTTTCTCACGAACTTTGGGTTAGTTTTTACTTCAATATTGTGGTTAGACATCTCTACAAGAGTACTTATAATTTGAGAGATGCTGTATGATTTCCCCGAACAAAGATTAAATGCCTCAGCATTTAAGTCACTTGTCATAAGTTTGGTGTAGGTTTCAACAATATCGTTTACATTATTATACTCACGAAAAACATGAGTATTTCCCAACTCTATTGTTTTCTTTTTAGCTCTAAAATGACTCACAATTTTGGGAACCAAAAAATTATTTTCTTGACCAAAACCTGTATAATTAAAGGGTCTTACAATTAAAATATTGAGCTTTTCAAAATAGTTTCTAGCCATATTTTCCATTGCTAGCTTAGAATTGCCATAATGATTCACTGGGTTAAGAGGCGTTTGTTCAGAAAGGGATCCACCAATATTTCCGTAAACAGCAGCACTACTAGCTAAAATGATTTTTATTGGAGATTGTTTTAATGTTATTAAAGCATCTAATATGTTTAGTGCGCCAAAAACATTAACCTCGTACATTTTCATGGGGTTTGCTGCGACAAAAGATATTGCTGCAAGGTTGATGATGTAATCAGGTTTAAGTCGGCTTAAAATACCTTGAACTTCATCAATGTTTGTAATATCACATTTAAAATGAGTTGGTTTAGTTGGTTTTTCTATTGTGGTGCCGTAAACATCAAAGTTTTTCGACACTAAAAACTTTTCGAGATAATTCCCAGTAAAACCTTCGATGCCTGTGATTAAAACGCACATACTAGAACGTTTGTCCGTTTTGGTTTCTTTCAATGTCCTTCTGAACCATTACCGCGCAAAGTTCTTCCATTGAGGTTTTTGGTTTCCAGCCAAGTTCCTTTTCAGCTTTTGATGCGTCGCCTAATAAAATATCAACTTCTGCAGGTCTATAAAATTCAGGGCTTACTTTTACTAAAATATCTCCAGTAGTTGCGTTTAATCCAACCTCATTTTCATTAGTGCCTTCCCATTCAATATTTATATTGATTGCCTTAAACGCTAACTCTACAAACGAACGAACTGTATGGGTCTTGTTTGTGGCAAGAACATAAGTAGACGGCTTGTCTGCTTGTAGCATTCGATACATTCCTTCAACATATTCTTTAGCGTAGCCCCAATCTCGTTTTGCGTCCAAGTTTCCTAGTGTCAAAACACTCGCTTTTCCTAAATGAATTTTGGCTACCGTGTCTGATATTTTTCTTGTTACAAACTCTTTCCCTCTTAATGGAGACTCGTGATTAAATAAAATCCCACTGGTTGCTAAAATTCCATAAGACTCGCTGTAGTTTAACGTTGCCCAATGTGCAAATACTTTTGCAACTCCATACGGGCTACGAGGGTGAAAAGGTGTGGTTTCCGATTGGGGGATTTGATGAACCTTTCCAAACATTTCTGATGTTGACGCTTGATAAAATTTAATTTTTGGATTAATTGTTCTTATGGCTTCTAATAGGTTTAGGGCGCCAATTCCTGTGATTTGGGCTGTTGCGATTGGCTGGCTAAACGAAACTCCAACAAAACTTTGAGCAGCTAGATTATAGATTTCATCAGGGTTAATGTCAGAAATTATTCGGTATGCGCTAGATAGGTCAACTAAATCATACTCTAAACATTTTAGGTTTGGGTGGTCATTAATTCCCAACTCCTCTATTCTCCAAAAATTAGTAGAGCTCGTTCTTCTGTATGTGCCATAAACAAGATAGCCTTTCTCTAATAATAGTTCTGCCAAATATGCGGCATCTTGTCCTGTAATTCCAGTAATTAATGCTTTTTTCATTTTCTTTCTTTCCATTTAAGATACAATTTATCTACTGTTTCCTTAATTTCTTTTTCAAAACGCTCAGTAGAAAACCGTTTTGCGTTTTCCCTTATTATATGTTTGTCAAATTTATCCTCATTGTGCATGAAAAAGGTTAGCCCTTCAAGCAGCGATGGTACAGACTGTTGGTGAAAAAAAACTCCTGTGTCTGTTTTTGAAATTTGCTCCTCCGGAAATTTCCCCTTAATCGTTTCTAAAGCACCGCCCTTACCAAAAGCAATGACGGGAATACCACAGGCCTGTGCTTCTACTGGAGCTATTCCAAAATCTTCATTAGCTGCAAAGACAAATGCTTTTGCCTTTTGCGTCAGGGCTATCATCTCATCTCTTCCCAAATAGCCTGTAATAGTAATATTTGAAGATGATCTTGACTTAACTTTTTTCATGTCTGGTCCATCTCCAACAACAATTAATTTATGTGTAGTTTTCGAAAAAGTCTCAACAATTAAATCCATTTTTTTGTAAGGGACCATTCTTGAAGAGGTTATGAAATAATCAGATGTAGTATCGGAGATAGTGAACGCGCTAACATCAACTGGAGGATAAATAACGATGCTCTTTTTACCATAAAGTTTTTTAATTCTTTTGGCAACGTAATGGGAGAGCGTTATGTAGTAATCTGGGCGGTTGCTGGTGGCTAAATCCCAAATTCTGATATAATGCAAAATTAGTTTTGCAAAAAAGCCTTTTATCCCTTTGTTAAGGTTAGACTCTGTCAAGTATTGTGCATATAAATCCCATGCATATCTTACAGGGGATAAAACATAAGAAATGTGTAATTGATTGTGGTTTGTTAAAACACCTTTACTAACACATGAAGAACAAGAAAGCACTAATTCATAGTCGTTTAGGTCAAATTGCTCAATTGCGTAAGGAAAGAGTGGCAAATATTTTCTGTAGTGCTTTTTAACAAATGGTAGTTTTTGAATAAACGATGTGTTAACAGATTTTCCTTTTAGTATCGATTCTCTTTGAGCTGAATTTAAAAAATCAATAAGAGCGAAATGTTCTAGGTCTCGCCAAATATTATTAAAGCTTTCGTTGCAGCGTTCAGCTCCACCATAAACAGTGTACCAATCATAAATTAACGCTTTTTTTATATCCACTTAATAGGTGTTTTTTTGGATCGAAAAATGAAAATCGAATTAAAAAATGTAAAGAAAACAATCCCTGCCTCACGCTCAAAAAAGTTTTCAGTAAGTAGCGCAATGATACACATTATTAAAAGTGTTTGATGTACAAGTTTTGCTCGAACAAAACTAATATAAAAAAGAAGGCAAATTGAAATTAAACCTAATAAACCATTTTTTAAAATTTCATGTAAAAATTGATTGTGAGAATTGTAGTGCTGTTCCGTAAAAGAGTTAAAACTATTATATGAGTAGGAGCTATAACATTCTTCGAGTTGATCTTGAACATTTCCAAGGCCATAGCCAAAAGGGAACTTAGTTTTTAATGATTGGAATGCACAATGGTAAACGCCATACCTATAATTAACCTCGTGAGGCGCTTGTTCTTGAGATGGAAGAATCCATTCTGTATTTGTGAGTTTTTCAAACCTTTCTTTAAGTGGATTAGGGATTACAAAAATAAAAATTATGCTAAGCAAAGTAATGATTACTATTGCTTTTTTCATTCTTGAAATATTAAACACATAAAAAGCCAAACCAAAAACAAGGGCTAAAAATGCTGCCCTTGGTGAAAACAATAACATGGGAAATAGAAAAATGAATGTCGCCGATACTAAAGTGAAAAGTTTGATGTATCTCCCCTTTGTAGCCCATATTATGAAATGAATCGTTGATACAAAAGAAAATGCAAAATAAAGGCCCAAATAAGGAAAATAAATTTTGGTGAGGTCAAAATAATTATTTCTGAAAACAGGATGGTAAAAAGAGTTTTTATTCCATAATTCTGAGAAATCCATTAAAAACAAATTTATCAGAACATAAAGAGAAAGTGTTGCTGTGGAACATATGAAAATCAACAATATTCTATTAATCGTTTTCTTATCCATATGGTTTGAAACAAAGTAGATTGTAAGAGGAAGCAAAAAAAACATGCTTTTCCTAATTAAAATCTCACTGCTTTCAATCGTACTCAAAACAACTATTGAGGACAAAAAATCAATACTAAAATAACTTAATACAACAAAAAGCGGCAGCTTTGGAGGCCACTCTTTGTTACGAAAAAAGTTTATGGCAGATAGAATTAAAAGAACGAAGAAGCTAGCTTTAAAAGTAAAGTAACCAGTGACAGGAAAGCTTGCCATCATAAAAACAGTAAATGAAATTCCTTTTTTTAGATTCATTTATTGTTTTAATTGTTCTTCTATTACTTTTTCAGGGGCGTTTTTCTTTAAATGATTTTGAGCGTTTGTTACCATTTGTTGAATGTCCGCTTTGTTTTCTTGAAATACACTTATAATTTCTGTGAAAAATTCTTGCTGGGTATTGGCTAAACGAAACATTTCTTTTTGCTTGAGTCCTATTCCTTCTGCTCCTGTGCTTGTTGAAACTAATGGCAAACCGTTAACTATTGCGTTTATACTTTTTAATTTAACCCCCGCACCATGCCTCATTGAGTTAATAAATACTGAACTTTCTTCATAATACTTTAATAATGATGGTGCATTAAAATAAAAATCTATATTTAAGTGCTTTTTATATTTATCCTGTATTTTTCTTCTCTGATTGTCAGTTGCACTTCCACATACAATAAGCTTATAATCTGTAAGTTTTTCGCAAAGTAAAAGGTGAGCTCCTTTAAGATACCACTCCAATGCGTCTAAATTATTTTCCATGTGGAGTGAGGAAATAAATAGAGCGGTATTTGTGGATAATTTTTGCGTTTTGAAAGAGCTATTATACGCTGGTGGAACAAGGACATTGTTACTATAATGTGACTTTTTTATTTCGTCATTGGAAATGTGCCACACGCTCTGAATTAATGGTTTTAATGTTCTTATCAGTCCCCTAAACTTTATTGATTCAGATCTAAAATATGCTTTATAAATTAACTTTTTTGTGCTTTTTGAAAGCTCTTTAAAATATTTAACCTCATTATTTTGAACTCTTAATACCACCTTTTTGGTCTTCAAAGTATCATTAAAAAGAATTTTGATTACATACTCTGAATATAAAATAGTAAGGTCATATTCCTCTACTAGTTTTACTTTTGAGAGGGCTTTTCTTGAGTTAATTTGAAGGGGAGTTTTAGAAAAAAAATCTTTAATCTTGTTTTTTCTAAAAACTGGGTAAATATTAACAAATGAATCGTATTCTTTTGATAGATGCTTTTTATCAAATTCTGTTTTTTCTTTTGTACAGAAAACAAGGTTCACATCATGGCCAAGATTCAATAGAATAGCTATTTGACTCCAAATATCAACGGTGCCTCCGTGTAATGTTGGATACGGCTTAAATGGAGAAACACAAAGTATTTTCAACTATACAAAAATTATATTATCCCTGTTGTGCATTTAAAAAAAGATTGTTCAAGTGATTAAAAAATCTTATATTTAATTGAATACCAAACAGTTAAATACAGTGAGCAATCTTGTTGGAAATTACAAAATTATATTGAATAATTTATAAACAGCTGTGACGATATTAACAGCTTTTCTCAAGTACGACAACCTAGACTAAGCAATATAGAATTAGTCGCCACTAACTTAACCTCCGAGTATGTCTATAAACACTGAATTACATTTATTTAAGAGTTTAGAGGGCTTTTCATAGGATACATTGTTGGCATTTCGTTATTTTTCAAATTGAAATTAAGAAGACGCAATAAAATAATATTCGTCATTCAATCTATAATGGTCTTTAAATTCGGTTAAGGTTAAAGAAGATTCCGATTTCAAAAAAGATTTAAGAGTATAAAGTTTTAAACCCATTTTTTTTAAACTTATATCCTTCTACAGGATTTACTTTATAAAAATTGCTTGCACCTAAACCAAATTCAATAATTATGATAGGTCTATACTCTTTTAATATTCTTTTAGCTCCTTTTAAAACATTAAATTCAGCACCTTCAACATCTATTTTAATTAAATCGATTTTTTGGCTCATATCCAAAATTGTATCTAGAACCTTAACATTTACTTCAATTTTTTCTATATAGGTTTTTTAACATCGTAATTCCGTTTTTTTTAGCCGCTGTATCCTAGAGAATTTTTCACAATATTAAATGTTGTGTTTGCTTGTTAGTATGTCGGTTATCAATGTGGTTGTTTATTGCTTAGTATACTCTTTTATCTTGTAATATACTGTAAGTTCTTCGTCTTTATTTATATCTCGCAAAGTATATAGTACTCTGCACTTTTTATCATGTTTGATTATTTCTTTAATATAGCAGTTTGGATGTGTAGAATGATTTATAAACCCTCCTAATGGTGTTCTTGTCCAAGTAGTAATCCAATCGTCAAAAATTTGTATATGTGTGATGCCTAGTTCTGTGCTTATTTCAATATCATCAACAGCAAACAAACCTAAACCATCTATACCTGACTTTTTAATAGTAAGACTTTCAGGCAAAGGTCTGTATGTATTGTTGAAATTCACAGTAATTCTATTTGTTCACGTTTAGGATATTCAATAGGGTTTTTTGTTAAGTCTAAATGAAAAAAAATCAATATTGATTTTAAAACTCTTTTAGTTTTTTTGTTCATTATTTCAAATGTTAATTAATTAAATATTTCCTTAATTATTGATAGTCTTTTTATTTTACCGCCAGGAGACGTTAAAATTAAACCATTGTCTCTTTGATTTATTTATAAATTACAAACTTCTGTATTATTATAATTACTTCCTAAATTGATTTTTATGATTACTACGTAAAAACACATGATTATTACTCATTTTTTACAACGTTAAGCAACATAAAAATTGTCGTACATTTATAAAAAAATTGTTCATGAGAATTTGCCTAGATTTAGATGGTGTAATTTGCACTATTAAAGCCCCTGACGAAACTTATGCAGATGTCAAACCAATTAAGGGTGCAATTGAAAAAATTAAATCTCTTAAAGCCAGCGGTCATTACATTATAATAAATACTGCTCGTCACATGAAGACCACTGATTCTAATCTAGGGCTACTAAATGCTAAGGTCACAAAACTAACCCTAGATTGGTTAGAAAAGAACAATGTTCCTTTTGATGAAATATATTTTGGCAAGCCTTGGGCACACCTTTATATTGATGATAATGCGTATAGGTTTAACAATTGGGGAGATATTTCACATGATGGGTCATCTTTGCCAGGCTATAGTGGGCAAAAATGAATTTTATTATTCCTATGGCGGGGAACGGCAGTCGGTTTGTTGACGCGGGATTTGATATACCAAAGTTTCTCATTAAAGCAAACGGGAAAAAACTTATCGAATATTCTTTAAAAAGCCTTCCTTTAGAAATAGCAACAAAAATAATTTTTGTTGCACTTGAAAAACACAATCGGTTTTTTAGCTTAAAAAAAGAGCTCCAATCATTGTTACCAAATGGGGTTAAATTTGAATTACTTCTAATTGACAAGGTTACTCAAGGACAAGCTGAAACAGTTTATTTAACAAAAAACCTTATTGATTTTTCAAAAGATTTAGTCATTTATAATATTGATACTTTTTTTGAATCAAACTCTTTGAAGAAAACACTTCTTTCGTCTACTAAATTTGACGGTGTACTCGGATCATTTAAAGACAGTGGTGCAAATTGGAGTTTTGCGAAGGTTGGTGTTGAGGGGTTTGTAGAAAAAACATCAGAAAAAATTCCCATATCTAACAACGCTTTGACTGGCTTTTACCATTTTTCTAATCCCCATGATTTTTTTGATTCTTTTGAATATCATAAAAATAATAACATTAAATTTAAGGATGAGTTCTATATTGCCCCAATGTATAATTATTTAATTATGATGGGAAAGCGTTTTGTTTTGGACTTTACAAACACTTTTGTTCCGCTAGGAACGCCAGAAGAAATTAAGGCCTTCGACCCTAATTTCACTAAAAAAAATTAATTGTTGTATGAAAGGTGTCATTTTATCTGGTGGAAAAGCAGACCAAAGTATTTGTCAGGTTTTCGGCGATGTTCCAACTGCACTTATTCCAGTAAATGGTAAGCCAATAATATTTCATGTCATTTCTAGACTTATTGAGTTAGGTATTAGTGAGGTTTATATTACGATAGGTTTCCAAAAGGATAAGATTATAAATTATGTTGAAAAAAACCGAAAGTTTATTGGACTTAAAATACAGTATGTTGAAGTAGATGAGCTTAAAAAACCTGGCGTGTCGCTTTTAAATGCTTTTTCAGCAATTAGCGGAGGTGGGGAAGTATTTGTTTCTTTGGCGGACACACTTTGTAAACTTCCTGACTCTATCTCTTTTGAAAAAGACTTTGTTGTTGGGTCAAAAGAATTCAAAAAAGATCAGTTGTGGGCAATAGCAAATGTAAATGCCGAAAATTGTCTGAACACAATTTCCGACAAAAAGAAAAACAATACTAATGCAGACTTTGCTTTAATAGGAATATATTTTTTCAAGGATATTGACATTTTTAATCAGTACCAACAAACAGATTCCAAAAAGAATTTTGAAATTTCTTCTTTATTAGAGTTTTACAATTACAATCGCAAAATCGCTGTCATCGAAGCCACGGAGTGGCTAGATTTTGGACATATTGAACGTTATCAAATCGCTAAAAAAAGACTTTTGGAGGCCAGAGAGTTTAACTCACTAACTTTCGATGACTTAATTGGCACTATAACAAAAAGAAGTTCGATAAATAAAAAGTTTGTTGCCGAGATAAAATGGCTAATTAGTTTGCCCAAATCTTTGATGGTTTTAGCTCCAAGAGTTATCGATTATTCACTTGATGAAAAAGATGCTTTTGTAACCATGGAGTATTATAGTTATCAAACAATGGCCGAAATTTGGCTATTTTCGGAGTTTTCAACAAAAACACTAAAAGCTATTATTGATAAAGTCTACTCTGTTTTAATGCTATTTGCAAAAGAAAAAAGAATTGTGCCCAAAAAAGATTACAATGCTGTATATGTTGAAAAAACAATCTATAGAATCAAAAAATTAATTTCCTTAAATAATCCGACTTTTAATACGTTTCTATATGGAGACTCTGATGGTTTTGTTACTATCAATGGACAAAAGCTCAAACCCTGGTCAGTTATAAGAAGTGAGATTATAGACCTGCTTTCGAGACTCTATGATGATGATCATAATTGTTTAATACACGGCGACTTTTGTTTTTCAAACGTTTTATATAACATTAACAGCGGGGTTGTTCGGCTAATAGATCCTCGAGGAATCTGGGGGGGTAGCTGTAATGGTGATATAAAATACGACTTAGCTAAGCTTAGACACTCAATTGTTGGAGACTATGACTTTATTGTAAATGATTTTTTTACGGTCAATTATATTAATGGTAATTTCTCCTATGAAGTCCCAATCAATGAGAATCAATTATCAATAAAGAAGTATTTTGATGATAAGGTTTCCTCTTTTACAACTCTTTCTAACATAACGCTTATTGAGGGCATTTTATTTCTTAGCATGGTGCCCCTGCACTCCAATTCAGAAACACGTCAATTAGCAATGCTCTGTAAAGCAATTGAAAAACTAAATTCTTTAATCTAATTGATGCGGTTCTTAAAAAGTATCAGTGTAAGTGGCCAATTTATTTTTTTGAATTACATTGGTTTATTAGTTGCCATTCTAAACACTTATTTAAGACCCCAGCTATTTTCTGTTTATTTCGATGAATCCGATTTTGCAATCTTAATGCTGTTTTATGGGGTTTCTGTTTATCTGGCGTTTTTAGACGGGGGTATTTCCAAACCTCTTTACGCTCTGATTAGAGAACTCTTCATCAGTAATGATGATAAGTATAAACAATATGTTAATCAAGCTTTTGCCTTTTTTATTGGAGTGCTAGTCGTGTCTTTTTTGCTTTTTTGCTCAACGATGCTACTGCTCAGCTTTTTAATCGAACAAAACATCTCTCTTCTACTCGTTTGTCTGATTTGTTTGAATCTTGTTCTAAACTTTACTTTAATAAACATTAAAAACATTCTGATTGCAATTGATAAATATGAATTTTTTCAACGCATCGAATTATTACGCCGTGGAGCCGTTCTTCTAACGATACTTTCATTATTTCTTGACCCTTCTTTTGTGCTTGGAAACGTTGTGGTAAATGGACTTTTAATCATTTTAATATTCTATGTCAAAGCAAATTCTGCTCCGAACTGTCCTTGGTTTCGTTTATCTGACGCAAAGCATATTTATTTAACTTTATTCTCAAATGCGAAACACTATTTTATGTTTACAATTAATGAAACGCTTATTTACAACAGTGGCTTCATAATCATTCCCTTTTTTTACAATGATTTTTCAGTAATTCAATTCAGCCTATGTATTGCCCTTTATAACGGAATTGCAATGCTTTCTCGTTCTGTTCTCGATATTTCTTTACATGACATGACAAAGCGTTTTATCAAGGGAGATATGAAGAGATCGTTTAAAAACTTTAAATACTCTATTCTGATTTCATCTTCGCTTTCAGTTTTGTTTTTTTTAGTTTTATATTTTATGTCTGATTTTATTTTTAATTTGTGGGTTGGTGTAAAGTATAATTTATCCAATATTATGTATACAGGGCTATTTCTTTTTCTTGTCGGTAATGTGATTCAGCACATATCAGGAACATTACTAGTTTCTGTTCACAACAACTACCGTTCAGTAAAAAAGCTTAGCTTTAATTTGATGGTTTCTGTTGTTTTTGTACAACTCATTATTTCCCTTTTTTCATTTGGGGTTGATCTATTGTTTTTTAGCACTAGCGTTGTTTATTTGGTTGGCTCTATAATTTATTTTAACAGAGGTTTAAAATTATTTCGCTCATGAAAATTACTGTTGGTATTCCTGTATTCAATAGGATTAACACTATCGGAAATTGTATTGAATCCGTTCTTTTTCAAAAAACGGATACAGATGTTGACATCTTAGTTGTTGATAATTGTTCAAACGATGGAACAAAAAATCTGCTTCAGGGATATGCCAACAATGAAAAAATAAACATAATATATAATACTGAAAACGTTGGCTTGGCAAATAACTGGAGTAAAGTATTCAAAGAAGCCAATGGAGATTTTGTTTATCTTTTACATTCAGACGACATAATGCTCCCTGGTGCGCTTGAAGCTGTGGCGAAATTTCTCAACTCCTACCCTTTAGTTGATTTTGCGTTTGGAAACGTTCATGTGTCTAGAAAAGGCAAATTACAGAAAAACGTTTTTAAAAAAAGAAAAGGGACGGGCTATTTGGATAACAAATGGCTGCTTAACGAATTTTACTTTAAAGGATTACATCCTTCGCCCCCCCCAAACATGGATCTTAAAAAAAGGAATTGTTGAGCAAATGGGAGGGTTTATTAGCAATAATATTTGCTGTGATTTTAATATGTCTTTTAAAATTGTAGCCTCAAATTTTAAAATTGGATACCTTAATAAAAGCCTTGCTGTTTGGGTCTTAAACGGCGACAACGTTGGAGGAGGTGAGATGGAAAAACACAAGGTTGATTTAATAGCAGCAATACAAGACATTCAAAAAAATGAGGCACTTTTAAATCTTAATATGGAAAAACTTGATTCTATAAGAGATTATCTTGATAAATATCATGTACTTGAGTTATTGAAAGCAGGCAAAAACAAAAAAGCGTTAAAATTGGGCTTACCTAAAACACTTCACCCACTATCAAGCCCAATTGATTTTTTTATTTGTTTGTTTTTCATTATTAAAATTAACTTTATCAAACCTATTTTTAAATTAAAGCTGATGGCTGATGGCTCATTTTGTTTATGAAAGGAATATTTCTTTTTTTAGTTCTACTTTGTTGTGTTTATCAAAACTTTCCATTGGTTAACTATGTCGGTGAAATAGGGCGCTCACCTGTTATTTTACTCACTCCTTTTTTTCTTGTCTATTTAAGCTTTAAGCGATCTATTAGTTTATCGATATACTCTAGGGTTTATATCAGCTATATTACATATCTGTTAATTATAAGTTGTCTATATATTGTTTTTGTTTACATTCAAATTGGTGAATTCTCTTTTTTGGAGGAAAATATTATCATAAAAAGCCTTAAAATGGTAGTTTATCCTATGACATCATTGCTTTTATACTTCTTTTTCACAGAGTTTTTGAAAAAAACTGGGAGATTAAGAATATTGCACAGATCTATTTACGTACTCCTATGTTTTCTGCTTGTTCTATTATTTTATGAGATAAAATACTATAAAACCGAAGATGCGTTTATGCCTTATCTTCATTCTGACGGTCTAAAATATTGGAGAATTCGGTTGCTCACAATGGAGTCTAGTTGGGCTGGTTCTGTTGTAATAATAATAAGTCTGCTAAATGTCTTTTTAGCGAATTATCTTAACTACCAAAAGTGGTTTAAATATGTCTGTTATTTTTTTTCAATCTTTTTTTTGGTGTATTACACAATCCATAGCGAATCGAAAGGGTTTTTATTGCTGCTGCTTTTGGCTTTTTTACCAATGTTAATTTCCCTTTACAAGAAATATAAAATTTTGCGCTGGTACCTGCTGCTTTCCATCGTCCCTTTGGGGTTTTTAACTGGGTTTGTATATAATTATTTGTATTTTGAGATACAAAGCAATTTTTTTGTTCATGGTACTTTCGGGACGAGAATTACCGGGTACTTGTCTTCTTTAGAAGTTTTTTTATTTAATCCCTTTGGCGTTGGGCTTGGACCTTATGTATTTGTTTATACAAATCATATCGAGAATGTCATAAACTACGACTTTATGGCGTCTTTAGACCTTGGTGAGGTTTCCGGATATTTAAATAGTACGAAATTTTTGTCAACAAAGACATATTTTTTTGACCATTTGATTTTTGGTGGAGTTGGCTTTATTTTCTTTTTTTGGATGTTTTTTATTAAACGTTATATATCTATAAGAAAAATCCCTCATTTTCCTATTCTCAGGATTGGGTTGGTTTTTATTTTATTGTCGGGTGTCTTCTACATAACTTATGGAGTAAAATATGATGTTTGGATGTTTTTTGCTGTTTTAGATGCTCTTGAAAGAAAACAAGAGTGTTTAAAATAGAAAAGGATTATATCTTTTATATTATACTTGTGTTAATGGGTCTTAAGGCTTTTAGCTTTATATCTGGTAAGTCCTTTCTTTTAACTACTCCTTTGTTGCCTACAATTTTTTTCGCCAAGTCATACCAGCTCATAGTTTTACCGTCGCTAAAATGCACTATGTTTTGACTAAATTGCCTTTTCTTAAATATGTTTAACAAAAACACAACTAAATTCGGGGCGTAGGTCGGCGTACCTAACAAGTCGCTAACTACCTGTAGGTGTGTAGCTGTTTTTGCTTTTTCTAAAATTTTAGTCTGAAAATTGTTCCCATACTCCGAGTACAGCCACGAAGTACGCACAATACAACAATCGCCCCCAACTGCGGCTATGGCTTTTTCGCCAGCAAGCTTTGATGCGCCATATACGTTTATGGGGTTCGGTGTGTCTTCCGTTGTGTAAGCACTCCCTTTGGTGCCATCAAACACATAGTCCGTAGAAATATGAACAAAAAAAACGCTGTGTTTTTTACAGACCTCAGCCAATAGGCGTGGTGCCGTTTCATTTAACAAATATGCCGCCTCGGGCTCCTCCTCTGCTTTGTCAACGTTAGTGTAAGCCGCTGCATTTATACAGTAGTCTAGCGAGTTGTCTTCAAAAAAAGTGGCAAGGTGTTTTTCGTTGGTAACGTCTAATTCCGTTTTTCCAGCAAAAACAAACTGAAGTTTAGGAAAATTAGCGGTTGCAACTTGTATGGCTAACCCTAATTGCCCATTTGCTCCCGTGACTAAAACGGTTTTCATGAATTGTAGGCATTAAATGATGGCAGTTCCAAGTCTTTGGGTGAGATGCGCTGTTTGTCATTGGGAATGCGCCAGTCAATCTGAAGGGTTTGATCTAATGGGTGAATTCCAGACTCCGTCTCTTTATTATAATAGGCATCACATTTATAACATACTAGTGCCGTCTCGGACAATACCGAGAACCCGTGCGCAAAACCTTTCGGAATCCAAAGCTGTTGGTTGTTTTCTGCCGACAACTCTACGGAAACTTGTTCGCCAAACGTGGGTGACGCTTGTCTTATGTCAACAACAACATCCAAAATAGTTCCTTGTAAGACTCCAACAAGTTTAGATTGCGCATATTCTCCTTGTTGAAAATGCAACCCTCTTATAGTGCCATAATGGGAAAGGGATTGGTTGTCTTGTACAAAGCTGCCTGAAAAGTCCGTCAATGAATCCATCCACGATCGGCGGTAGCTTTCCATAAAATAG
>MDTB01234949.1_pt1 | contig 15572 bp, 14 predicted proteins | sample 811161 | NCBI WGS metagenome assembly MDTB01 (sample SAMN05326650, study PRJNA326480) | marine metagenome | isolation source: seawater | place: Mediterranean Sea | collected 2009 | reverse complement strand
GATCATATTGTAGAAATTCCTATGTCTAAAAACATTGATTCCTTGAATCTATCTGTTTCGGCAGGAATTTTGATGTATGATGCTTTGAAACAGAATGGTCGCCTGAAGGATTCTTTGTAAATTTGAAAAGAGGGATTAAAAAAATGATAGTTGAAGAAGAAATAGAGAAAAAAGAAATTGCAAAGCAATATAAAGAACTGCTTCGCATTAGCTATCAAACATTGTCTCAAGAAGACAAAAAACTGATACGCTCTGCTTTTGATATTGCCGTAGAAGCTCACAAAGAGCAACGTAGAAAATCGGGAGAGGCCTATATTTTTCACCCTATTAGTGTCGCAAAAATTGTAGCTGAGGAAATTGGTTTAGATGCCACTTCAATTGCTGCTGCACTGCTTCATGATGTTGTGGAAGATAGTGGAACTAGGCTTGAATATATTGAACGAATGATGGGTAATGCCGTTGCAAAAATTGTTCATGGATTGACTAAAATTTCTCATCTTAAAAAAGACAAAAATATTTCTCTTCAAGCTGAGAACTTTAGAAAAATGTTACTCACATTAAATGATGATATACGCGTGATTATCATCAAAATTGCAGATCGTTTGCACAACATGCAAACAATGGATGCAATGCCTGAATACAAGCAAGTCAAAATTGCTTCAGAAACACTTTACATCTACGCACCACTTGCCCACCGCATAGGATTGTACAATATAAAAAATGAATTAGAAGATTTGAGTTTAAAGTATACCGAATCAGTTTGTTATAAGTCTATAAAAGAAAAAATAGAAGCCTCAAAGGAAGCACAAGATAAGTACATAAAGTCATTCGAAGAATTTGTTAAAAGTGCATTGAATAAGGAACGGCTAAAATACAATATTAAAGGTCGTGCAAAATCGATTTATTCTATTCACAGAAAAATGCAAATGCAAAATATTGGGTTTGAGCAGGTTTATGATAAGTTTGCCGTTCGCATTGTTTATCTAGCCCAACGCGCAAAAGAAAAACTAATTGCTTGGAAAATTTATTCAATCATCACTGACCATTTTACTCCCAACCCTACTCGATTGAGAGATTGGATTACCACTCCAAAATCAAATGGTTATGAAGCGCTACACATAACCGTAATGGGACCCCAAAACAAATGGATTGAGGTTCAAATTCGATCAGAACGCATGCATGAAATTGCAGAAAAAGGCTATGCAGCTCATTATCGATATAAACAAGGTGTGCAGAAAGATATTGGTATTGAGGAATGGTTAAATAGACTTCAAGAAGTCTTGGAAAATAATACAGGCAATGCTGTTGATTTTGTAGAGGATTTTAAATTAAACCTTTATTCGAAAGAAATTTTTGTATTTACCCCAAAGGGTGATCTAAAATCACTACCACAAGGAGCCACAGCCCTAGATTTTGCTTTTGCTATCCACACTGAAATAGGCCAGCAAACAAGGGGTGCCCGAGTAAACGGGCGTTTAGTTCCTCTCAGTAAAGTTTTAAATAGTGGAGATCAAATTGAAATTATCACTTCAAAAAATATCAAACCCTCTTCAAATTGGTTAGATTTTGTCAAAACGTCTCGAGCGCGTTCAATTATAAAGTCTACTTTAAATGAAGAAAGAAAAAGGATTGTTGAAGATGGCAAAGAAATTTTGCGAAGAAAGCTCAAGCAGCTGAAGATTAATTTGAATGAAAAAGCCATTAACTATATGATGAGCTATTTCAATATGAATTCTGCACAAGATTTATATTTTCGTGCTGGATTAGGGACTTTAGAAAACAGTCAGATTAAAGAATTTGCTACCTCATATAATAATACCTTATTAAATTTCTTTAAAAAAAGAATATCAAAAAAGCCTCAAAATTCCCTTGATTTAGACAAAGAGCAGATTACAGAAAAACTTGACACCATAGTTTTTGGGAAAGATAAACAAATTCTGGCGCATAGCTTTTCCAATTGCTGCAATCCTATCGCAGGTGACGCTGTCTTTGGCTTTATCTCTGTTAATGAGGGAGTAAAAGTACACAAGAAAGAATGCCCAAATGCACTAGCTCTACAATCAAATTTTGCTTATCGAATTTTACCCGCAAAATGGATTGATTCTTCAGCAGATGATTTTCATGCTAAATTACATTTAAGCGGAATTGATACATTAGGGTTAGTCAATGAAGTTACAAGAACGATTTCTGCTAATAAGGAAGTTTATATTACTAAAATTAATTTTGTCACTGAGGACAATTATTTTACTGGAGAATTACAAGTAAATGTTAAAAATCATGCCATACTAAATAAATTGATTAAAAAACTACAACTTATTAAGGGCATCGATAAAATAAAGAGAAAATAGGGGAATATGTTGTAATTTTACAAATATGTTAGCACTAAAATCAAATCAAGAAATTGTTAAACAGGTCTTTGTGAGATTTTTAGATCAACAGGGACACCGAAAAACACCAGAGCGGTTTGCTATCCTCTTTGAAATTTATGATAGTCAAGAACACTTTGATATAGAATCGCTCTATTTAAAAATGAAAAACAAAAACTATCGTGTGAGTCGTGCCACATTATATAATACAATGGAATTACTTTTGGATTGTGGATTAGTCAGGAAACACCAATTTGGTAAAAATCAAGCCCAGTATGAAAAGTCCTATTTTGATCGACAACATGACCACATAATTTTCACAGATACTGGGGAAGTCAAAGAATTTTGTGACCCTCGTATCCATGAAATAAAAAAAACCATAGAAGAAGTTTTTGATGTACAAATTAATAGTCATTCTTTATACTTTTACGGCACTAAAAAAAAGTAACTTAACCCAAAACACATGGCGGTAGATTTATTGCTTGGTCTTCAATGGGGAGACGAAGGAAAAGGAAAAGTTGTAGATGTGCTTACTCAATCCTATGACATTATAGCACGCTTTCAAGGAGGGCCTAACGCTGGTCATACTCTAGAATTTGATGGCAATAAACATGTGCTTCACTCAATTCCCTCCGGAATTTTTCATTCCAAAGTAGAAAACTTAATAGGCAATGGAGTTGTGATTGACCCTGTAATTTTTAAACAAGAAATTGAAGGAATGGCCTCCTATTCAATTCCGTTTGAAGAAAAGTTGAAAATTTCAAAAAAAGCGCACCTTATTCTACCTTCTCATCGACTACTAGATGCCGCCTCAGAAGAAGCTAAAGGGAAATCAAAAATTGGATCCACTCTCAAAGGAATTGGACCAACCTACATGGATAAAACAGGAAGAAATGGAATACGAGTGGGTGATATTTTACTATCAAACTGGAAAGAAAAATACAACCAATTAGTAAAAAAACACAAAACGTTATTTAAAACGCATAAAACCGACTTAGCTTTCAACATTGAAGAACTAGAATATGCATTTTTTGAAAGCATTGAATTTTTAAAAACGTTTACTCTAGTAGACAGCGAAGAATACTTATTTCAAGCCCAAAAACAGCAAAAGAAAATATTAGCAGAGGGTGCTCAAGGGTCTATGCTCGATGTTGATTTTGGGACCTACCCATTTGTAACTTCATCTACCACTACAGCTGCTGGAGCTTGTACGGGTTTGGGTATAGCTCCAAATACTATTAATGAAGTGTATGGAATTTTTAAAGCCTACGCCACTAGGGTTGGCAGTGGTCCTTTTCCGACTGAGCTTTTTGACGAAAATGGAAAGAGAATGGCTAAAATTGGAAATGAGTTTGGTGCCACAACAGGGCGACCAAGACGGTGCGGCTGGCTAGATTTAGTTGCTCTCGAATATGCAATTCAAATTAATGGTGTTACTCAACTTATGATGATGAAAGGAGACGTCTTATCAGGATTTAAAACTATAAAAGTCTGTACAAGCTATAAAACCACCAGCGGACTTATGGAGTATCTTCCCTACGATATAGCTTCAGAAAAAATTACTCCACACTACACTGAATTAGAAGGTTGGGAAGAAGATTTAACAAAAATGACTTCTTTTGACGATTTTCCAGATGCCTTTAAAGCTTATATTGCTTATTTAGAGAATGCACTAGAAGTTCCAATTAAAATAGTTTCTGTAGGCCCCGATCGCATGCAAACTATTTATAAATAGACCCCCCCTTTTTCTATGAAACAGATTGCTAATACTGTAATATTGATTTTCTTTTTTATTGGAACTGCGATGTTGCAAGGGCAGGATTCTAAAATAATTGAAATTCGTAAAGCAGGTGGTTCTACCCAAGATGAAGAAAGATTTCCGGGGGCAAACATCTTATTGAAAGATAGAGAAAGTAGAGTACATCTCTTTCATGATGAAGCACTTGTCGTTTCTGATAAGGCCTACTTTTATAAAAGATCAAATTTTTTTAAAGCCGAGGGGGATATTGTTTTTACACAGGGAGACAGCCTGAGAATGACATGTGATTATATTGAATATGATGGGAAAACAAAGAAAGCTAAAGCATGGGGCAATGTGTTCTTAAAACGTCCAGACACTACACTAAGAACAGATACTCTCTTTTTAAACCGTATTGAAAAAAGAGCCTTTTATAATACTAGAGGTGTAATTGTTGACAGCACCTCAACATTGACTAGCAACAAGGGAACCTATTTCATGGACGAGAAAAAATATCGTTTTGTTTCAGAAGTTGATATTGTAAATCCTGAGTATAGAGTCAACTCCCAACAACTTGATTATTTCACACAAACTGATCATGCATATCTCTATGGGAAATCAAGAATTATTGGCGAAACTTATGAAATATTCTGTGAGCAAGGTTTTTATGATTTAAGTGTTGAAAAAGGTTATTTCAAAAGGAATGCAGTAATTTTTTATGACCAAAAAATCATAGAAGGAGATAGCCTCTACTTTGAAAACGATCTGCAATATGCTGCTGCTACTAACAATATTAGCATTTTAGATTCTATAAATAATTCCATCATAACAGGGCATTATGGTGAAATATTTAAGGCCAAAGATTCTGCAATAATTACAAAAAGAGCCTTGGCTATCAATCTTGTAGAAAATGATTCTCTTTTTATTCATGCAGATACTCTAATGGCTACCGGCCCAGATGAAAAGAAAATCCTGAGAGGATTTTTTGATGTTCGTATTTTTAAGAGGGATTTAAAAGGAAAATCCGACTCGATTTATATCGACGAATCCGTAGGTCTAACAAAACTGCATCATCGCCCTCTAAGTCTAAAAGAGGAGCAAGTTTTTACGGAAAGAGATCGAAATCAAAAAAATCCTGTTATATGGTTTGAAAAAAGCCAAATGACAGGAAATGAGATTTTTCTTATATCAAACCCTAAAACAAATGCTCTTGATTCTTTGAAAATAAGAGGCAATGCATTCATAATAGAAAAAGACAGTTTAAGTGCGGATGGTTACAACCAAGTCCAAGGAGGTATTTTAGATGGTGAGTTTAAAGAGGGCCGATTAGACAATATTGTGGTTACAAAAAATACCCAAATGATTTATTATCTCTATAATGACGAGGACATGCAGCTCATTGGAATTGATAAAACCACATGTAGTGCAATGAAAATGGAATTTGAAGACGGAGAAATTGGAGACATTACATTTTTTGTCGCCCCAGATGGAAATGTCTATCCTGAAGAAGATATCCCCGTAAATGAAAGAACACTTAAGGGTTTTATATGGCGTGAACTAGAGCGTCCAAATCGAGTGGAAGATTTATTTAGTGAGGATGACAACAACTTTCAATCGAACAAGGTTAAAACAACAATTAGAAAAGGGAATGAAAAATTTACCGAACCATGAAAGATCTTAAAGTCGATTTCCTTAAATATCAAGCCAAAACCACCCCTCACCCGCTTGGAATGACTGTTTCAAGGGCCTCAGGTAGCTATATTTTTGATCATACAGGAAAAGCCTATCTTGATTTTGTTGCGGGAGTGTCTGCATGCAGTCTTGGCCATTGTCACCCAAAGGTTTTAGCTGCCATTAATCAGCAAATGAAGAAATATTTACATGTGATGGTTTATGGTGAATTTGCTCAAGAGCCAGCAGTAAAGTTATCGAAAGCAGTACTTGATTTGCTGCCGGAAAATCACGAATCACTATATTTAACAAACTCTGGAACAGAAGCTATAGAAGGGGCCCTAAAGCTTGCCAAAAGATCTACTGGAAGAACTCAACTAATAGGTATGGAAAATGCCTATCATGGAAGTACACATGGAGCTCTTAGCCTATTGGGAAAAGCAGAACAAAAAAAAGGATATTATCCCCTACTACCAAATGTTCGTTTTATTCGGTATAATCAGTTACAAGATTTAAATCAAATTACAGGAAAAACAGCCGGAGTTATTGTAGAAACCATTCAAGGAGGAGCGGGATTTATTTTACCTAAAAATAATTATTTATCAAAATTAAAAGCTCGTTGTGAAGAAGTTGGAGCGCTTTTGATATTAGATGAAATTCAACCGGGCTTTGGAAGGACTGGTTCCTTTTTTGGGTTTGATTCATTCAATGTTATTCCAGATATAGTTGTGATGGGCAAGGGTATGGGTGGTGGACTTCCCATTGGAGCATTTAGCAGTCCCAAAAAACTAATGGTTAAATTGGAAAACCACCCAAAATTAGGTCACATTACCACCTTTGGAGGAAATTCAGTTATAGCTGCAGCAGCCCTCGCTACCTTAAAAGAAATAAGAGATAGCGACATTATAAAAGAAGTGCATGAGAAAGAAGCCCTTTTTAGAAAAGAATTAAATCATCCTATGATAAGACAAATAAATGGTAAGGGCTTAATGCTTGCTCCCTTATTAGAATCTGAAGCACATGTAAATGAAGTTATTTTTAAGTGCATGGAAAAAGGACTAATTCTGTTTTGGTTACTTTGGGAAAAAAAGGCAATTCGAATCTCACCTCCCTTGACAATTAGTAAAAAAGAAATTCAATCTGGCTGTGCTATAATAAGAGAAGTATTAGATAAACTTTAATTTATTAATGTTAATTATTTTGTTAAAAAGATGAGTTCTTCTTTACAAAAATGCAATCAAGTAGTTTTTATATTTAAATAATTCTTATTTGAAATTATGTCCGAATCAAATAGTGAGGAATTAAAGCCCTCTATTGGAAAATTTGAGCAAATGCTCAAGACCAATCATATTTATTTTTTTGATGCACAAGAATTTGAGGATATTGTTCTTCATTATATTGGATATGGTCAAAACCAATTAGCAAAAAAGGCTATTAAAATGGGCTTAGATCAACACCCACAAAACATTGAGCTTCTTTTACTTCAAAGTGAAATGCTCATAATTGATGACAAATATGAAGCAGCACAAGCCCTATTAAACTATATAGAAAGTTTGTCTCCTCTGAATGAAGAGGTCTTTCTTCAACGAGCAACCTTAGCCTCCAAAAAAGGGATCCACGAAATTGCTGTAGACAACCTTAATAAAGCCCTGAATATTTCGGAAGACCCATTAGAGATCTGGAACCTGTTGGGAATGGAATATCTTTTGGCTGAAGATTATCACAATGCAGAATATTTTTTTAAAAATTGTGTGCTAGATAATTCTGACGACTACCCTGCACTATACAATTTACTCTATTGTTATGAGCAACTTCAACACAAAGAAAAAGCCATAAATACACTCAACTGGATATTAGAAAAAAATCCCTACAACGAAGTGGCTTGGCATCAATTGGCAAGAATTTATACACGGTCTAAAAATTATAAAAAAGCCCTTTCAGCATTTGATTTTGCTATCATAAGTGATGACACTTTTACGGGAGCTTATATCGAAAAAGGGAAACTTCTTGAAAAGATTGGCCGCCCTAATGAAGCTATATCGAATTATCAAATTGCATCTAAAATAAATGACCCAAGTGCTTTTCTTTGGTATAGAATAGGAAATTGTCATCTCACACTAGGCAATGAAAACTTAGGAATTCAATTTCTTAGAAAAGCAATCAAATTGGAGCCCCCTTTTGAACGAGCATGGAATAAACTTGCTGGATTCTATATCAATAATAAGGATTATGGAAAAGCAAAATATTATGTATTAAAAGGACTTAAATCTAATTCAGATTGTATTTCCTTATGGAAAAAAAGTATGATTATTCACCACTTTTTAGCCGAATATGAAGAAGTAATTCATGCGTGTCAAAATTTAATTGCATTAGAACATAGAAACCTAGATACGTGGATGCATTATATTGATGGTCATTTATATTTAAAAGAGTGGTCTTTGGCTCTAAAGGTAGGTCTAAAGGCATTGGATCAATTCAAACAAAATGCATTCATAGAATTTAGAGTGGCAGGGTGTTATTATGAATTAAATCAAAACTTTATAGCTCAATTTCATTTTCAAAATGCTAAAAGAAAAAAACCATTGTCTAAATTTGTTGCTTCTTTATTTCCGAATTTCTTAAATAAGAAAAATCTAAAAAAACTTGAAAATTCGGAATTCTAATACGCCCTTATGACCACTCTATTTTTCGTTTGCTACCTTTGACATATATCTAAGTTGTTATGAGGTTTCTGCTAATCTATTTTAAAGGAATGTTGATAGGGATGGCTGATTTAGTTCCAGGAATTTCTGGAGGGACAGTTGCTCTGATAACTGACATTTATAAAGAGCTCATATGGAGTATAGACCATATCAAACTTTCCGCCATTCTCACATTATTTAATGAGGGGTTTAAAGCATTTTGGAAAAAGATTAATGGCCCTTTTTTGACGGCCTTATTTGGCGGTATCATAACAAGTGTATTGCTTTTCTCTAGACTCATAGAATATTTTATTGAAAACGAAAGCCTACGACTTTGGGCTCTTTTTTTCGGCCTGTTAGTGGCTAGTATTTTTTACCTAATAAGAAAAAATAAAATTTATACTACTTCATCATTTGGTCTCGTTTTATTAGGAGTGGTAATTTCAGTAAGCATTAGTTTCTTCACACCAAAAACAATAGAGTTAAATTATCCATACTTATTTTTTTGCGGTTTGATAGCTATTTCAGCTATGATATTACCTGGACTTTCGGGGGCCTATATTCTTATGATTCTGGGTGCATATAAATTAATATTAAGTACTGTCAGAAAGGTACAAGATCTTATTTTTGCCTTTGATAGTGAACTCTTTTATGAAGTGTTTTCTATTTTAGGTGTTTTTATGTTTGGTTTAGTCGTGGGCATAAAATTATTCTCTAAAGTTCTTCATTGGCTGTTTAAAAAATATCCCAATAATACCATCGCTGTTTTGGTTGGACTGATGGCAGGAGCACTCCACAAAATATGGCCTTGGCAAAATGAAGTTAGTTCATTTGAAACAATATCCAAAAGTATTCAAACTACCGCCGTTTTGCCACAAAACTTTGATGGTGATCCACAATTACTGAGTGTATTATTTTTGATGGTTCTTGGATTTTTTATCTTGTTTGTTTTAGAGCGATTAAAACCCAATGCAAATGTTTAATGTAAGAAAAGAGTATTCCATTTCTGATCGATTCTTTCTAATTATGAAGGGAATTGCAATGGGTGCTGCTAACAAAGTACCTGGGGTTTCTGGCGGGATTGTTGCCCTCGTAGGTGGCTTCTATGAAGAGTTAATTTTTTCACTTCAACATTTCAATGTAAAAGCTTTAAAATTTTTAGTGACTGGGCAATATATTCGATTTTGGAAGTATACTAATGGTTCTTTTCTACTAACCCTATTTTCAGGAATTATCATTAGTTTTTTTAGTGTTTCACTCATTCTTGATTATGGGCTTGCATTTTATAAAGCAGAAGTACTAGGTTTATTTATGGGGATGATTGTGACCTCAATATATTATATTAGAGAAGAAATCAAAGAATGGGACTTCAGAAGCATTTTAAGTCTTTTCCTGGGAGTTGCTATTGGTTTATTAATTACTTTCATTCAACCTGCCGGTGAAAATGACAACTATTTTTTTGTCTTTTTTTGTGGGTTTATTAGTGTGAGCGGAATGACCCTTCCGGGACTCTCTGGTTCTTTTTTACTCTTAGTTTTAGGAAATTATAACTTGTTACTAGTTGAAACTGTAACAAATTTATACCAAACTATCATCCAAACCTTTCAAGGTGACTTTAGTTTTTTACAAAACAGACAACAAATAAAACTTCTTTCAATAATGGGAATCTTTACAAGTGGTTCTTTGGTTGGGCTTATTTCTTTTGCTAACCTTTTGAGTTTTGTTATAAAAAAATACCACAACATAACCATTGCAACTATTATTGGATTTATTATAGGAACTATTAGAATAGTTTGGCCTTGGAGAATAGAATTATACGAGAAAAATGAAGTGGGGGACATTATTTACAACAAGATAGGAAATGCAATTGTTGTCAATCAAAAATTTTATTTTCCTAAACCAGAAAATGATCCAATTATTACTGTGTTGATTTCAATACTTTTAGGGAGTTTTATTATCATAGGCCTAGAATATTATGGAAAAAAGCAACCAAAATAGAAGACAGTTTGGCTTAATCGGAAAGAATATTGATTATTCTTTTTCAAGAACCTATTTTGCTCAAAAATTTAATACTGAAAACCTTAACAATTGTCACTATAAAAACTTTGATCTAAAAAGTATAGAAGAAGTTAAACCCCTCTTGACATCTAAAAAAATTACAGGTTTGAATGTTACCATTCCCTATAAAAAAGAAATCATACCCTTTTTAGACGAACTGTCTGATGAAGCCAAAGAGATAGGTGCTGTAAACACAATCTGTTTTCGCAAAGACAGAACCTTACGCGGTGCCAATACAGATTGCTACGGCTTTGAGAAAGCACTCAGAGAGCGAATCAAAAGGTTACCAAAAAAAGCTTTAATTATTGGAACAGGTGGTGCTAGTGCAGCCATTACATATGTGCTTGATAAAAATAATATTGAAGTTCAATTTATTTCAAGAAAACCAAAAGATGGTCAGCTTTCATACTCGGATCTTCAACAAATTGATCTACAACTGTATCCGCTAATCATCAATACTTCTCCCGTTGGTACTTATCCAAACTTTCTTGAAGCTCCTAAAATACCCTATCATCAAATTAAAAGCAATCATATTCTTTTTGATCTGATTTATAATCCAGAGAAAACACAATTCCTAAAAAATGGATTAGAAAAAGGTGCTACCATTATTAATGGTTACAACATGCTTATCTATCAAGCAGAAAAAGCTTGGGAACTTTGGAACTCTTAGGTAACTTTTTTCTAATTTTTTTGGGAATCCAAAAAATTGTATATTATCTGCATATTGATATTGAACTCATTAGGTATGGAAGAAAAGAATACCAATTCAGCAACGGGAGAAGAAAAAGTGGCGTTGCAAAAAGTTTCTAATCATAAGGAGACAATAAATAGCCTAGAAACTGAAACAAAATTAGAAGAGCAAAATGAAAGTAATTCTGAAGCTTCTGAGATAATTGAGATAAATCCTCCAGAAGAAAAAAGGACTTCAAAGCCTATTGAAGCTCAGGAGGATTTTAGTGGTTTAAAAGCCGATGATATTGTCCAGAAACTCAAAACCCTTGTTGAAGGGCAAGACTGGTTCAAATCGAATAAAACAATTCAATCTTTACAATCCCAATACCAAAAACTTTTTCAAGAAGACTTGGAAGTGGCAAAAAATGATTTTCTTGCCTCTAGTGAGAATGAAATTAATTTCTTTTACAAACCAGACCATAAAAAAGAATTTGACCAAATAACTTTTAGTTATCGCCAACTTAGAAGGAAACATTTTAAAGAAATTGAAACCGCTCAGAAAATCAATTTAGAGCGGAAAAAAAATATTATTGAAGAGATTAAAAAACTGATTACTACTGACCAAGACATCAATTCAGTTTACAAAAAATTTAAATCTCTTCAAGACAGTTGGTACAATACAGGACCTGTTCCTAGAGCTGAAAATCAAAATATTTGGCAAACTTTTAGACATCATGTAGAGCGGTTTTATGACTTTCTTCATCTTAATCGAGAATTAAGAGAGTTGGATTTTAAACATAACTATGAGGCCAAACTAAAACTAATAGAACGAGCTGAAGAACTCGCAAAGTTTCCAGACATTGTTCGTGCGAGTAGAGAGCTTAATGTACTCCACCAAACATGGAAAAATGATCTAGGTCCAGTAATTAGGGAACAGAGGGAATTGCTCTGGAAGAGGTTTCAAGAAGCTACTAAAACCATTCAAAAAAAACGTCAAGAATACCAAAAAGACTTGGCGGGTTCGCTAAAAGCTAATTTTGAGTGCAAAAATCAAATCTTAACTCAAATGAAAGGGTTTCTTTCATCATTGCCTGAACAACACCGTGAATGGCAGCATGCCCTAAAAAAATTCCAAGAACTTCGTGAAGAGTTTAAATCAGTGGGACATGTTGCAGGCAAGAATAATAAAATCATTTGGCAAGAATTTAGGGAAATTGGTAAAGAGTTTATGAAAGCAAAAAATGACTTTTATAAACTTCAAAAGAAAGAACAAAAAGAGAATGTAAATGCCAAGAATAACCTTATTGAACACTTAGTGTCTGTCTTAGAGAGCGAGGATTGGAAATCTCGAGTTGATGAAGTGAAAAACCTGCAGAAAAAATGGAAAGTCATTGGATTTATTCCTAGAAAAATTGACAATAAACTTTGGACTATTTTTCAAGAAAAAAACACCCTCTATTTTGATAGACTTCGTTCTGGCTATCAAAAATTAGATGCGCAAGATGAGGCTTTGATAAAAACCAGAAATAAATTTATTGAGTCTGCAAAAAAACAAAAACTAAAAGGTAATAGTGAGAAAGTTAGTGAGCAGATCAATAAGATATGGGAGGATTGGGATGATTTGAATCAATTGAAACCTATTTTAATTCAAGAATTAGATAATGCTTTGGCTAAAGGTTTAATCGAAAAGATTAAGAATCATGATTTAAAACCCTCAGAAAAGAAAAAACTCGAATATGAATGTAAAGTGCTTGCACTAAAAAAGAATGATAAAGGTTTGAATGAGGCTATCAAAGAAATAAGAGTTGAAATAAAGAATCAGCAAACGGAAATTAATCAATTAGAAAATAATTTAGAATTTTTTAGTAGTTCCAGCACTGAAAACCCACTGTTTAAAGAAGCGGAAAAGAAAATTGGAAAAATTAAAAAAGCTCTTGATCAAAATCATGATAAACTGATTCAACTCAATCAAATTAAGAATACACTTACTAAGAAGAAATCGGCACAAGAACAAGAAAATATTATAGATAGCGATAAAGGAAATGGAGAAATATTTAATGAATAGGTTTTGTTAACTTTTCTTAGCAGCCTGCCAAAAATTTTCCATTTCTTTAATACTTAAATCATTAATGTTCTTTTCTATCTTTTTGGCTTCATTTTCGATATAGTTGAACCGAGTGATGAATTTTTGATTTGTTTTTTCAAGGGCATTAGAGGGATCAACATCAATAAATCGAGCATAATTAACTAACGAAAATAAAACATCACCCATTTCAGATTCTATAGCTTTCTTATCCTTTTTTTTCAACGCATCATTGAGTTCACCCAATTCCTCTTCACATTTATCCCAAACTTGTTTTCTGTTTTCCCAGTCAAATCCTACACCTGCAGCCTTTTCTTGAATTCGAATTGCTTTTATGAGAGAAGGCAATCCTTTAGGTACACCTGAGAGAACACTTTTATTACCCTCTTTGAGTTTTAGAGCTTCCCAATTTTTTTTTACGTCATCTGCACTAGAAACAGTGACATCTCCATAAATGTGAGGATGGCGTTGAATTAGTTTTTCTACTATTGAATGGGCAATATCAGCAAGATCAAAGTCATTCGTCTCACTTCCAATTTTGGCGTAAAAGACAACGTGCAATAAAAGATCCCCCAATTCTTTTTTGATCTCCTCTTGATTGCCCACAATTATTGCTTGAGCCAATTCATAGGTTTCTTCAATTGTCAGGCTTCTAAGACTTTCAAAAGTTTGCTTTCGATCCCATGGACATTGCTCTCTTAATTCATCCATGATTACTAAAAGTCTTTCTATGGCCTCTAGTTGAATTGCTTTTGAACTCATCAGATTTGATTGGTTTTTGGGTTTTCTTTTTTGGAGGCTGACTTTTCTTTTTTATCAGATGCTGCCTTAGAGTTTGGCTTCCAATTTTGAGTCACTAAAATATTATACCATTGGATAATTTTTTTCATATCACTTGCATATACTCTACTTTCATGAAGGGTATCAAAAACTTCAAAAAAATAAGCTTCAAGTTCAAGAGCGGGTGCCTTTAGAATAATTTTAGAAGGGGCTCCTTCTTCATACTTAAATATTTTTTTAAATACGATTGAAAGTGGGACTTCTCCTTGCAAAGAATAAATCTGAATATCTCCCAAAAAACTAAGTTTTTGTGTTATTCCAGAAGAAACAAGCTTTCCGTCAACTAGCGATTGAGCGACTATACCTCCTCTTGTCTGTGCATTAATCTCAAATAATCCTGAGAAAGATATAGCTACATTTTTTTTTAAATCCATCAACTTACCGTTTTACTTAGTTGGAAATCGCATTGGGTAATCAACATCACATTTCCCTTTAGAAATAGCACCCAATTTTCCTTTTATGAGCCGTTTTTTAAGAGGAGATAAATAGTCTGTAAATAAAACTCCTTCTATGTGATCATACTCGTGTTGAACAACACGGGCAGCTAAGCCATCCAAATATAATTTTTGATTTTCAAAATGTTCGTCTAGAAATTCAATTTCTATTTTTGGTTTTCGGCTAACATCTTCTCTAATATCTGGAATACTAAGGCAACCCTCATTAAAATCCGAATTCATGCCAGTTTCTTTTGTAATTGTTGGATTAATAAAAACTCTTTTAAAATTCTCCAAAAATATAATTTCTGTATCCGACAGGTCTTCGCTATTAGCAAAGGGAGCCGTATCAACAATAAACAAACGAATTGAAATACCAATTTGTGGGGCTGCCAAACCAACCCCACTTGCTGCATACATAGTATCCCACATATTAGCAATTAACGTATTGATGTTATTGTAGTCTTTTGAAATAGGAAGCGCTCTTTGTTTTAAAACAGTGGTGCCATATGCTACAATTGGTAAAATCATAGTGATCTTGATTTATAGGTTAAATAAGACTGTAAAATTAAAGTGGCACTGATTTCATCTAAAAGCTCTTTTTTATTCCTATGCTTTTTTTTGAGCGCACTTTGCCTGATTGTTTGTTTCGCAATTTTGGATGTGAATCGCTCAGAATAGCGCTCAATATTTATATCTGGTAATTGATTCTTGAGTTTAGATATAAATTGTAAAATTGATTCTTCGATGGCAGAGGGAGTTCCATCTTTTTGTTCCGGATAGCCAACAACAAAAGTATCAACTTCGTTTTTTCTTGTATGATCTTTAAGAAAAGTAACTACTTCCTTTGTCTCAAGTGTACACAAACCCGTGGCTATTATTTTGTTTGGATCAGTATGTGCTAATCCCGTCCTTTTTTCTCCGAAATCGATTGCAATAATGCTTCCCATATAATTTTAGGTAAAGATATTGTTTTCATCAGAAATGCCGTTTCACTTTCGCTTTGAAATATTTACATTTGCTCGAAAT
>MDTB01056614.1_pt1 | contig 15572 bp, 11 predicted proteins | sample 811161 | NCBI WGS metagenome assembly MDTB01 (sample SAMN05326650, study PRJNA326480) | marine metagenome | isolation source: seawater | place: Mediterranean Sea | collected 2009 | reverse complement strand
TGGTTTCTTGGGGGACTGGTGCGACAGGTGCTAGGTTTGATACTCGGATCAATACGGCAGGAGTAAATCAGCTGAGGACAGAGGTCGCTGGTTCGGGATCCAATGCCACTACTCCGATCGTAACCGGAGAATGGCACCACTGCGCTGTCGTGTTTAACCCTGTTCTTGGAACTACGATAGGAGATGCGTTGTTTTATGTTGATGGAAATCTAGAAGCTTTAACCGCTTCGGGAGGGACAACTGTGAATACCAATGCCAGCAATGGAGTGAGAATCGGAAATTCTCGTGTCTTTCAAGGCCGGGCCGTGGCAGGAAAGATGGATGACATCAGAATCTATGATCGCGCTTTGAATGAAGCTGAAATAGTTTCTCTCATTACTCCAGGAAATAGCCAGGAACTAAAGATCATCGCGATTCGTCAGCTTGAAAATGGAAATGTTGAGGTCGATTGGGCTGGAGCTCCGGGCGATTACTTCTTCGAATACTCCCTAGATCTCACTCCGGACAGTTGGTTGGAAATCAGCGATAGCGAGTTAATTCTTCAGGGCGAGACTACTGCGACTGCGGTTGATGACTTTATTGCGCCAAACGCCGAAAATCGTAAAGTGTTCTATCGCTTGAGGCCTGTTGAGTAGTCGTTTGGGACGAAAGATTCGACTTTTGTGAGCCTTGGATGACCCGATCCGGTGTGTCTTTTTCGCTGGTCAAGTTTCGCAATTATTAGTTCCTTTGCATTCTAGTCCAATATCGGATAAAGTGTCTGATAGGATGTCAAAATTGGGTAAAATACATTGCGCAGTTCTTAGTGGATTAATCATTTATACGTTTATCGCTTGGTCGGGTGTAAAGCGTGATGAGATTAATCTCAAAGAGGCAGCAGAAGAGGCTTCCGAAAATGGTCAATCTGATGCTTGGGCCGAGGTTAAGTTTGGTGAGAATCGAGAGGATGTTGCCGAGGGAATGGTGAAGGTAGGCATTCCACTTTTGGTGACGGTGATTTATGGGGGGATTCTGACGGTCTTGTATGTCTTGCCGGTTTTAGTTGATAAGATAAGCGAGGAAATGATGGGGTCGACTGCAGAGGTAGATGCTGATCCGCTAGATGAAGCACGTTCGGCTGTCGCGGAAGGCGAGTATTCCGATGCGATTGCTGTATATCGTAGATTCTTGCTGGAAAATCCTGAGAGCCGACACTCCTTGCTGGAGATTGCAAAGATCCAGCGGGATCACCTAAACAGTCCTGTCGCAGCAATAAGCACGCTTGAGCAGGGTTTGGATGAGCATGAGTGGCCCGAGGATGACGCTGCTTTTTTGATGTTCCGGATTGCTGAGATTTCCGAGGAAGATCTTGCTGATAAAGACCAAGTGATTGCGGTGATGAAGCGTGTGATTAGCGAATTGAAAGGGACTCGACATGCGGGTAACGCGTCTCACAAGTTGCGCGAATTGGAAGAATGTTAAATCGTGGCATGGGTGCACAAAAAATGGAGACATTTAGTGGCAGTTGCACCTCTTGTTTCGTTTGCTCTAGCGTGTTTGGCAGGAGCATCTTGTGGTGATTTTCCTGAGTGTGCTGTATTTTTCACGGTGCTTGCTTTGGCTATGGCTCGTCCGGCTTTTTTTTGGTGGATTGGAATTGTTGCGATGGTGGTGGTGGTGGCGTGGAGATCTGAGTTATTGGAATCTCCCGTAAAAGAAAGTCTTGCCTCACCTTCCAGCGAATTTGTTGAAGGTGTTCTTACTGTGGGGAGAAAAATCAGTCCAACCCAAGGGAAGCGGTTTGGTGTGCTGGACGAAGGTGGAGTAAAACGTCGAGTTATTATCTTTGAAGCGGAAGATTTCCAACCGGGTGAAATAAGGCGAATGAAGGGAAATTTTTTTGTTCCGTCCCGTGAACGGAATCCAGGTCTTTTTTCACAGATTGAGTTTTGGGAACGGCAGGGAATCTTAGGTGGCGTCTGGGTCAAGGAAAGCGAATTAGAGTCGGTAAACTGGGCCTCCGCTCCTTATCGATGGGCCGAGAATCTCCGTGAAGAATTATCGATCTTAATCACTCGCGGAATACCGGTTGGAAGCTCTGGACGTGATGTGATTATTGCAATGGTCTTGGGTGAAAAACCTCCCCGTGATTCCGCAATTAGCAGGGCCTTCCGTCAGAGTGGAGCGATGCATGTTTTTGCGGTTAGTGGGCTTCATGTCACCCTGGTGGGCGCCATCTTCTGGATGGTGCTGATGCATCTGCCGGTTCCTCGGAGAGTGGGTGTGTTTCTGGTGATTTTAGCCATGCTAATTTATGCTCTTGTTACGGGACTGAGGCCTCCGGCAGTTCGAGCGACCTTGATGGCGGTTTGTTTTTTAGGTGCCTTCTTCTTCAGGCGAAGGCCCTCTGTTTTTAATGCTCTTGCTCTTAGTTTTGTGTTGGTTGTTTTGTGGAGGCCCTCCCAAGTTTTTGATGTGGGATTTCAGCTTTCGTATGGAGTGTTGCTTGCGATTGGAGTGGGTGTAGGAGTAGCGCTAAAATTAACGGGTAAGATCGCGGAGTTGGATCCTTTTTTTCCTTCGCGCCTTTTAAGCGATGGTCAGCGAAAAATCCTTAAGGTTCGAACCTATTTTGCACATCTTGGAGCTAGTTCTTTTGCGGCCTGGTTGGGGTCTATGCCTATCATAATTTGGCATTTTGGAGTTGTTACTCCGATTGCGGCTCTAACAAGCTTACTGTTGATCCCTGTCACGATGGTGATTTTAGCTCTAGCCTTTTTTTCAGCAATTGTGGGCTCTCTAGATGATCGCTTAGGTATCGGTGTCAATCGCCTCAATGAGGGTGTCGCTACAAGTGCGTTTTATGTTGCTAAGGGATTCTCAAAAGTGCCGTTCGGGCACTGGAGATCAAGGCGTCTTATCCCAGGAGATTGGGTGGTATTCGATACCCATGATGGGGGTGCATCATCATTTCTTGATGTTCAAGGTGGTGTGATGATTGATGTAGGAAGTGAAAAGTTTTTCATGCGTGAATTGCGCTCCATTTTGGGTCAATGGGAAGTAGAACCTGCGGTCACTTTCCTGACCCATCCCGACGGCGATCACATTGGAGCTCTTCCGGAAATGCTAAACGAGGGGCTGTTAAGACAGGTTGTTTTGCCGGTGGATAACGCTCTTAGTCCCAAGTATCGCGAATTTTTGGCGCAAGTGAAAGGGGTTGATTGTGAAGTAAACTTGGGAAGAGCCGGAGAGCGAATTGAATTAGCTGAACAAGTTTGGGTCGAGATTTTAAGCGTAGGGGGAAAGGAGATTCGTAATATTGCCGATAATAGAAATATGGTTATCAAGGTTCATTGGAAGAACTGGAAGATTCTCGTGACTGGTGATCTGGGGATGGTCGATGAACTTGATTTAATGGCTAAAGGTGTAGACCTGAGTGCTGACATTATTTTAATGGGACACCACGAATGGGGTTTTTCTGGACAGCATCAGTTTTTTGAGGCGACTGGCGCTAAGGTGATTATCTCAACCGGTGCGAGCTATCCTAGACATGAAATGCCTCGAGAAAGTTGGGTTAGGCATTTGAATGAGGAGGGGTATTACTTTTTTAATCAATGGAAGACTGGAGCCGTCATTATGGATTTCTCAGTAGATGAAGTCTCGATTCAATCATACCTCGATGACGAAATACGGGTGGTGCTTCAACGGTAGACCCGGGTTACTCTTGGTGTAATCTGGGTAAGAATTTCCCAGGGGATAGTGCCTGCCTTTTTGGCCAGATCTGAAACAAGAAGATTGGAGCCGAAGAGCTCGGCCTCGTCACCAGGGTGGCATTCGTCGAGTTCGGTGACATCAACTATGATTTGATCCATGGTGACCCGGCCGAGAAGAGGGCAGAGCGAGTTGTTGAGGACAACGCTAGTGCCCTTTCCTGATAGTGACCTGGGGTAGCCGTCGCCATAACCAAGCCCCAAGATGGCAGCTTTGGTGTCGCGTTCAAGGATGGTTCGGCCATAGGAAACGCCATGCCCTTTTGGGAGATGATTGATGACTGAGACTCTTGATTTGAAGGTCATAACCGGCCTTAAGAATTCCTGATGGGCTGGAAGGGGGGAGATTCCGTAAATAAGTAGACCGGGACGAACGAGATTGGTGGTGCGACTATGGTAATCGAGAAGGCCCGCCGAGTTGCTGAGGTGGACGTGGAATTTTTCATCACGTCCTGGTATGCTTTCAACAATCGAGTCGAAGAGTTCGAATTGCTTGTGGGTAAATACTGGATCTTCATCTGCGACAGGAAGGTGTGAGCCCACTCCGGTTAGCTTTATGCCCGAAGCTTCCCTAAGTTTTTTTAGAGCCTCACCAATTTGATGAGGCAAAAACCCGCCACGACCCATTCCAGTGTCAATTGCTAGGTGAGCTTCAATCGGTGAATTTTTTCCGAGCTGGTTGAAGTGCTCTATTTCTTCGAAAGAGCAAAGGCAGGGAGTCCAGCCACAGGCAGCGATCTCTTCCCGTTCGGATTGAAGGGTCGCTCCAAGTATGTAGGGCCGGGTCTTAATTCCCTCTGTAGAAAGGCATCTTGCTTCTCCGGTATTAGCAACACCCAAGAAGGGAAGGTTTAGCTTATCTAATTCCTTAGCAATCTCAATAAGGCCATGGCCGTAGGCTCCTCCTTTGATCACGGCCATGATATTTTTGCCAGAATGTTGGCGAGCAAGCTTAAGATTATGATGGAGCGCAGAACGATCAATTTCGGCCCAAGCACGTGGAGGAGGTTCGGTCACGGAGAGAGAATAATTAGAAATTCAAAATTAGAAATTCCCAAATTATTGACTAAGGAAGAGGCTAGGGAAGGTTAGGGGGTATTTGGTGAATGGGGATCGTTTAATTTTAGAGAGAATGCCAAGATCGGATTCAGGAAATTAGAAAGCGGTTTTGTTCTTTATTTGATTCAAGGGCGTTTATCGTTCATGCCTTAGTTTATGAAATGACAGGATCTAGAGGTCTGGGGGCCCGCATTTCTGCCGAAAGGCTAAACTAGTAATTACAGGGTGTTTTGGGAGGCTTGCTGGAAAGGATAAAATTGCCTTATAGTAAGGCCATCGCTTGAAGGTGTTGCGTCAAACCATCTGATTAGGTCGAATCCGGCCACGGGAAGATCAATAATCGGCTTAGTGAACTATGAAACTCGAAGATTTAAAGTTAACGACCAAGGAGGAAGTCATGTTCTTCGACACTGATTGTGGTGGCGTGGTCCATAATATTGCTTATCTCCGTATGATCGAAACTTGTCGGACTAAACTGGCGGGCCTCATGGGTATGGATTTGCAAAGAATGTCCGAAACTCAGCTATTCCCCGTGGTGTTTCGGACTGAGATTGATTACAGGCAACCCGCCAAGCTTGGCGATGTTCTTAAAATTCACGGTCATGTGAGCGAGATCGGCAAAGTTAAATTTTGGTGTGATTTCAACGTGGTTCGGGAGGGGGAGGAGCAGTCATTGATCACCTGTCGTCAAGGTCTCGCTATGGTGCAAATGCCGCAGGGCCAGCCAAGGCGCTTGCTTTTTGACTGGACCTGAGTTTTCCCCGTTTTCTCTTTAAGGATTGATGGTAAGACCGTAACACGGGGGCGTAATGACTCACAAACCTGTCGTTCTTATTATCCGTGACGGCTGGGGACTTAACCCAGGTGGAAAAGAAACTGCTGAACAAGATGGTAACGCTGTCGAGTTGGCAGAAACTCCCTTTCATGATGAAATGGAAGATGTTTACCCCAAGGGTTGCGTTTCTGCTTCTGGTATGGACGTAGGGCTACCGGATGGACAGATGGGTAATTCTGAGGTTGGTCATCTCAATCTTGGCGCTGGGCGCGTTGTTTATCAGGACCTTACAAGGATAAACAAGAGCATTTCCGACAATATACTAAAGGATAATACGATCCTCAAGCAGGCTTTTGAAAAGGCCAAGGGGCAACGTCTTCATTTTATCGGTCTCGTTTCCGATGGCGGAGTGCATAGCCATCAAGATCAGCTTATTGCTTTGGCCAAAGCTGCTCATGAGTCTGGCTGTGGAGAGATTATGGTGCATGCGATTACTGATGGGCGCGATACCTCTCCGACGGGAGGGAAAGGATATCTCAACTACGTTGAGGATGAGCTGGCAAAGTTTGATGCGCGAATTGCCACGATAATTGGTCGTTATTACGCGATGGATCGCGATAAGCGTTGGGAACGCACCAAGTTGGCATGGGACGCTATCGTTCATGGACAAGGGGCTAAGACCGAAGTGCTCGCAAGCGAAGCAATCGCCGGGCAATATGCAAGGGATAAGACCGATGAGTTCATTTCTCCAATGATCTTTTTTGATCACGAAGCCCAACGCATTAATGATGGTGATGTCGTAATATTTTTTAATTTTCGTGCGGACCGTGCGCGTCAGCTATCAGAAGTGTTTCTTCGTGGTGACGAATTTGACGGTTTCGACACAGGTGTGATCCCTAAGGTTAATTATTTCACGCTTACGGAATATGATGAAAATTTCGACTGTCCTGCCATTTTTCCTCCAGAAAAAATAAAAATGACGCTTGGTGAATCGGTTGCAAAGGCAGGTAAGAAGCAGCTTCGAATAGCCGAGACTGAGAAATATCCTCACGTCTCATACTTTTTCAATGGAGGAGAGGAAACTCCTTATCTAAATGAAGATCGTAAAGTTATACCTTCTCCGAAGGATGTCGCGACCTATGATCTGAAACCTGAAATGAGCTCGGAAGAGGTTGAGAATTTTGTCCTTGGACACCTTAAGGATTATGACCTTGTTATCATAAACTTCGCTAATCCAGATATGGTTGGTCACACTGGGGTAGTTGAGGCGGCCAAGACCGCGGTGACTCGGATTGATGCTGCAGTTCGGTCGATCACCGAAGAGACGTTAAAGCTGGGAGGCAAACTTCTCATCACGGCCGATCATGGGAATTGCGAATTCATGCGCAATGCTGATGGCTCGCCTCACACTGCCCATACCACGAATCTAGTGCACCTTTGGTATGTTGCTAAAGATGTTAAAGGCCGGAAGGTTGAAGATGGTATTCTTGCCGATGTTGCCCCGACGTTGCTTGACATGATGGGTCTTGAACAACCGGAAGAGATGACAGGTAAGAGCTTGGTCAAGTAGCGCGATTTAAAAGAGATTCGTAAAGGGTTACGACATCAGACGCAACATCTTCCCAGTCACGAATCGGTAGAGGTTCAATCGTAATACCTGCATCGAGTTGCTTTAAAATACCACTTGCCATCTGTTCGGTGTCGAAGGCATCTACGGTCTTGGCTTCGGTTAGGATTTCAGCAGCTCCCGATTGTTTTGATATCACGACAGGAACACCAAATTGCGCAGCTTCAAGGGCTGAGAGACCAAATGGTTCCGATATGGAAGGCATGCAGTAGACATCGGCCATCGAGAGGAGGTCTCGAATTTTTTCACGACCAAGGAAGCCAGTGAAGTGACATCGATTTGCGATACCGAGCCGGATGCTTTTGGTCATCAAAGTTTTAAGTTGATCTCCCGTTCCAGCCATCACGAAACGAACATTTGAAATTTGGGATAGAACTTTTCGGGCAATCTCCAGAAAGTGACTCGGACCTTTTTGCCTTGTCATTCTACCGAGAAAAACCACGAGATGATCGGGAAAAGGTTTGGGGTGGCGATAGGCTTGAATAGGAGAAATGCCATTGTGGATAACGGAAATCTTTTCTGGGTCGGCATAGTAGTAATCGATGCAGATTTTCTTAGTGTAATGACTGACCGCAATAACGTGATCAGCTTTTTGCAGCACCTGCTTCTCGAGATTGTAAATCTGTCCCTGCTCGTCAGGCCCTGCTCGGTCGTAATTGAGTGAATGAACGTGAAATATGAGGGGTTTTCCTGATTTTTCCCGAATCTTGAGAGCCGCGATTGCGGTCAGCCAATCGTGGGCGTGAATGACATCAAAAGAAATTTCCTTTGATGCCTCAATGGCTTCATCGGAATACATTTCAACTCTTTCATCCAAGTCTTTATTATATATCTCCTCGGTCTGGTTGGCATCGAGATATGGGTCGAAATCGGCTGGATGAGTAAGATAATGGGTTGGAATGATTCGAATTTTCGTTTTTGAGGCAGAATTTCTAAATTTTGGTAGGAACAAGCTCAGCTCAGATCGGGGTGCGAGTGCATTAACTAATCCTTCGCAAGCAACGCCTAGCCCGCCATTGATGAAGGGCGGGAATTCCCAGCCAAGCATAAGTGTGCGAATTCTAGCCATGATTGTTTAAAGATGGTGTTTTTTTGTATCTGAGTTGTATCTGCAATGGCGGGAGGCATGCGGTGTGCTTAGTCTCCTGGCAGATGCAAACAGTTAACGAAGAAACCTTCGAGAAAGATAACTATATTGAGACCGGTATGCCAGCTGAAGCTGGAGAACTCTTTCCTGGCAAGGTAGTGGAACACCGTGATGAGGGCTCTCTTCAGGTATTCGTATGTGATAATTTTTGCGCTCTTTCGGTGATGTGTGTTGAAGTTGGAGTTATTCGGTTCCGGTTTTCTGTAACCGGCGCTTATGCGGATGATTTTTCATATGCAGTGGTGCCAAAAGCCTTAGAAAAAGCATTCCCACCTGAGGTTTCAGAAACAAAGAAGCACTACGTTCTCAAGACCGGAGAACTTGTCGTGATGATTTCACGCGATGGATTAAAGATTCGAATTGAGGATAAGGAAGGTGTTTTACTCTCGGAAGATGAGAAAGGATTTCATTGGCGCCAAAACGACACTTATGGCGGAGAAGTTGTCATGATGAGCCGGGTCATTCAGTCCCGAGAACATTTTTATGGTTTGGGAGACATTCCTGGTCACAAGAATTTGCGAGGACAACGCCGCCAGCTTTGGGGAAGTGATGTTTATGGTTATAATGCTGAAACTAATCCGCTTTATAAAAATATCCCATTCTTCATTGGATTGCACCACGCAAAGGCATACGGAATATTTTTTGATAATACCTTCCGATCCTTTTACGACTTCGGTGGCGAGCGTGAGACAGTGAGTAGTTTTTGGGCCCAAGGCGGAGAGATGAATTTCTACTTTATGCTCGGTCCTTCGGTTCCAGAAGTCGTTCGGGAATATAGTCGCTTGACCGGTAAGCCTGAGTTGCCACCACTTTGGGCACTCGGTTTTCATCAGTGTAAGTGGTCATATAAAAGTGAAATCGAGGTGATGGGTATTGCTGATGGTTTTAAAAAGAGGGGAATTCCATGTGATGCCATTTATGTTGATATTGATTACATGGATGGATTTCGTTGCTTTACTTGGAATCGTGATGATGGGGGTTATCCAAATCCTAGTCGAATGACAAAGCGTCTTGAGAAGGAAGGGATCAAGATGGTTGGGATCATTGATCCTGGTATTAAAATCGATGAGAATTATGAGATTTATCAGAGTGGAAAGAAAGGTGACATGTTCTGCAAGCGGATGGATGGGCCTTTAATGACTGGTAATGTCTGGCCGGGGCCATGTCATTTTCCCGATTTCACTAGTCCAAAAACCCGCGATTGGTGGGCTGATCTCTTTCCACCTTTTATGCATGAAAGTGGATTAGCAGGGATTTGGACTGACATGAATGAGCCAGCGGTATTTAATGAGCAAAAGACTTTCCCCCGCGATGTTCGACATGACTTTGACGGCCATCCATGTTCCCATCGTAAGGCCCATAATGTGTATGGCATGCAGATGTCTCGCGCGACTCGAGAAGGTATTCGGAGAGCTTTTCCAGAAAATCGACCCTTTGTAATCACACGTTCGGCATTTTCCGGAACGCAGCGGTATAGCTCAGCCTGGACCGGCGATATTGAATCAACTTGGGAGCACCTTAAGATTGGTAACATCCAATGTCAGCGTTTGGCGCTATCGGGGTATTCGTTTGTTGGTACTGATATTGGTGGCTTTTCTGGTGTTGCAGAGGGTGAACTCTTCATCCGCTGGTTGCAGATGGGCGTTTTCCATCCCTTTTGTCGGGTGCACAGTTCGGGTGACGAGAATGATCAGGAGCCGTGGTCGTTTGGAGAACCATACACAAGCATTGCTAAGAAGTTTATCGAACTCCGTTACCAAATTCTGCCCTACCTTTATACCGTTTTTGAGGAACACACCCGCAGCGGTGATCCAATTCTGCGCTCACTGATCTATTTGGATGCAGATGATCCAGAGTGCCATAACCGTGTCGAAGAATTTGGGGTTGGGCCAAGTTTGTTGACTTGCCCGATCTCTAAGCCGGGAGTTGAAGGGCGTTGGTTTTATCCTCCAAAGGGTCTATGGTATGACTTCTGGACAAATGAGAAGGTTTTGGGCGCTGAAGAAAGGTGGGTTGATGTTCCGCTTGAGTCGACGCCTCTTTTTGTAAGGGCCGGAACGATCCTGCCATTATCGCCGGTGCGTTTAAGCTCATCGGTTGATCTTCCTTATATGGAACTCCATGCCTACCTAGCTGATGAAGAAGGTGAGGGCGGTCTTTATGAGGACGCTGGAGATGGTTATGGAGTCTCCATAAAAAAGACGTTTAAGCTTAGGGATCAGAAGTTGATTCAAACTCGTAGTGGTGAATTCCAGCCAAATTATTCAGGCTATCACCTCATAATTCATGGCGCTGCTTGGAATAAGTTTTCCATTGATGGAGGTAAGGAAATGCCCTTCGAGTGTGGAAAAGTTTTTGAAATACCGGAATGCTTCGAGCTTGTGCAATTCTGGTAGAGCTACCCTAACTCATGGGCGATCCAGTGATTGAGATGCGTAAGAAACTGTCCACGCGTCGAGCCACAAAAGGGCTCGTGAAGTGCTTCTTTAATTTTCTTAAATGAGATTTTATTTGAGGGGAGATTTTTCAATCGATCCTCTAGAATTTGAATGGGGCAGACGGAATCGGAGGCTCCTTGGGTGAATAGAATTGGCTTTTTGAAGGCCATCTTAGCTAATTCTTCCCGGACTTCTTGAGCGGCGTCACGAAGCTCCCGAGCCCAGCCGATTGAAATTCGATCGTGGAAAAGGGCCTGGTCTTCATCAGTTTCGCCCCTGTCTATTTTATCGCCACAGTCTGAATTGCTGACTCCGGTGCTGACCGTTGTCGATGGGGAGATTTGTGCGGCCAAAGGTAGGGCGATTTTCATCCATCGATTGGCTTGAAGCATCGGATCGAGAAGTGGAGAGCTGATCCAAGCGGCTTCGAAAAGGTTGACGTTTTGAAAGAGAAAACGCATGGCCATGAGGCCACCCATAGAGTGACCTGCAATGATGATTTCACCTTCCAGTAATAAGAGCGAGTCCTGAAGGAGTTCGTCTGCGAAGCCGAGGCTAGGAACAACTCCTCGTTTTCCCTTAGATCGACCGTGGCCTGGCATGTCGGTAAGTATACAGCGATAGCCAGCATCTACGAAGCCTTTGAGGATAGATGGGTAGCGGTCGATAAAATCGCCTTGTCCATGAAAGAAAATCAGGCCGCCTCGAACTGCGATCTCTGGATTTAGGGTGAGGCGGTGTAAAGTCTGATTCTGAATGTGGACTTGTGATACTTCTATCCTCATGCACGGAAGGTTTTCATAAGATTCTGAACAAGAGTGGCATCGTCAAAGCGGCCTGCTTTGTTAAAAGCAAGATTCATATTCGCGAGGATTCGAAGAAGCATGGCAGCGAGAGAGCAAGGTTGTTGCACTGCTTTTTTTGCCTCTGTGGAGAGTTCGGGGTGCTCATTGAGGAGCTGTTTTACGATAATTGGACGCCCTTTGTGAAAAGCATCGATCAAAGTGGGACCGTCTTGAGAGTCAATAAGGCAGAGAAAATGCCCGGGATAATTTACTCCATAAACGGTGAGGCTAAGTCTTTGAGCAACGAGGATATAAATGAGAGAGAGGCCAAGTGGATTGCTTTGCCCCTCGTCAAGTGACCAGGTTAAATCCGAATTGCGCGGATCAAAAGGAACTGAGTGATTACCGGTAAAACGTCCCGACTTAAAGAGCCAGTCAGCGAGTTCACGAGCAGTGCCAACTTCGGGGTGGGCTTCTTGAGCTATGATGTCGAGTTCGTCGGAAAGACTAGGTCGCAGTGTAATACCATCGTGGAGAAAGTCCGAGATCAGGCGGAGAAGGGCTTCAAAAGATTCGTAGTCGCCGTCTGGGTAGCTGAGAATGCTGGCGGGTACGACCCATTGTTCTTCAAGAAACCTCTGTCGACCGGCGTGAAGGGATTCGGAGAGGATCTTGCTTTCATCAGACTTGAGATTGATTCCAAGGGCCGCTAGGTCGTGGCTGGCATCTCCCTCGAATTCCAATAAGGCACGCTGAACACCTTTTTGGACGTCTTTATTTTTATCGTCCAACAATTTGAGCAGAGATCCAAAACGCGCCGTTCGCTCCATGTTTGAAAAATAGAGTGATTGGAGAAATCCGCCAGTAGATTTGTGAATCAAATCAGCTGTTATTAGTGCTATTTTTGACTTTCTAAAAGAAATCGAAGAAGTGGTTCGACGGGCGATAGGCCGTGAGGATGATGACCAAGACCGGGCTTATGCCAGATTTTCACGGGAGAGTCTATCTTGCTGAGGTTTGCAGCGAGTGGTTTTGCGTTTTCAGTCGGTGGAACCACGGTATCTGCTGTTCCTATAACTAAGGCAATGGGAATTCCTTGAAGTTTTCTGGCGAAATTTGGATGAGTAATTTGGGGATGGGTTTTGCTCTCGGCTACAGTGATGCCATAAGCTTTGAGGCAGCGATCGTAGTCGGCCTTGGATAATTTTCCATTTATGCCGCCGGGCCAGGATAAAAAATTGCAAACTGGGTTATCTCCGTAAATAGCGGTGACTTTGTCAGGGTGTTTCGCGGCGAAGTTAAAGATAAAGAGACCACCGCGTGACATTCCTTCGAGAATTGGTTTGGGGCCTAGCTGAAACTGAGTAGTAAGTATTTCGTAGAGCTCTTCACCTCGAGCCATGGCGGTTTCGTTACCATAGAGATTTCCAACGTCGACAAATGCGAGATGGTAGCCGCGGTCAAGAAGAGCGAGGTCTAAAGCTGGTTGATGCCCCCAAAAGCGGGCCCGCCAAATCCACGGTTGTCCTTTCGTGGCGGTGTGAGGAATGACCAATCGTGCGTTTGCTCCTGACTTAGGAAGTTTTATCTTATGAAGCTTAAAGCCATTCCAACTGGGTTCCTTTCGAGAGCTTTCGGGAAAGTTGGCGCATCTTCCAGTATCCTTGGAAAGGAGATCTAAAAAGTGCTTTGCGAGTTGCTCATGCCCTTCGTTATTAGGATGGACACCATCGGTAGTATTGCCAGAGGAGAGGGCCCGTGTGAGATCGTGGAAGTGGACCCTTTCATCGGTGGCGGCAGCTCTTTTATAAGCTTGCTGGATCGCTGGAAGACGTTTTGCACGTGTTGTGAGGTCGACTTTTCGCTCCGGTTTTAATCCTTTCTGGTTTGGGAACATGGGAGTCGGGGTGCAAAGGTGTATGATCATTCTAGGGTTCCCTTCTTTAAGTTTATTAATGAAGGAAATAGTATCCGTCATCAGATCATCTTGATGTTCCCAGTTTTTACGCTTGTCATTTTGGCAGGTATCATTGGTTCCAAGTGTAATGACAGTAATATCTGGCTTGAAATCAAAAGCCTTGCTGAAGTGAACTGTTTTAATGAAGGGTCGATCAGCTTTCTGAAGGATGCAGAGTCCGCCGGTCGCAAAGGTTTTCACGAGGTAGTCATCACCCAAAAATTCTCCAAGCTTTGTGGAATAGCGGTTGGCTTGGGTTGGCGTGGCTCCGGAACCAAAAGTGATTGAATCACCCACGATCGCGACCTTAACTTGGGACGCTTGAAGTTCAAAAAATGAAAGAAGGATGACCAGAAATATTTTCATTAATCCATCATACTTGGTGAGTTTCGCATGTTTATCGACGAATTCTTTTGGGGCGTTGAAGATGTTCTCTTCCACATCATTGTTGGGCTGCTAGCAATGGTCTTTTTTTCTATCCAAGTCTTACTCTAGTTTTCAGCTTAACCTTTTAGTTCGTAGAAATTTCTGGCATGTAACTTCTACGATGATCTTTCACATGAAGGGATGATCAAAGATCGCTATTTTGAACCCTTGGAACGTTCTCTGGTGAGAAGCTTGATTACTGGTAAGTGGAGTAAAAAAACTAAGATCACAAGTAGGATGAGGACAATAAAACCACCTCCTCCACTGAGGGATTGAAGCTTTCCCCAGAAAACCTCATAGAAAGTACCGTCAAATGGATCGGAACGTAAGAAGGCAACTTCAATCGATGGAGTTCCAAAAAATGGCCTCATTATCCATGAAAGTTGTGCTCCCAAAAAAGCATTCCCACCCAGCCAAGCTATTAAGGTCGTTATCGCGGTGCGGGCATCAGAAGTGACTGCGACTAAGAGTTTGGCCAGATGGAGGTTAGCAATGATCCCTGCTAAAGCAATGAGAACGGTGTGAGTGACGAGGAAGTAGGAATGAGCACTTACAGCATTTTCCGCGTCTGGTGCGGGAGCATTTAGGGACATGAAAAAGGTGACTGGCGCCAATCCTCCAAGAACAAGTGCCGCGATGGTAAAGCTCATGAGTTGGGCCATGATCGATTGACGAAAGCCAAGTCCGCTCCCCAAAAGAAGACCCAGCATGCCATTGAGGAAACCATTGCAGATGAGTGTGAGTAGAATGAGAGCTGGCATTTTAATTCCAACGAAGATCCCCATCTTGGGATCTCTCCAAAATCCCAGCGTCATGCCGTAAATTCCAAAAGCTAAAATGATAGTAACAACGCACAATCGTAGGCCCCTTATCCCTGGATCATTGATCCAATTGCGGAGATCTTCCGGAGCTCCTCTGAGGAGAATGCCGAGTTCGTGACGCATTAAGAAGTTGTGAAGATGAAAGGTGTGAACGAATTGTATCCGTTTCGGTTATTTGGGAAAAATAAAGTGAGATTGTGAAGTCAGGATGTTCTGATTGTGAAGTTTTTGGGTTTTTCTCAATTAAAGATGAGGTTCACTGGGAGCTCCATGGCTGCTTCAGTACCACCTTCTTCTAGACGCGAAATCCTTGCCTTTCCTTGATGAAGTTCGGCAACCTCTTGGACAAAGGTGAGACCTAGTCCGTTTCCTTTCCCTCGTTCCTCACTACGGAATGAATAAAATCGTTCAAAAGCCTTTTTGGCTGCAAAGTCTGGGATTCCATTACCTTGATCCCGAACCGAAAGAATGATGCGATCATCGTGAATTGTAGCGGAGAGAAAAACTATTCCCTCTTTGGGCGAAAATTGAATGCCATTTTCAAGAAGATGTGTAATAGCCGATCCAAGAAGAGGCTCGTTACCAAAAAATGGAAGATTCTTAGGGATGTCGGATTCGATGGTCACTTCGGCTGACTCGGCCAGGCTCCTTAGCTGCGAAACCTGTCTGCGTCCGCATGCGGCGAGATCGAATTGATGCGAGTTTTCTAAATAGCTTTGGGCTTCGAGAGTTGAAAGCTCAAGAAGCTGGTGAATCATCACTTCACATCTCTTTGTTTGATTGCGAAT
>MDTB01110411.1_pt1 | contig 15574 bp, 15 predicted proteins | sample 811161 | NCBI WGS metagenome assembly MDTB01 (sample SAMN05326650, study PRJNA326480) | marine metagenome | isolation source: seawater | place: Mediterranean Sea | collected 2009 | reverse complement strand
TTTACTCTTACCAGAAGTTGGTAAAGGTGAATATAGAAAATTGATTTTGAGAGTTCCTGGATTTGGAAAATCATCAAAACAGGTAAACAGCGGTTTTATTATTGTTCTGCTGGAGCCTTGGGCGAAAAGAGATCGTCATGGAGTAGAGATTATGAGAGAATCATTTGGTAAAATTTCTCGTGTTCCAGGTGTTTTAGCTTTCCCAATTATGCCCCAAGGTATAAGAACAGGCGGTGTAGAAAGTCCAGTTCAATTTGTTGTTCTTGGGAATACTTATGATCAATTAATCGAGTGGAAAAATATAATTAAAAAGGAAGCTAGAAAAAATCCTGGCCTTACCTCAATTCAAGATGATTTTGATCTTAATAAACCACAATTAAATGTTCAAATTGACCAAAAGAAAGCGGCTGATTTAGGTGTCTCCACTGAAGATATAGGTAAAACTATTGAAACCATCTTTGGTTCTAAAAGCGTTACTAGATTTACTCAAGATGGAAAAGAATATTCAATAATTCTTCAAGGAGATATAAAAGACAGAAAAGAACCAGATAGTATAAGTAAAATTTTTGTTCGATCAAAGAATAACGGAAAACTGGTATCAGTTTCAAATCTAGTCTCGTATAGTGAGCAAGGTGAGTCACCTTTCTTAGCTCGATATAACAGACAAAAAGCAGTTACAATTTCAGCACGTTTAGTTGGAGATTATCCTTTAGATTCAGCTCTAAAATTCTTGGTAGATGTGGTTGAAAAAAATACGCCTCAAGCCAAAATTGCCTATAAAGGAGAAAGCGAGGAATATAAGAAAACTAATAAAGAACTTTATGTAATTTTTGTCCTTGCTTTAATCACAGCATATTTAGCTATGTGTGCTCAATTTGAAAGCTGGCGTCATCCCTTAACTATTATGCTAACTGTGCCAATGGCAATTCTGGGTGGTCTATTAGGTTTGTTAGTAGTTGGTTCATCGTTAAACGTCTACAGTCAAATTGCTTTAATTATATTGATAGGATTGTCAGCAAAAAATGGGATATTAATAGTTGAATTTGCAAATCAACTTAGAAAGGAAGGGAAAAAAATTGAAATTGCAATAGTTGAGGCAGCCACAATAAGATTAAGACCAATTTTAATGACAAGTCTTTCAACGATTTTTGGGGTTCTACCATTAGTTCTAGGCTCCGGTCCTGGAGCCGCAAGTAGATTGACTGTTGGGATTACTATATTAGGTGGAATGTTGTTTTCGACATTCTTTACATTATATGTAATACCAACAATATACGCAATAATTGGAAAAAATACTAAGCGTATGGATGCTGTTGAAATTGAATTAAACAAACAACTTAAAAAATAATATACTTATTTTTGTCCAAGTTTTTTTTACAAACAGTCAATTGTTTTCTATATTTTTTAGCTATATCTTTAACTGATTTTGCATAAATTATAGCTTTTTTATCTTTAGAATAATTTTTGTAGTCACCCCAACCTTTATAATAAGCTAAATATTGACGGTAAGCATCATTTTTTGGAATTTTTAAAATTTTATAGGATTTATTTACATACCAACCTATAAAGTCAACTGAATCTTTAAATCTGGCTCTTGTCGCTAAAGGATTGCCAGTCTCTTTTTTGTATTGTTCCCAAGTTCCAACAACTGCCTGAGAATATCCAAAAGAAGATGAAGGTCGTTTAAATGGAATAATTTTAAATAATTTTTTTCTAGGCGGTTTAGCTAACCAATTAAAACTACTTTCCTTTTTAACAAAAGCTAACTGTATGTAAATTGGAACTCCCCATTTTTCATAAGAATTTTTTGTATGTTTATACCAAAGGTACCTCTCTTCAAATATTGCACAACTATTTTGAGTATTTTTTGGTATAGATGAACATCCTGAAATAATCATCAATGTAAGAATTAATATTAATTTTTTAAAAAGAATCACCTATTAGTTTATATAAGAAATTAATTAAGCTTTCTCCATTTTTCTGGTTGAATAAAAGTACCAGACCATAGCCCTAACTTATTTTTTTTTGCAAAATCCTCATCCAAAACATATCTTTTTGAATATTTCTTATATGCAACTGCATAACCATTTTTTACTAACCATTTATTTAGATTTATTTTTCCCTTATAACAAGTGGCTAAAAATCTTTTGTATTTATCTTTACCTGAAGAAATACATTTAATTTTAGCTTTATTGATTTTTTCCTTCAGTTTAACTTTAGCTGTTCTGCCGCAAAAATATTCTTTTTCAAAATTTAAACCTATATAAAAAGATAATTTCAGATAATCTTTTTTACATTTTTGTTTAAGTTCAGGCGCATCTATACCATGCAATCTAATTTTCTTGTTGTTGATATTTATTGTATCTCCGTCAATAATTTTTGTAAACCCAATGAGATCTTCTGCTAATACCTTTTGAAGAAAAAATATACTTAAAATTAATATTATAGTTTTATACATTTAAAATTTTTTTAATTACGAAAACTACTCCAACTCCTCCAATATTAGCAAATAAATCATAATATTCAAAAGACCTATTTGGAATAATAAGATGAGAGATCTCTAATAAAATTGAGAATAAAAAAATAAAATAAAAATTTGTAACAATAGACTTGGATTTTAAATTATGTATTGCTGCTAAAGCAGATACATATATGAAATAAAAAAAATGGTTAATCGATGTGCCAACAGGATTATCAATTAGATTAGGTTGTTGTTTCAAGTCTCCGTAAAGAAAATATCCAATAATACTTCCAGGAAATAAATAAATAATAATTAATACAACCAAGGACAAATATAAAAGATATTCAACAAATATAAATAAACTGTTTTTCATTTTAAATTTAATATAGTACATAATAACCTATATTTATCTATTATGAGTAAACTAATCCTTACAAGACATGGTCAGAGTGTTTGGAATGCTGAGAACAGATTTACAGGGTGGGTAGATGTTGATTTGTCAGAAAAAGGAATTTATGAGGCTGAAAAATCAGGACAGTTGATCAAAAATTTAAACATTAAAATAGATGTTTCTTATACTTCTTTTTTAAAAAGAGCTATTAAAACTCTAACAGTCATACTCCAAGTAAATAACCTGGATCTTAAATTTAATACCTCTTGGCAAATTAATGAGAGACATTATGGTGCTTTAACTGGACTAAATAAAGAAGAGACTAAAAAAAAAATTGGAGAAGAAAAATTTATTAAATATAGAAGATCTTGGGATATCGCTCCTCCTCCTATGGACGAAAAAGATAAAAATTTATCTTTATTTAGTCCTTTAAATGTAAACATACCGTTAGGTATGACTCCTTTTTCTGAGTCTTTAAAAAAAACTTATGAGAGAGTAGTTCCATACTATAAAAATGAAATTGAAAAACATATTAAAGAAAATAAAAATGTTTTAATTGTTGCTCATGGGAACTCTTTGAGGGCACTGTGTAAATATTTATTTAAAATCTCAGATGAGCAAATCAATAATTTAGAAATTCCTACAGGAAATCCTTTGGTTGTAGATATTGATAAGAATCACAAAATTAAAAGTTATAATTACTTAGACAAAAATAGAGAGAAAAAAATTATTATTAATAAATAATATTTTTATCTTTTAATTTGTCATAAATATCTTTGGTATTCACGTGGTAGAATTTTTGTTTGCTCTCAAGTCCTAACAGGCTATTAGATGAAATTAAATTATTCCAAACAATGTTCATGGAAAAAATTTTTTTATCAATTGACTCAAAAACTCCTCTGTTTAAAATTTGAAGACCAGTAAAAATAAATTGATTAATATTATCTCTACTCACAAAGTTTTTTTCACTTAAATTAAAATCGCCTTTAAAAGAATTATCGAAACTTAAATTCTTATCTACTAAAAGAAGAGAGGTCTTTTGAAATTTATTATATAATTCTTTTAATAGCTCTATTTCTTGATTGTAGATATTAGTCCACATTGTATCAGGGTTTAAAACAAAAAAAGGTTCATCTTTAAAATCTCTAGTAGCTTGCAATATACCTCCGCCAGTATTAAGCAATTCTTTTCTCTCATTAGAAATGGAAATATTTATTTTATATTCTTTTTTCTTTATAAAGTTTTCAATTTGATCTGCTAAGTGATGAACGTTGATAACTATATTTTCTACGCCGTGATTTATTAGTAAATTTATAGCCTGATCCAGTAAGTTCGACTTACCTATTTTCACTAACGGCTTTGGGATCTTATTGGTTATAGGTGCCATTCTTGAACCTAATCCAGCTGCAAGTATCATTGCTTTATTAATAATCATATTTTTTTACGAATTTTTTGTGGAATTTCCTTATCAAATATTTTTTTTAAATTATAGAAAATTGGATTTTTCATTCTATTTTCAATTAAATTCCAAGTATAAGGCAAATACTTTAAATAACTTGCTTTTTTATCTCTTTTGTAAAGCCTAGTAAAGATACCTAATATTTTTAAATTTCTTTGAACAGATAAAATATCATAATCATTTCTAGCATTTAATTTATTTAATTTTGTTTTTTTTAAATAAAAATCAAATATTTTATTTTTTATTTTATTAGGTATTTTAATTCTAACATCCTCAATTAACGAAGCCACATCGTAAAGAGGATTTCCAATTATTGCATCTTGACTATCAATTATTCCAAATCTTTTTTTATAAACCATTATATTTGATGCATGAAAATCTCTATGAGTAAAGACTGAATTTCTATAATATATTTTTCTATAAATCTTGTTCAGCTCCTTTTTTACTATTTTTTTCAATTTAAATGCTTTTGTTTTTTTGAATAATGATACCAAATACCAATCAAAAAATAGATCGGACTCTTTATGTAAATTGTTTATAGAGTAATTTTCAAATCTTATTACATATTTTCTAAATATAGTTTTCTTTTTTAATTTGATTTTTTGAATTTTTATTAATGTATTGATTAACTCTTTATAATATTTCAATTTATTTTTTTTCCTTAGGACAATATCATAGAATGAGATCAACCCTAGATCAGTAACCTCAATTAAATCCTCTTTAATAAAAGAAATAAGTTTTGGGCAAAAAATCTTATTTTTTCTTAAAATCTCGTTTATTGCACAATAAACTATAATGTTTTTAAATTTTTCTTTTTTAGCTGTAATTATAATGGATGAATTTTTGTCTTTTGTTACTCTATAAAACTCTCTAAATGATGCGTCTCCAGAAATTTTTTTTAATTTATATTTCATTTTGTTTAAAATTTTTAAATTTACCATATCCAGCAAAAATTAGATTTCTTTGGTTTTCTTTTTTTCCATAACTAAAGTAGATTTCCAATCTGTCTTTTATATCTTCTTTAATTAGTTCTGGCCATTCAATGATTTTAAGAGATTCAAAATTGTCATTTAATATTCCCAGTTGTTTTATTTCTTCTTTACTTTTCAACCTATATAAATCGTAATGCATAGCTTTGTAGGATTTAATTTCATACTCATATAGTAAGTTAAATGTTGGACTTAAAACTTCTGTCAATTTGAGTTTGTTTTTTTTTTGAAGAAAGTTTATTAAAAATCTTGTAAAGGATGTCTTGCCCACTCCAATTTCTCCAAAAAGCAAAATGTTACTAGGGGTGATTAATTTTTTCCCAATATCTATTGCTATAGAATTAAGATGATCAATTGATTTGACAATCATAAGCTACCAACTAGTAGCGATAGCTATCTGGTTTATAAGGTCCTGAAGTTTTAACATTAATGTAGTCGGCTTGGTCTTTGGAAAGTTTTGTTAATTTTGCACCAACTTTTTCTAAATGTAATGTAGCAACTTTTTCATCTAAATGTTTTGGTAAAACATAAACTTTGTTTTCATATTTATCTGAGTTATTCCACAATTCAATTTGAGCAATAACTTGATTTGTAAATGAAGCGCTCATAACGAAACTTGGATGTCCTGTTGCACAACCAAGATTAACCAATCTTCCTTCTGCCAACAAAATTATTCTCTTTTTGCTTGGCAATTCTATTTCATGAACTTGGGGTTTTATCTCTGTCCATTTATAATTTTTTAAAGCATCAACTTGTATTTCATTGTCAAAGTGACCTATGTTACAAAGAATAGCACGATCTTTCATCATTCTCATGTGATCCGATGTAACTATATCTTTGTTCCCTGTCGCTGTAACTACAATGTCTGCGTCTTTAATGGCTTCATCCATAAGAACAACTTCGTAACCTTCCATTGCAGCTTGCAAAGCACAAATTGGATCTGTTTCAGTTATCATGACTCTTGCTCCACTTTGTCTTAAAGAGGCGGCACTTCCTTTACCTACATCTCCAAATCCAGCAACAATTGCAACCTTACCAGACATCATAACATCAGTTGCTCTTTTTATTCCGTCAACTAAACTTTCTCTACAACCATACAAATTATCAAATTTAGATTTTGTAACTGAATCGTTCACGTTTATAGCTGGAATTAATAAAGTTTTATGTTCTTCCATTTTTTTTAAAGCTAAAACACCTGTCGTCGTTTCTTCTGATACACCTTTAATTGATTTTAATAAATTTTTAAAATCTTTGTGCATTAATGCAGTAAGATCTCCACCATCATCTAATATCAAATTTGGTTTCCAATCTTTTTTACCTTCTATAGTCTGTCTGACACACCACCAATATTCTTTTTCAGTTTCACCTTTCCAAGCAAATACAGGTATGCCAGCTTTTGCAATAGCTGCTGCCGCATGATCTTGGGTAGAAAATATATTACAAGAAGACCATCTTACTTCGGCGCCTAAGTGGACAAGTGTTTCAATAAGAACCGCTGTTTGAATTGTCATGTGCAAACAGCCTAGTATCTTGGCTCCTTTAAGAGGTTTTTTATCTTTATACTCTTTTCTTAGTGCCATTAATCCTGGCATCTCGGTTTCAGCTAAAGATATCTCTTTACGACCAAATTCGGCTAGATTTATATCTTTAACTTTGAAGTCTTCGGGCATAATAAATTAACTTTTAGCAATATAATTTGATCTTATCAAGAAGCAAAACTAAATTGATTTGGGTAAAAGAACTTGAATTTGAGCTCCTTTCATACCAGCTCTATTTGAAGCCGAGACGGTTCCTTTGTGGAGTTCAACTATATTTTTTACGATATTAAGTCCTAATCCTGAATGTTCACCAAATTTTGTTGGTCTATTACTATAAAATCTTTTAAATATCTTTTGTGTTGAAGACTCATTAAATCCTGGGCCTTCATCTTTAATTAAAAGAACGAAATTATTGCTTGTTTCACTAATTTCTATTTCTATTTTGCTATTTTCATTACTAAATGAGACTGAGTTGTCTAATAAATTTGCAATGACCTGCTCTAATCTATTTTCTATACCGTAAATGTAATAACCCTTTCCATTTTTATTCTTATAAACTATTTGTATTTCTATTTTTTTATTTTGATTTGATAAATTTTGTCTAAAGTCATCCACTACATCTTTAATAATAGAATCAAGGTTAATTTTTTTCATTTTTTCTCTAGAAAGAGAAGCTTCATCTTTAAGCATTTGAGAATAATCAGTAATTAATCTTTCGATTCTCTCAACATCATGGTTTATTATTTTAAATAGTTTTTCTCTTTCTAACTTTTCATTTGTTTTATCAAGAAGTTCGGATGCTCCTTTCAAAGAAGCAAGTGGATTTCTAATTTCATGGGCTAAATCTGTAGAAAACGTTTCTGCTCTATTTGTTCTTTTTTGTAATTCGGATGTCATTTCATCTATAGACTTAGTAAGTTTTCCAACTTCATCTTCTCGTACAAAAAATTTATCAACATTAATAGGTTTATCTGCTTTAGATTTAATTGCCTCTGTGTACTTAACAAGTAAATCAATAGGTTTTAAAATATATTTATTAAGAAAAAGTGAGAAAATTAAAATTACTAAAGCGACAGCTAAAACTGTTCTGATAATAAAATTTTTTCTTTCTTCAACAGCAAATAAAATATCATTTGCTTCTTCAGTAACAATTATAAATCCTACCAAATTTTGATCGATTTCTACTTTATCCAAAGTGCTAACAAAAAAACTATTATTTTCTTTATTTTCAATTACCAAAGGTTTATTTTGATACTTATTAGTAATTGTTTTTTTTATAATATTATTATTTTCATTATCATTATTTTTAAGGCTTTTGATATTTTCTTCATTTAATAAAACTGAATTGCTATCTATTTTTTCTTGAATTACCGTCTCAGATTTTGAAAAAACACTTTGATCTAAATCTAAAATATTTGTATCCCCTATTAGATTTCCCATTTTATCATAAAATTGAACTCTATCTAAACTTTGAAAAAGAAATCGAGTTGACAGTAAAAATTTTTTAATACTATCCTCCTCAAAATCAATATTTAGTCTCTCCAAGTGGTCTGAGGTATTTTTTATAATTAAAATATGATCGGAGGTTCTTTGTTTTACTAAATTAGGTTGTATAGCCTCTAAATATATTATTGTAAATAAGCCTAAAACCGAAAATACAAGTAAATTAAATAGTAAAAATTTTCTTAAAATCGAAGCTGTTTTTTTTCTCTTCATTAACTAACATTCCATCTATATCCACTTCCATATCTTGTTTCAATAGCTGAAAATTTTTCGTCTACTTTCTTAAATTTTTTTCTTATTCTTTTAACGTGACTGTCAATGGTCCTATCTTCTATTTCTGTATTCTCTTTATATGCTATATCCATCAAATGGGATCTTTCTTTAATTACTCCAGGTCTTTTGGCTAATTCTTTAACTATTAAAAATTCTGTCGTAGTTAATTTGTCAGGTAAAGCTTTTCCATTCCACTCACATTCTAGTTGTAGTGGATCTAATTTTAGTTTTCCATGGGTTATTAAGTTTTTCGACTCGTCAGTGGTTTCTATTTTTTTTCTTAATTGTACTCTAATTCTCTCGATAAGTACTTTCATAGAGAAGCCTCCAGATTTTTTTACAAAGTCATCAGCACCCAATTTTAGACCTAGCAACTCATCAACCTCATCATCTTTGGAGGTTAAAAAAATTATTGGTATAGACATTTTTTTTCTCAGTTTTTTTAAAAGTTCCTCACCATCCATTCTTGGCATTTTTATATCTACCACTGCTAAATCAGGTGGATTTCTTGTCAAACCATTTAGTGCGGACTCTCCATCGATATAAGTTTGAACTTTAAAGCCTTCTCTTTCTAAAGCTATACTTATTCCAGTAAGTAAATTTCTATCGTCATCTACAAGTGCTATTGTTTGAGCCATAAGTTATTTTTAATAATCATAATTAAATTGTCAAAATTTAGGCATTGATAAATCTAATTAATGTGCTTCTCCCCAATTATTCCCTGAATATACACCAACTTCTAATGGTATTGAAAATAAATGATACTCAGATTCTGATACTGATGACATTATTTTTTCGATTAAAGCCATCACTGGCTTTTGATCCTGCTTTAAACACTCAAATATTAATTCATCATGAATTTGTAACAACATCTTTGTTTTTAATTTTTTTTCATCGATTGCTTGATCTAGTTTTATCATTGCAAGCCTAATTATGTCAGCTGCTGACCCTTGGATTGGAGCATTGATAGCTGCTCTTTCCTGAAAACTTCTCACATTAAAATTTTTATCATTAATTCCCCTTAGATGAATTCTTCTTCCAAAAATATTATTTACATAGCCGTTCTTTCTACAAAAATGAATTGTTGAATTCATATAATCTTTTATTTCAGGAAATTTTTTAAAATATGAATTAATAAAATCTAAAGCTTCTTGATTCGAAACAGAAATTTGTTTTGCAAGACCGTATTGAGTAATACCATAAATTATACCAAAGTTAATCGCTTTCGCTTTCCTTCTTAAATCACTATTAATACTCTTAATTGGGACATTAAAAACTTGGCTTGCAGTTAGATTATGAATATCCTCTCCATTTTTAAAAGCTTTTTTAAGTTCCTTAACATCGGCTATATCAGCTAAAATTCTCATTTCTATTTGATTATAGTCTGCTGAAATTAAAACTTGTCCCTGATCAGCAATAAATGCTTTTCTAATTTCTTTTCCGTCTTGAGTTTTAATTGGAATATTTTGTAAATTGGGATCGCTTGAAGCAAGTCTACCAGTATTAGTAGCAGCCAATAAAAATGATGTATGAACCCTATTAGTCTTTTTATTTATATGATCCTGTAAAGCATCTGTATAAGTATTTTTTAATTTTGAAAGTTGTCTCCAGTCTAAAACTAATTGTGGAAATTTATTCCCTTTAGCAGCTAAATCTTCTAAAATATTAGCGCCTGTCGCCAAACTTCCCTTCTTAGTTTTTTTTAATTTAGCAATTTTTAGTTCATTGTATATAATTTCACCTAATTGCTTAGGGGAAGCAATGTTAAACTTTTTTTTAGCTAATAAATAAATTTCAGTTTCGATTTTTTTTAATTTTTTTTCAAATTGTTGTGACAATTGTCTGAGATGCATTTTATCCACCTTTATTCCATTAAACTCTAATTTTGAGAGAATGCTTATAAGCGGTTTTTCAAAATTTTCATAAACTTTGTTTAATTTTTCGGAGTCAAGCCTTGGTTTTAAGTGGTTATAAAGTCTTAATGTAGTGTCTGCATCTTCTGCAGCGTATTCAGTAGCCTTATCTATTTTGACTTCAGAAAAATTGATTTTACTTTTCCCAGAACCTACTAGTTCTTTGTAAGAAATATTTTTATGATCTAAATATAATTCAGACAATGTATCTAAATTGTGTCTGTGATTGCCAGCTTCTAAAGTATAAGAAATAAGCATTGTGTCCTCGACTGGATTTAGGTTTATTCCATTTTTTTGAAGAACTAAATTGTCAAATTTTATGTTTTGACCAATTTTTTTTATACTAGGATCTTCTAAAATAACTTTAATCTTTTTTAAAATATTTTTTTTATCAATTGTTTTTACACCTCTATGTTCAATTGGAATATAACATGCTTTATTATTCGCATAGCTAAATGAAACGCCCAAAAGTTTGGTTTCCAATGGATCTAACGAAGAGGTTTCGGTATCAACAGATATTAAAGATTTTTCACTAAGAATTTTCATCCATTGGTCCAAATCTTTTTCTTTTATTATGCATTTATAATTTTTTAGGTCAAATTTTTTTGAAACAACATCATCTTTGAAGCTTCTAATATTTTTATTATTTGGTTCCCCGTAAAAACTAATAGCCTGACTTAACAATCTATTAAATTCCATATCTCTTAAAAAATTAAATAATTTTTCACGTTCAATTTCCTTAAGCACAAATTCATTTAATTTTTCCTTTATCGGTACATCATCTTTTAAAGTAACTAGCTTTCTACTAATCAATGCTTTTTCTTTATTTTCAATTAAAGTTTGTCTTCTTTTATTTTGTGGAATCTCATTTGCTTTTTTTAATAAGTTGTCTAAATTTTTATATTTATTAATTAGTTCTGCAGCTGTTTTTATTCCTATACCTGGAACCCCTGGAACATTATCAGAAGAATCACCTGCTAATGATTGAACATCGACAACTTGATTTGGTTTTACACCAAACTTATCTGAAACTTCTTTTTCACCTAAAACTTTACTTTTCATTGGGTCATACAACCTCACATTTTTTGAGACTAATTGCATCAGGTCTTTATCAGAAGAAATAATTGTAACTGTTGCTCCATTTTCAACAATTTGTTTTGCATAAGTTGCTATAAGATCATCTGCCTCATAATTAATTAACTCTATTGAAGGTAAATTAAATGCCTCAACTGATTTTCTAATATAGTCAAATTGTGGCGCTAAATCTTCAGGTGCTTCTGTTCTATTAGCTTTGTAATCACTATAAATTTCATTTCTAAAATTTTTTCTAGCTGAGTCAAAGATAACCGCAAAATGAGTTGGCTTATAAATTGAGTCATCAGACCTTGCATCTTCTAATAATTTGAAAAGCATAGAACAAAATCCACTAACTGCTCCAGTGGGTAATCCATCACTTTTTCTTGATAGTGGTGGGAGTGCATAGTATGCTCTAAATATATAACCTGATCCGTCAATCAAATAAAAATGATCTGTTTTTTTAACCAAACTCATATATATATTGTATCTCAAATTTTTATTGATAAAAAAATAAACTATGAGCAAAATCGCTTTAACTGTTGAAAATTTAACTAAGATTTATTCTTTAAATAAAAGTAAAAAATCAGAAAAAGCACTGAATAATTTAAGCTTTGAGGTAAAACAAGGTGAAGTTTTTGGATTATTGGGTCCAAATGGAGCAGGCAAGACTACATTTTTAAGCATCTTAGGTGGAACAGTAATGAAGACCGATGGAAAGGTAAATGTTTGGGGTTTTGATTTAGATAAAAATCCAAGACAAGTGAGAGCATCTTTAGGAATAGTGCCTCAAGAAATTAATGTAGAAGCTTTTTTTAGTCCACGAAAACTACTTGATTTACAGGCTGGACTTTATGGTATTCCAAAAAGAGATAGAATTACGGAATCTATTTTAAAAATGGTTTCTCTCCAAGATAAAGCTAACGCATATTCAAGAAGTTTATCTGGAGGAATGAAAAGAAGATTGTTAATTGCAAAAGCAATGGTTCATCAGCCACCGATATTAATTTTAGATGAACCTACAGCTGGTGTTGATGTTGAATTAAGAAAAAATTTGTGGATGAATGTTAAAGAACTAAATAGACTGGGAGTAACTATTATATTAACTACTCATTATCTTTTTGAAGCACAAGAGATGTGTCATAGAATAGCAATAATAAATAATGGAAACTTAGTTGCACTTGATACAACACAAAAACTCCTAGATAGAATTCAAACTAAAAAAGTGACTTTTAAAATAGCAAAAAATAATTTAGATAAAAATTTAGCCTTAGATGATATAAAGTTTAAATTTAATAATAATAATACTATTACAGCAATCTATGAAAAAAATTCTCATGATTTTGAGGATATAATTGAATACCTTAAGGAAAAAGGTGTCAAAACACTTGATATTGTTACAGAAGATGGAGATTTAGAAGATGTTTTTATTCAATTAACAAAAAATAACTAGATTTAATTATAAATTAAAGTAAAATTCTAATATGGAACTCGTAAAAAATTTTAGATACTCAAAAATTATCAAAATTATATTTTTTGCACTGATCGCAACAATAATTTTAGCCATTTCCTCGAAAATAAAAATACCTTTTTATCCTGTTCCCATGACAATGCAAACTTTTGTAGTACTTCTAATTGGTGTCACTCTGGGATGGAAATTAGGATTGTTTGCAGTAATGCTATACTTATTTGAAGGGATAATTGGCTTACCAGTTTTTTCTGGAACACCTGAAAAAGGAATCGGATTGATTTACTTTACAGGACCAACAATGGGATATTTGATAGGATTCTTGCCAGCAGTTTTTTTAGCTGGTTCTTTTAATTATAATAAAAATATTTTTTTAAATTTTATTAAGCTAATGTTTGCTGTAAGCTTCATATATATTTTTGGTTTAATTTGGTTAGGTCAAATAATAGGGTGGGATAAACCTATTTTTGAATTAGGTGCTAAACCTTTTCTTCTGGCTGAACTTTTTAAAATTTTGCTTCTTTCGGTTTTTATTAATAATGCTAAAAAACTGAAAAATTTCTTGTAGATTTATCTTGGTGACCTTTTAGAAAGAATTCTTTGTAGAGTTCTTCTATGCATTTTCAATCTTCTCGCAGTCTCTGAAACATTCCTATTGCATAGCTCAAAAACTCGATGAATATGTTCCCATTTTACCCTGTCAGCAGACATTGGGTTTTCAGGAGGATTTGCTTTAGAATCGGGCGCTGCTAGTAACGCAGCTTCAACGTTATCTGCATCTACAGGCTTAGCTATATAATCAATTGCTCCTGCTTTTACTGCTGCAACAGCTGTGGGTAGATTTCCATATCCAGTAAGCATCACAATTCTGCTCTCGGATCTGGTCTTTGAAAGTATTTTAACCACGTCTAAACCATTGCCGTCTTCAAGTCTCAAATCTATTACAGCAAACTGAGGGGGTTGTTTTTTGACTAATTCTACCCCATCTGCAACGGTTTTAGCCTCTTTTACTGCAAAACCCTTTTTTTCCATGGCCCTAGATAGTCTATTTCTTAAAGGATCGTCATCATCCACGATTAGAAGTGATTTATCCTGAAAATCAACGAGTTTGGCTTGTGATTTAGGTGCTTTGAAACTTTTCGTCATGAGGCTTATGTGGGGTCTAAAATCGAAATTACAACCGAGTAAATATGTTTTTTTTTCTTTGACATAAAGGGAAAAAAACTTTAAATGCGAAACAAATAAGGTTTTTTTACGAAATTTTTTAAAAACCTTTCTGTGTAAACAAACGGGGGACACATGAGATGCGAAAATTTAAAGACGTTAACGAGTTAGTTAACACTATAAAGCCTGATTATCCTGTATATTGCATACGGCCTGAATCCATAAAATCATCCGTAAAGTTTTTCAAAAAAAATTTTCCAGGAACAGTATTGTATGCGGTTAAAACAAATCCAAATGAGAAAGTATTAAAACACATTGTAACTAGTGGTATAGAACATTTTGATGTTGCATCTATAAATGAAATTAAATTAATTAAAAAAATTAAGCCTGATGCAAAACTATATTTTATGCATACAATCAAAACTAGAGAAAATATTTCTGAAGCTTATTTTAATTTAGGGATTAGAGACTTTGCACTAGACAGTAAAGATGAACTGCAGAAAATTCTAGAATCTACAAATCAAGCAAAAGATTTAAATTTATACGTAAGAATATCAATCTCGAATGAACATGCAGAAATAGATTTATCAAGAAAATTCGGAGCTTTACCAAGTGAAGCTCTTGGATTAGTAAGACTATGTAAAGAGCACGCAAAAAAATTAGGAATAAGTTTTCACGTTGGATCACAATGCATGCATAAGATTTCGTATTCGAAAGGAATAAAAGAAATAAGTAATATAATTAAAAAAACAAAAATTATACCAGATATAATTAATATTGGAGGAGGTTTTCCGTCAATTTATCCTGATCTTAATCCTGAACCTCTTATAAATTATATTAAAGAAATAAAAAGGGCTGTAAGCGATTTGAAATTAAATTCTGTTCCAAAACTTATTTGTGAGCCTGGTAGAGCTATTGTTGCTGAAAGCGGATCAACAATAGTTAAAGTTATTTCTAGAAAAAAACATAATCTATATATTAATGATGGGACCTATGGAACATTATTTGATGCAGGATACCCCAATTTCGTATTGCCGAGCAGAATGATTTCAAATGGAAGAATACAATCAAAAAAACGAACAGCTTTTAGTTTCTTTGGACCAACTTGTGATAGTTTAGACTATATGAAAGGTCCATTCTTATTACCAAATAACATTAAAGAAGGTGACTATATTGAATTAGGTCAGTTAGGAGCTTATGGTCTTACATTCAGAACTAAATTTAACGGTTTTTACTCTGATCACATATTTGAAATTAATGATAAGCCAATTATGTCTTTGTATGAAGATACAAGTAAATTAAGTTACTTGGTCGCTTAATGAAACAAAAAAATAGTCCTAA
>MDTB01064894.1_pt1 | contig 15574 bp, 9 predicted proteins | sample 811161 | NCBI WGS metagenome assembly MDTB01 (sample SAMN05326650, study PRJNA326480) | marine metagenome | isolation source: seawater | place: Mediterranean Sea | collected 2009 | reverse complement strand
GGCAATAAATTTTAAAATGAATCCTCCAGACAAGACGTTTTTCGATACTCCTTATCCTCAGTCTTCCACTGCAAAACAAATTCCGTTTACGGGAGGGGGAGGATTTCAGGAATTTGCAGAAAATTTTTCCAATTATTATTGGTGTTCAAGCCCAACTGACAAAAGTCAACTAGTAATTGGTTCAACAGTTTTTTCTGAATTTGATATTCAAAAAAACGGATATCTTAAGGTAGATTTCGACCCTTCAGAGCAAGAACAACAAATATTCCATCAGTCAAATTCATATGCAAGCGAAAAAATTTCACTATTTCAACAAAATATTTCAAACGTCGTTACTAGTTCAGAATCTTCAGATCTTTATAGCACGTTAACAGAAACTATTTCAACATCCCCTGATATGGTACCGCTAGTCGAGCCCAGCTCAGGACAGCCAATAAAATCAAGTAAATCAGAACAGCCGGATTTATCTCCAACTAATTTTTTAGCTACTGATTTTTGTCACAGTATTTTGGCCGCATCACTTTCTGATCCAACAAATTGTTTTACAGATCAAATTAAATCAATTAAAGATGCTGCTGAAAACACTCAGATAGAGTCTAGGGCAACTCACGCACCCGGAACAATAGATGCCGATGAATTTAATTTTATTGGAGATGAAAACTCAGCTCTAAACACGGTTATACTTCAACAATATATAGATGATTCTGGGCTTTTCCAAACACCTTTCCCGTTAGATCTGTCTCAAGGACTGTATTATGTAGGGTATCTTGTCTTTAAGTATGAAAAAGTTTCCGAGACCGATTTAAGATATGTTTGTTCATACATAATTTCAGACGTAGATTCACAAAACATGACTTCTGTCACAATAGAGGATCCAAAAATACTATATGGAACCGAATACATTTTGATGGTTCATACATGCGCACTTTTAAGATATGGCGATTACACCAATACAGACGATACACTACGTAGAGGATATGCGGCAATTGTTTATTCAGATGAATACCAGAGAATAACAATGCCAACTACGGAGATGGTTTCACCATTGCCACCATACGGACTAAGAGCATCACTTTATAGCGGATGGGTAACGCTCGAGTGGACCTTAGCGTATTCAGAAGTTGAGGGACCGATAGGAAACATGAGAAGAATGGATGACTTAGGCGGAGTGCAGATCTTTCTAAGAGACGATCTTTCAAAGCCTTATACCCTGCAAAAACACTTGCGGTTTTTTCCTGAGGCAAGTCTTCCGCCAGAAAATATAAATTCTGAGGACATTTTAGAATACAACGAGAAAATTTCTAGGTATGATTTGACAATAAAGCCAAATAGATCATATTATTTTGCTTTAGTAGCAGTAGATGCTCATGGAAATTCAAGCAATTATTCGGAGCAACTAGAAATAGTATATGATAATGTAAGAGGAAAGCTGTTAACATCGAGGATATCGCTTGCAGGCGCTCCAAAGCAGTATCCAAATCTCTATCTTAACAACAAGCTGTTCAAAGACTCTTTAGTTTCAAGTACTTTTGATAACCTGCATATTTATTATCATCCAGACTCACCCTCGGTTGAAAAATCAGGGCTTTTAGAGGATTATGTTATTCAATTAATAGACGTCGCAGCCCAAGATTCAATTAAAATTCCTATTAATATAGTTGGAGATTCGGAAAATGAAGCGTTTTCAGGCGGGTTATTTGGGTCTTATGGAAGAAGAGAGGGATAAAATAGGGTAATAAATTTTATTTTATTTTGAGTTATGTATATATTTATTTTAGAATTTAAGGAGAAGATTTATGGGATTTTTAGACCACAGTACAAATAACATTGTTGTTGATGCGGTTCTTACGGACAGAGGAAGGCAAATGATATCTGAGGGAAACCTAGATATTGACGGATATGTCTTTTACGACGACGAAGTAGATTATACTCTCATTCAAAAATACGGAAGAGTAATCGGAAAAGAAAAAATAGAAAAAAACACTCCGGTATTTGAGGCTTCTACGAATCAAGACTATGGTGTTAAATACGCTTTGACATCTGGGCAAGGTATAGAATACCTGGGAAGCTTGCCATATCGACCAGCAATTGATAATGCCATAATTAAGTCTTCAACGTCAACCAGCACGTATCCAACGTCAGTACAGGTTACCGTTAATGTAACCTCTGCAGACATAGACAAACTGACAAATTCAATTGTGTCTAATCCAGGAGCGTTGATGGTGAACTATGATTCTAGATTTTTACAATTGACTACAGGTACTCAAGTAATTGCTTCTCCCTCTTGGACTTCAACCTCGTTCAATACTCATACCTTTGAAGCAAAAGATTCCGGTTCAAGCTTAACTCAGTACCACCAAAACGGTGCGGTCAGAGTACCAATCACGGTTTCTACAGAATACGGTTTCTCATCTACAGTATATGTCACAGTTCAATATTGATTTTAGCAACAGGAAAGTAAAAAATGTCATACACAGGTTTTAGCGTCTCACCCGCGCAATTTCAGTCAGATTCTGACGAGCAAACAGCAACCAGTCATTTAAATCAGTTAATTGACGTTGTTCAGGAGGATATTTCACAAAGTGTCAGCCGCCGCCAATACCAAGTTTTTGTAACGGGTGGAATCGGACCGGGCGTTACTTCCTCTCTTTATCAGTCAGTTTACGACCAGGATTTTTCCCTTCAAACAGCCAACCCAATTATGGATATGACGGTCGGTTTGTTTTACAATTCAAGGTATGGCTCCGGAGCAGAAGCAACACCCTTGGACAACATCGTGTCTAGGGCTCCTGGATTTTCTAGAGATGCAAACACTGGAAAATTAAATTTTGCTCAAAATACTATGATGATGAGAGAAAAAGTTTCCAACTACAGGCAAATGGCCGCACACTGCTTAGGAGACCCTAACGCACCGTTCATGCTTCACACAGATCGCTGGCCATATGATGGATCAGGCGCCGGCGACGCCGGTGGCACTGGAACCGCAGGATATGCAGATGACGCCGCGGGAGAAGGACAAGGGTACGAAATTATTCACGAAGCTTTGTTTTTGAATCTTCGAAGATTGTTTGTCAGAGACGGAATTAGAAAAGAAACATTTGCAATGAGACTTTATCCCTCTGCAAGTTTGACCGGGTTTGACGGAGAAGTTGTCCAAGGAACAACTGGTTCAGTACTAGCAGTAGGAACGGATGCTTCCCACCCCGAAAACACAGCATACAGCTATTATCTAAACGGAGAAAGACAGGCGACGGTACAAACCTTTGCCGCTGATGGTTCAAAGCCAGGCCGGCAGCTAATGGCAATGCATTTACCTACCGGTATTACCGGATCAAATGTAAGCATCTTAGGTCATTCACCTGCATCAACTTTTCCGCCGATGATTATGGCAGACCTTGGTGCTAGCACAAATACAAAACTGGCCGCATGCGGAGATGTTGCAAGGCTTGTAGATTCAAGCAACACAAACCGAGTACTTGGTCTAATATTCTACCATTCAGGTCTTGCTGTCCTAGATATGAAAAAATGTTTCTGGGGTGAACAACAAATGTTTGGCCATATTGACGCAATGACAGATTCAACTTTTAATTCAGCAGATGCAACAGCGGCAGGATATCAGGCTAACAAAAACCTGGGAACGTTTGCAAAAGGTCGAACAGTAATCGGCGGTAAAAGCCACGCCGCAAGGGTTCAGACAAGCACCAATGCAGTTTCTTTTGGTGGAGCTCAAAACCAGTATACTAACCAGCAGGCAAAATTTATTCCTGACTTTCTTGTAAGCTCAAGCATCGACAATATTCTTGACCATATTGGGACTGTAAGATTAGGTTCGTCGTCATTAACTGCATTGGCTTGGCAAAATCAGACTTCGATTTCTAGTAACATATATTTCTGCAGAGCCCCAGCGTCCCAGTATAATTTCAGCAATAATCCGACCTTTATCAATCAGACTACCGGTCAATACAATACTATTACTGATATTTCCTCGTCGACCCAGACAACGTTTACTTTTATTACAACTGTCGGGTTATATTCTGGTGATAACCTAGTAGCCGTCGCAAAACTGAACAGACCAATTGAAAAGAACAACGAAACAGATCTTACAATACGAGTCCGCCTAGACTTCTAAGGAGGTGGACTCATGTCTATATTTTCAGTCTCATCTGGTAGATTAGTTAACTCAAAAGTTCAACTAAATGCACCACGACATTTTTCGTCATCAAGCTCTGGAATAACCGGATCCGTTTATATTTTTCCAAACAGATCGCACACTCAAAAAGATAATGTTGACTCAAGGCTGCTTACCTCACAGGTTGAGCCGTATAGTGATCAAAGTTTTGAGGCGAGAAGGATTGAAATATTTTCAGGAAATGAGCCTAAATTTGGATCCGGCCAAGGGTATGTCGACGAGTCACTTTCGTGGTTTTCTACAATAACAATTTCCGGAATTCCAGCGGACAACGCCACAATAAAAATATGCGGACCCGTAAAATACGGAGACCCCTTGGCAATTGTATCAAATCCAGAATTGTATACAAACGAAGAATATATTATTGCGTTTAAATCTGGAGGAGGAACGGTCGAGGGCTCAAACGAAGTTATCGATACATCCACAAGCGTTTCAGTGGTGACAACAAAAATTAAGGAAGCCATAGACAACGCAACAAGGTACGTGATAGCAGATACTGATAATTCTCCATATTACAGCATATCGAAAGACAATTATTTTAAATACTTGTCAAGCATCTCCGCGTCAGTTGAGCTAAATTCTGATCAAACAACTTCTCCTGGTGGGGTAATTACTGTAACATCAACTTACCCACGCATAGAGTATTTTAACATTGTAGAAGAAGGAGACTCAGGATACAAAATAAAAATTTCAGAAGTCAAACAAAATACAGCAGGATTTTTGCAGGGAAACTACGCTCCAGCACTAGCTCTTCTTTTAGACGGAGCTAATCCATATGAGGATGTTGATAACTGGCCCCCAGAAATTAGAACCCCAGACGTTGTACAATTAAACTTGCATTACGCTCATATGGGTTATTCCGATCTGATGATGCATCCAAGGAATGGAACCTACAAAGATATAAGGGTTTTAAAGGCCGGCCACGATACTTTCTCTTCTGGGTCTAATATTCTTCAAAGTCTTGTAAGAAAGCAAATCCCTAGTCAAATTCTGAATGGGAACAATTTATCTGGAAATTACTACACGAACTATAATAGTATCAATTTGTTTTCAAACGTTAACGACTCGACTGCAATAGTGTATCCAAATAGGACATACGACGGCCCAATTAAAGATGCTGATTTTCCCCGGGGAAATTACGGCCTAAATCTTCAGCTGGCCCCCAACTATGATGGTCAGCCAGAAACAGGGTTTACTTTTGATTTTTGGATCAAGCCCTCTAGAAGACAAACAAATGTAGGCGTCGTTTTTCATCTAAGAAACAGGTACTCAGTTTTAATAGTTCCAGATACCACAACGTTTGACTTAGATGGTAGGCCAACTGAATTTTATGTAAAGCTAGCTCTAGGTTCGGAGGCAGCCCACACAAAAATGCCTTATAATGCATCAGGGTATACATCAGAACAAAAAATAAAAGTCGACTCGTGGAATCATGTTGCAATTTCATGGGGAACACTTGTCGACGCAGGTCAGGTAAGACTATACATTAATGCGTATATTGGAATGACTCCTGGAGACGAACATCACGGGGTGACGGCTTTAACTCCTTCCTCTGCGATTCCATCCACAGCCGGATTAGAGTCTTCAACATCCTTAGATGGGGCAGCAGCGATTACTAGCCAAGAAGGAAGATACCTAGTAGTCGGAGCGCATCTACCTTCAACGTCTGCAGAACAAGATATTTTAAGTTCTTTAGCAACCCAAGGGTTAATAGGGTCTAGCTCAGCGGGCCAGGTCGTTCCAAGCGGTAGGTATGCAAATACAAACAATTTGAAAGCTGGACTAGAAGGGGAGCTAGCCGAATTAAGAATATGGAACCATTCAAAGACTTTGGCAAATATTTTGCAAACAAAGAATCGATCACTAAACGACGAAGAGGTTTCAAACTGCAGTTTTTATTGCCCAGTTTTATATACCCAGCCGTCCCCAGTTCCTTATTATCATGTATTGAATCCGGATCCTTCGCTGATAGATAATGGATATCCTTCGTGCATGACTGCAAACATTTTCTGTCGTAAAATGTCAAACAATTCTGGGTTTGGATTGGGAGATGAATCATCGGTAGATATCACAAGCGTTGGAACGCTAAATTTTGTCACAGCTAGCTTGTCTGCCGGCATGATGAATGCTCCTTTTAATACAAACCACGCGTTTATTGGTTCAGTGCCAAATATTAATGTGCATTCGTTTTTAAAGGATTTTGCTTCAGGTGAATTTCCGTATGTACACAACCTAGAGTTTGGTTTTGAAGGATGGCCAAACGATACGTTTTTTGAATCATCAAATTATGGAATAATGAGTCCAGATCTTCCATCTGAATGTATTGGAATATGGAATTTCGATATGACATCGGCTATCTCTGGTTGGGATGGAAAATATTTTGCAAATGGGTTTGGAAAATATATAGATGATGCAGATTCACCAAAGACTCCAGCCGGCAGTAAATTTGTGTCGACTTATAAAATTACATTTGATGCATCCACAGCTTCATCAGATACAACTTTCACAGACGCTGGAAAATTTAGTGCTTCATCAAACTTGACAAGATATACCGCAACGGTCGGCCTAAATGGAAAAACCCATGCAGATAGACTCAATGCATGTCAAGTGTTGCTAAATTCAATTTCTGGATACGACGCCGTCAAAGTCGATATCAACGAAGACGGAACAGATGATGCAATTATCATAGTCGAAACATCGACAGCACAAACAGATATGACAGAAATCGTCAATATCAACAATCCGGATCAACATAAACCTTCTGGAGATTGGGATAGTGATGCAACAACAGAAAATGCATCAGTCCCATATGAGTCAACACATTTTGTGATATCGGAGACGGACACATGGTCCTCGGAAGGTATTTCAAATCTCCCTTCAGACGGAAAAATACCAACATTTACTTCTATAACTGGATCGTGGGATTCATCGGATAACACGACAAGAAGAAATAATCTGATTTTACCAAACGATAACGGAGATTTTAATCCGGATTGGTCATTGCTTTCGGGTTCCCAAGCTAATTATTTTGAAAATGACAGTAGCAGAATATCTCTTTTGTCATTGGGAAATTTTTCAGACAAAAGGGAGACAGAATACCAGTTCGTTGATGAGTTTTTTAATTTTACAGAGTTTAAAGACGAATCAGGTGAGAGCCTATTAGCGGATAGCTCTGTACAGGATTTTGGGGAAAGTCCGTCTGTATACAATGAATTCACAGATAAGTTTGATCAGGTTTCACCACTTCAAACTATAATTGACATTCCTACAATTTTCTATGGAGATCAAATATTTCCGGAATCTTTAGAGATAAAGGCTAAGATTTCTGAATCTCCGGACTTGTATGTTACTTTTAGAGACGACGGCGTTGGAAATTTATATAGAGCAAATTGTTCTGGTTCTCTTGCAAAGTGGAACAAGTGCGGGCAAGTTTTTTATGAACACGGAATTGTGCTCTTGCAGTCTCCTCATTTGTTTTACGTTGGAAAATATGATGTCGACGTTCAATTGAAGGCTCATAAAAACATGTATGTTCAAGAAATAAATGTTCCATTGGATAAAGGCCTGTTTAATTCTTCTAGTAATCCATCCCATATAGACAGCATTCGGGCTTCTGGAGCTTCTCATGAGTCGTTTGAGGAAGAATTTGTTTACATTTCCGAAGTACATCTTCATGATGAAAATCTAAACGTTGTTGCTCGAGCTAAATTTTCACAACCGTTGTTAAAGAGAAACAACGATTCGTATTTATTAAGATTAAAACTGGACTATTAATGCTGACATTAGGATTAGATGTTTCAACATCTGCAACCGGCTATTGTATACTGGACTCTTGTGGTAAAATTATAGAATTTGGATACATCACGCTTGCAAAAATAAAAAATTTGCACCTTAAAGGTGATCACTTTAGAAAAGAAATATCAAAAATTAGCTCAAACCACAACATATCCAGCATATTCATCGAAGAATGCTTCCAAAGATATGCTCCAGGTATGTCCTCTGCGCGAACTATAACACGCTTGGCGTCCTTTAACGGCATAGTTCAATACATATGTTTCGATGAGTTTAAAATACACCCTAGCATTATTTCTGTCAGCGAAGCTAGAAAATTATGCGGAATAAAAACACAAACAAAGAAAAAGGCCGGAAAAGCAGTAAAACAGCAAGTTTTTGAATGGGTAACAAACCATCTAGGTCAAAATTGGCCTACAAAAACTCTTAAATCCGGCCCACGAAAAGGAACGATAACTATTGTTGGCGAGGCATACGATATGGCGGACGCGTGGGTCATAGCAAATGCTGGTTTTGTAAAATCAAAATAATGCTAGTAAAATACTAGTATGAATTATAAAGAAAAGATTAAATTTTTACATAATGTTTTTGGAGAGTCTAGACTTCAAAATGACGAATTGGAACTTACTGTAAGATGCCCCAATTGCGGAAAACCCGGAAAGCGCAAAATGTGCATCCGGCTCGACACAGATTTATATCATTGCTGGGTGTGTAACCTCAGAGGCAGAAATGTTGCCAGATTGGTGGCAATGAAAAAGCCATCGGCAGTATCTGAATATAATCAAAAATTTAAGCCGGCCGGCATTGCAAATATCTCTACCCAGTCATTACCAGAATTTGATCCAGTTTCATTGCCAGAAAATTATAGGCTTATAATGGAAAATACTAGAGACCCAGATTCGCTCGCAATAAGGAAATATGCTCACTCTAGAGGAATTTCAGATTCAATGCTTTGGAGATTTAGAGTCGGGTATTCTGATGAGTGGAAATTAAGAAGAAGATTAATTATTCCTTCATTTGATGGAGATGGAAATTTAAATTATTGGGTTGCTCGATCAATAGATAAAGATCCGTATATAAAGTATGTAAATTCTCAGGCTCCTAAGGTAGCAATAATATTTAACGAAATTGATATAGACTGGACAAAACCTGTTCATCTTGTAGAAGGCCCGCTAGATTTGGTGAAGTGTGTAAATCTAAACGCAACTTGCTTGCTAGGGTCATCACTTACAGAAAATTCAATGTTGTTTTACGAATTGGCTTTAAACAATTCTAAAATCATTCTTTCTCTAGATCCGGACGCTAGAAAAAAACAGGATAAAATTGCAGATCTATTAAAAAGCTACAACTTAGACGTGTATACAGCCTCTCCCAGTTTCGGAGATATAGGAGATATGTCACCAAAAGAAGTTGAACATTTAGTGTCACACCCTGTACAATGGAATGAAACCTCCAACCTTCAAAATAGGATAAAAGATTTATGAAAATAGTTCATATTGCAGACATCCACTGGCGAGGATTAAGTCGTCATAAGGAATACAGAAAGTCTTTTACAGATATGTTTGAACAATGTAGAGACTTAAATCCGGATTGCTTTGTCATCGCCGGTGATATCGTTCATTCGAAAACACAAGGAATATCACCAGAGTTAATTGATTGTCTCAATTGGTGGTTTACAGAAATGTCATCAATTGCACCGGTGCATGTCATGCTAGGAAATCATGATGGGCTTGTGTTAAACGCTGACAGACAAGACGCAATTTCTCCTATTTTAAGAGCGCTTAATCTAAACAACGTGTTTTTGTATAGGGATTCAGGGGTTTATCAGGATCCATTTAATCCTATGTTTAATTGGTGCGTATTTAGTCCATTTGACGTCAACGGCTGGCCTGAAATTAAACCTGAGAAAGGAAAAATAAACATCGCAATTTATCACGGCGCAGTTTGGGGCTCACACACGGACTCTGACTGGATGCTGGACGGCGAATGCAAAATGGATATGTTTAAAAGCTTTGAGTTTACTCTGCTAGGAGACATCCACAAGAGGCAACAGATCGATAAAGAAGGAAGAATTTGGTATCCAGGCAGCACGATTCAGCAAAATTATGGAGAATCTGGTGAAAAGGGATTCCTTTATTGGGATATTAAGGATTCTAATACCTGGAACGTTGATTTTTACCCAGTAGCTCATCACAATCCGTTTGTAACTCTGGATTTTGTTGAAAATATTCAGGCTACAGTAAAAGAGTGTTCAAAATTTCCGGATGGATCAAGATTTAGGATTAGATCCTATAAACAGTTAGATCCAAAAACACAAAGAAAGCTATCTACAGTGCTACGGAGAGTAAAAAACGCAGACGAAGTTGTTTTCAAAATAGATCCGAAGTCATCATCCGACTTAGGAATCACAGAAGAGGTTGCAAATAAAGTTAGGGTTGAAAATTTATCTAAACCAGAAACCCACAAGAGTCTTTTAAGAGAATATTATGGTGAGGAAACAGAATCAGAACAGTTTTGGGAAGAAGTAGATAAAATTTTAGATGAAATTGTTCCAAAAGCAACTAGCTCTGAACATAAAGGAAACGCATGGTCTGTTCAAAAAATGAGTTTTGACAATACTTTTGGCTATGGATCCGACAATTATATAGATTTTACAAAATTAAATGGAATTATAGGAATATTTGGTCAAAACAGGTGTGGAAAATCTAGTATACCTGGAACTCTCATGTACGGACTGTACAACACTAACGACAGAGGGATCTCTTCGCTGTTACATGTTGTCAATACTAGAAAACCTTTCTGTGCAGCTGAGATAACTTTTGCTGTTAATGGAAAACTTTATCGCTTAGAACGACAAACTGTAAGACATAAGGCAAAAAATCGACCAGAAACAACAGTTACGCATTTAAACCTTTACGAGGTTGATGAAGATCAGACAATTGTTAGAGACTTATCTGGCGAACAAAGAAGAGAAACAGAAGATTCTATTAGAAAACTAATTGGCACTGCTGATGAGTTTATGATGACTTCTTTTGCAGCACAAGGAAACATGAATGCCTTTATTTCTAAAGGATCAACAGAACGTAAAAGAATTCTAAGCAATTTCTTAGGCCTTGATGTGTTTGATAGCCTGCACAGCCTGGTAAAAGACGAGGCAACTGGCATAAAAATGATGCTAAAAAGGCTACAACCAAAAGACTGGGTTCAGGAAGTTAGAAATCTTAGAGTAAATATTAGAGAATACTCCGAGAGAAAGGAGGAGCTACAGGCAGATCTAGAATCTGAAAAATTAAAGTATTCAGAGTTAAAATCAATCGCCGAAAAAGACTATCCAGATGAATTTGTTGATCCACAATCGATTATTGTTCTAGAAAAAACATTATCTACAAAAGAAAGGCAGTTAGAAGATCTAAAATCCGAAATTTTGGTGACAGAAGAAAACCTTTCATCTATAGAGGAAAGAATAGAAAAATACGAATTAATAAAAAGTCAGTTTCCCATTGACGGTCTCCGAAGACGGCTAAAAAATCTAGAAGATTTAAAATTAAACCTTTCAACCATTAAGGCAAAGCTTAACTCAGAGAAAAGGTTGTTAAATTCACAGACAAAATCAGTCAGACTCTTGGGGGAAGTACCCTGCGGTGACCAATTCCCTACGTGCAAGTTTATTAAGGAGTCACATAAGAACAAAAGCCTTATTGAGGACCAAAGAGTGTTAGTAGATGACTTAAGTGATTCAGTTCTGGCTGTAGAATCCAACGTAATGTCCTTAGAAAACGAGAATCTTCAAAATAAAATAGAGAAATACAATTCTATGTTAAGAAAGGAAGCCACCGATCGGCTTTCAATTGTTAGATATGAATCGGATATCTCGGAGAAGGAAACAAAAATTGGAATAATTTCTCGAGAAGTTCAAAACCTTAATAAGGAGTTGACAACTTTAAAACTCAAAGTGTCTGCAAACAGAAGCGAAGAGCTAGCAAACCTTAAACGGCAAATGAAAACAGTTTCGGGAACAATTAGTGAAATTAATTCTGAGATAGTCTCGTTAGCAGAACTAACTGGGAAAACAAGATCCAATATTTCTCAACTTCAGAGGGAGCAATCTGAGTATGACAGGCTTCAAGTTGAGTGGAAGGGATACGACTTTTTAATTAAGGCAACATCTTGGCGAGGAATTCCAACCCACATCATGAGCAAACAAATTCCATTTCTAAATAGGGAGCTTAGCAACATTCTACAAGACACTACAGGGTTTACAGTGGAGCTAGAAGTGAACGAAAGAAACACTGATGTGTTTCTTAACTACGGAGATTCTAGAAGGCCGATTGAGTGCGCTTCTGGGATGGAAAAAATGGTTTCTTCGTTGGCTCTTAGGGTTGCACTAAGCAATATTTCTCACTTGAACAAATCAGACATGTTTATTGTTGATGAAGGGTTCGGCTCGTTAGATCCAAAGAATGTAGAGGCTGTTACATCTCTGCTGCATAGGCTTAAAAGGTTTTATAAGCAAATATTGATTATTTCACACGTCGACGTAGTTAAAGATGTCGTCGACGAGGTCATCGAAATAACAAAAAGCACAACAGACAGTAAAGTGGTTTATGGATAGCAAGAAGATATATACAAAACGCAACACTGTGACAAGAATAGTTCCTAAAAATTGGAAAAAAACACCGGTGGACTGCCCAGTGTGTGGTTTCGCATTCCGAGATTTCGACGATGTTTTAAATTATAAAACACACTCTTGCTGCAAGGATTGTGATTTGATATACCGTCAACCAAACAGCAAAAAATGGGAAAAAGGCTGGCGTCCGGATAAACCTTAGGATCTACATAATTATAATAAAATCATATCTTGGAGATAACAATGATTAGCGCGGAACATTTTAATATATTAGGGTCATTAATTGACAACACATTTGGAAAATCTAGTATTAGAGATGCCGGATACGGAGTAAAAGTATCCCTAGCTGGCTCTTCTGACAGTTCGGGAGAAATGCGCCCAGTAATGGAATTAAGATTTGAAACAATCGTTAATTTTAATCCCAGGCACGGAATGACGGACCAAAGAAAAGAATTAGATAAGACTAGTTCAAAGATGATTTTAGCAAAATTGGAAGAAATCAAAAAGGAATTTAGAGAACTAGCTGGAAAATCTTTAAAATGTAAAGAATTGGCCTCGCCAGATGCCTCAGTTATTCATATAAGTCACAATCCAAGTTTAGTTAGAGCCAGATATTGCCGCCCGATGAGTTTTGAGTTTCATGTGTAATGTCTGTAACCCAAAAACAGAGACAGATTAAAGAAATCGTAAAATGTGGTAAAAATCCTAAGTATTTTTTTAATCGATATGTAAAAATCCAGCATCCTATTAAGGGTGCAATACCCTTTAGAACGTATGACTTTCAAGATGAGTGTGTCGAAGCGTTCGAGGAGCATCGATTTAACGTAATTTTAAAATCGAGACAACTTGGGTTATCTACAATTAGTGCAGCTTACGCTGCATGGTTAGCGATATTTCATAAAGATAAAAACGTTCTTGTAATTGCGACAAAGCTAGCCGTAGCTCAAAATTTCATAAGAAAAGTAAAATTTGTAATACAGTCAATGCCAAAGTGGCTTCTAGTTCCGCAAATTGTCAATAATAATAAGCAAGCACTTGAGTTTTCAAACGGTTCGACAATAAAAGCCATTCCAACGTCTGAGGATGCAGGTCGCTCAGAGGCCCTTACTCTTTTAATAGTTGATGAGGCGGCTTTTGTAAGAAATTTTGACACTCTTTGGACCGGTTTATACCCTACTCTGTCTACCGGTGGCCGAGCTATCGTGTTATCTACGCCAAACGGCGTCGGCGGCCAATATTACGACATATGGAAGCAAGCAGAAGAGGGAGAAAATATATTTAACCCCATTAAACTACCATGGGATGTACACCCCGACCGCGGAGAAGATTGGTTTCAGGAAGAAACAAAAAACATGTCCAGAAAACAAATCGCGCAAGAATTATTGTGTGATTTTGCAGCGTCAGGAGATACATTCCTCCAGGTTGAGGATATTGAGTATTTGAGAGCCTGGATTAGACAACCTATAGATAAATGGGGGCCTGATATGAACGTATGGGTATGGGAATATCCCATGTCTACAAAGAAATACATTATATCTGCAGACGTAGCCAGAGGAGACGCCCAGGATTATTCTACATTTCATGTAATCGACACAGAAGCTTCCGCAATTGTTGCAGAATATAGAGGAAAATTGCCTCCAGATAAATTCGCACAGGTTTTAGCAGAAGCTGGAAGAAGATATAATGAAGCATTGGTTTGTCCAGAGAATAATTCATACGGATATGCCGTAGTAATGAAATTAAATGAAATCAATTATAGAAATTTATATTTCGAAAAGGAAAAAGATAGGTATTCTTTTCTTTATGGCAGCGGAGACATTGGCAAAATAGGATTTCAAACAAACGCAAAAACAAGGAATCAAATTTTAACAAAGCTAGAAGAAGTGTTAAGAACAAAACAGGTTTCTGTAAAATCTAGCCGACTGTATGAAGAATTAAAGACGTTTGTTTGGAAAAACGGAAAGGCTCAAGCCCAAAAAGGGCAAAACGATGACCTAATAATGGCCCTAGCAATTGGGGTATGGCTATATGATACAAGTCCGCAGTTAAATAAACACAGTGTGGATTTAAATTCTGCAATGCTAGCAGGCTTTGCGGTTAACTCAACAAAAATTGGTGATACAGTACTAACAAAATCGCAAAATACCACGGATGATAAATCCTCAGGAGAAAGAAAGACCTGGGGTGAAAACAACCCTTATACAGATTTAGATTGGTTGGTAAAATAATTGCGACATACTTAATCTATGTTCAAGAGGTAAGATTTAATGGCTGATGAAGGATTATTTAGGAGGCTAACTAAGCTTTTTAGAAGTGGCCCGACAATAAAACGAAAGGTAAGAAATTACACTAAGTCTGAACGCAATGCCAGCTCGGCTGTTGAATTGTTTAAAAAACACCATTCAGATGTGTACAATTCAACGCTTTCAGCTTATGGCACTTTCGACAGAATGGCCCGCTATTCTGACTTTAGCGAGATGGAATCAACCCCTGAAATCGCTAGCGCACTCGACATCTATGCAGAAGAATGCGTAAGCCCAGACGTTGAGGGCAGAAGCCTTCATATTACTAGTGATAATAGAAAAATAAGAGAGTTATTGGAAACCCTTTTTTACGATACCCTGAACATTAATTTTAATCTAGTAATGTGGGTTAGGAATTTAGTTAAATATGGAGATTTCTTTCTGTTTAACGATGTACATCCAGACTTTGGAGTAATAAACGCTTACCCGATACCGATCACAGAAATGGAAAGAGAGGAAGGATATGACGCAGACGACCCCTCAGCAGTCAGATTCAGATGGATCACGCAAGGCAACCAGGTTTTGGAAAATTGGCAAGTCACTCATTTTCGTTTGCTTGGCAACGATGCCTTCCTTCCTTACGGTTCATCTGTACTTGAGTCTGCTCGCCGTATTTGGCGACAACTTATTCTTATTGAAGATGCAATGCTTGTATATCGCGTT
>MDTB01040408.1_pt1 | contig 15574 bp, 11 predicted proteins | sample 811161 | NCBI WGS metagenome assembly MDTB01 (sample SAMN05326650, study PRJNA326480) | marine metagenome | isolation source: seawater | place: Mediterranean Sea | collected 2009 | reverse complement strand
CAACCGGCTAGATCTACAAGGAGGATAATGAGAAGGATTAGTGACGAGTGGAAGAAGCCAATAGTGGTATTTACTGACTGTGACCCATGGTCCTTCAGAATTTTTGCCAGTATTGCTTATGGAGCGATAAAGACCGCCCATATTTCTGAATATCTAGCGACCAAGGAGGCAACATATCTAGGAATAACAGCAGACGACATATTAGCATATGATCTTCCAAGTGACGATTTATCGAAACAAGATATCAATGCCCTAGAGGCTGAGCTGAGTGATCCTAGATTCAACACTGGGTGGTGGCAGGAGCAGATCAAACTCATGCAGGAATTAGGCAAAAAGGCAGAGCAGCAGTCATTGGCCAAGTATGGTCTTGACTTCGTTACCGATACCTATCTACCTGAGAAACTAGATGGGATTGGGCTTGGATACTGATGACTAATACTGAAAGCGTATAGCCTGTGGCTACCCCATGAGCCGAGATGTGATGGGATGGGCCAAGACCATCTCAGCGATTTCTTTCTTCCTTCTTTTGATGGCCACCTTAGCATGGAGCTCGGCATCTGAGCAGAGTGAGAAGTATCTCGATCCTGCTCAATTTAACGAGGCTGTCGTTGGACCTGGCGAGAGCGTCAGTGTGAACCTCTCATCTACTTCCATTGTGGGCCAGAGGGAGTATCTTGTAATGCGGATAGTAGAGGATGGTTCTCCTGCGCCTGATGTCCGCCTAATTATCGATTCAAAGGATTGTGAATGGAATGAGCCCGGGTTCTTGCATGTAGATAGGCAGATAGACGCAGATTCCCCTAATTTTAGGACGGTTAGGGTATTCGTACCAGAGAGCAGCGGCACATATACACTGTACAATGATGCTGAAGAAGGGGACTTGTGGCTAGTGGATGATATCAAGTCTCAAACTAAGTTGCTTGAAGATAGTCCGGTGTCAATCCTAGTGATGGTTGCAGGGTGCTGTATCGGGGGTCCCTTCGGAATCGTTGGGCTGGTTCTTGCTCTAATTGGGTGGAGAAGAAAAAAGCCTACCGTTCAAGTAAACATACAGACTCCTATGATGACCACTGATGATATTTACAAATCGTTACACAGAGAACAGTTTTTGGAAAACGAGGAAGAATTAGTGCCGGGGCCCTTCACTGATGTAGAAGAAGAGCCAGATTTGGAGGATTTCCCAGAATTAGAGGATCAAAAGGAAGGCGGGAGCTGGGAAAACTGGGACAACGGATGATTTCCTCAACGTTATCAGTCCTCACTCTTGTTCCAGAAATTTGAAAGTATAGGAATTACAACTAGGAAAGCTCCAATGATGATTAAGGGTAGGAAGGCCGACCTTAGGTTATCCCTCAAATCTCTAGCATCCTGACATTGCTCTTCATCAGCTCCAATGATCTCTCCAATTGAGCCTACGGTATCCTCACATTCCTCTGATACCCTGCTGTCAATCTCATTAGCGACAACCAATGCTCCAAACGATGCTAAAATCAATAAAATTCCCATAATCACGATCACGGTCTTAATGACCGTCCTGGCGGCGCCCATGATACCACATCTATTGGCGTAATATTATACTATGCTCAAGTTGGGTTTTTAGAAGAGGGCTGATTAGACAACTACGGGTTGGTTAGAAATGGTGGATTTTGAGCATGCCATGAGCATACTCGAGAACTCCACCAGAAGGGATATACTGAAATTCCTTGTTAAGGAGCCACATTACCCTCTTCAACTGTCAGAGATGCTTGATGTTAGTCAGCAGGCTGTGATGAAGCATCTAAAGGTCCTTGAAGAAGCAGGATTTGTTGATTCGGATAAAATCCCTTCTGAGAAGGGGGGGCCGCCAAGGAAAGTCTACACGGTCAACCAGTCGTTCTCGTTGAGATTGGATCTTGGTCCTGATCTGTTCAGAGCAGAGCATAGAAAAATGCCAAGGGGAGGACCCCTCAGGCTTTCTTCAAGGCTGCCTAAGGAGCTAGATGGCCTAGTATCCCAACTGGGAACTAGAAGGAGCATCCCTCTAGTCGAAGGTATGCAGGTACTATCGGAGCTAGATGAGTGCCTTGAGAGGATTGATGAGAAGCGTGATGCAGTGATTGCTCTTCATCAGCATGTGATGAGTAAAGTATCCCCGGGTCTGAGTGAAGGTTTGGATAGTTATGAGGAGCGCCAGTTGGCGCATGCGTTAATGACTCAACCTAGAAGGCCGTTGGACTTGGATGTCTTCGCTCAAAACATGAGGATGCGATCAAATGATGCTGAGGAGATGATGACCACTCTCCGAGAACGTCTTCTCAGGGACCTTGCGGTGAATCAAGGAAAGTTCGTAGCCGCGGGGAACAACACGCCTCTTCCATGGTGGATGGTCAAGTAATCAGAATGTCATATCGTCATCCGAAAGATTGGCTAGAAGACTGCTCTTTTCTTGGAACCTCTGAAGAGCCTCCATTCTTCTACCGTACATAACTACCCCGACTACTCCGAAGAGAGCAAACGTCGCCCCCAGGATGATAGCTGGAACCGAATATTGTACTATAGCCTCCACACCAACGTCTAGAATTCCGAGATCCGAACCCATCTTTCCATTCACTGCTTGTACGTTATTATCCTCGTCGGTTTCGACTACTAAGTTGTCTGGATCGAGTACTACCACGATATCGTGGCTTCCAGCCTCTACCATGTACAGCAACGTGATGATTGGTGGATCAGGGTCCTCGGATGGCATTATTGCTTCAATGGTCTGCCTATATGCGATATTCTCCTCTTTGCAACCGTTCTTCTTGATGTCGGACTCACTCTGTCCAGAGCAGAGAACAATATTGACATCAGTTGCATGCGCGTTTCCAACATTTCTGACTTGGACATTGACGGATAACATGTCGCCAACGGAGCCTCTCTTTTCATCAACCGACACGGAGTATATCTCCAAGTCAGGGGCTCTTAGTCTGAGTTCGACTATTTGTTCATTGGTATCGCAGTTGGGGGAATAGTTGTCAGGTAATCCATCATCATTCAAGTCCAGTGTGCAGGAGTCTTCCCAACTTGGTGTTTCATCATGATCCCCGCCTGCCTCACTAGATCCAAAGTCTGACATGACCTTGATTCCAATCTCTCTGTCTGCTAGTGTAGCTTCTGGGTGAATATCTACTATTGCCACAATATTCAGAGTCGTATATGCTTGCATCTCTGGAAGAGTAAGTGAGTTGGTAGTAGCGGAAATATAGCACTCATCGACTGGTATCGGATCGGTCATTGTGAGCTCGATACAGTTCTTCTCTGTTGGGAACTCAGAGTCAAACCCTTCCAGCAAGGCGAATCTGATTTGCCACTTGTCCAGTTGATTCATTCCGGGCTGGAGGTCCCACTCTCCTGCTGCGTCTATGGTGTGATTGTGCAGGGTTGGTATGTCAGGAACGTTACCAAAGTTAGTGACATTCATAACGAATCTAACTGTTCTTCCGGGCGCGGTTGTCTTTATCTTACTTTCAACCAGTGGGTCGAGCACTATTCTCATGTCATGGAATTCTATTATCTCCACCTGCAGTGTGATTAGATCTCTGAGCCTAGTTCCATCATATTCTTCCTCACTCATTACTTCTAAGACAATGGTGTATTGGCCCGCGAGGGTCTTCTCTGGTACACTAATGGTAATCGGTATTTCTTGCGATTCATCCCTATCTAGCTCATCGAATAGGACTCTGGGTATATCGATGTCCCAAACGTGTGTGTATCCTTCTGAGTCGGTGATTGATTGAATTGCCATATCATATCTATCGGGTCCGTTACCGACGTTATCTATGGTAGTAGGCATCTCGAATTGCTGTCCGGGATGCAGTGAAAGAATTGTATCTGGTACAGATGCCTCAAGATCGTAGACCTGAATCACGTTTGTCAATAAGACGACGTTGTCACTGACCTGAGGAGCACCCTCGAGATACGCACGGAACGATACGGAAGTGCCTAGCCCGGCAGTAGCATTGTAAGGAGCGCACATCAGAGCCGTAACAGTCTGAGGAACACCTATCTGGGACCAGTATCTAGGCGCATTGTCGGGAATACCGTTTCCTCCCGGAGCATTACTGAAGTCGAGGTCTACGACCCAGTTATCGTATCTCCATGTATTTTCAGAAATCTCGGAAGGCCTCTCATCGGGACCTCCTGGAGTGCTGAAAATGAGGTGTCCGGGTGTGAAATGCTTGGTAACATCGACATCGAATGAAGAGCATTCCCCTGGGAGAACATGTTGCGTTGTTTCTCCGAGCTGGAAAACAATATTTCCAGTAGTCCTAACTGATACATTCACCCAGAGTTCCAGAATATCGAAAGTTCCTCTATCCACAGATAGAACGGGTTCCCCAGTAGACCACCCTTTGAGATAGATCACAAAGGTTCCCGGCTCTTGAGATGTCGGAACGCTGACCTGAAGATTTCTAGTGACCGACTGGCTCGGATCCAGAGAAAGTGACGTCGGGAAAGAAATCCCCCAGCCGAAGGGAAGTGCCCATTCGGTCTGTCCCTCAAGCGTGGTCGGGTCGTAAAATGCAAATGTATCGTATACATTTCCCGTATTAGTTATTGATATCGAGAAAACGGCGTTTTGACCCTGTTCAACATCGGCCTGGTAGTGACTTGTATCTAACTGAATGCCGTGGACCACATCCATCAGGACGAGTGTGATTTGCTCATCTCTGATTGCTGGATCCTTCTCGGATAAGGCTGTTAGAACAATTGTTGCTAACTCGTCCTCATCTGCTTGATAGATTGTCGGCGACCGGATTCTCATGTAGATAGGCTCAATTTCTCCTCCCTCCAAGAAGATTGGGGTGGATGGGAATATCGGAGTATGATTTGTTGCGAAGAATAGCGTCGAGCTCCAGTTATTCGGTACCCCTTCCATTGAGACGAAGAATGTATCAGAGACTAAGTCAGGAGGCCCTGGTGTCGGATTGGATATAGTCAGATTGAATGTGGTTTGCCCACTAGGCTGAATGGTGTGATAATATGTCTCAGTTTCAGCAAGGCCGATGTCCACTAATCCAGTGAGAACATGAACATAGCATATTGTAAATTTGCCTCCATTGTTCTCATCGGAACACTTGTGATCGTCAGACCAAGAAATATGGGCACCACTACCTAAGTCGTTGGCGAACGCTGGTGCCTGACCTAGGTCTGGGGAGGCAGGAGAGTTTGGCCCTAGCTTGTTAGAAGACCATGAAGTGACAGGAATTACTTCCCACTCATCGAGAACGGATGTAGCCAGGGAGTTCAGGGGGAATCCGTCAGGATGTGAGTTGTGAGTATGGTTGAGTCTGGCATACATAACAGTCTCCATCTGACTCTCATTACTATTGTCCAGCCAAGATAGGTGGACGTTGTCGAAGTCGTCAGTCAAAATTGAGGGCATGTGAGAATTTGCTCCGTAAGGACGGTTTGAGTCGACTCCACCAAGGCCCTCGACGGTGGATATGGCGGAGTCGGTAATTTGCTTGATACCAAAGGAGGGGAGGCCTTCCTCAACCCCATCCCACTCTGCTACACCTTGGAGTCTTAGTCTGGTGTAGTATACCTCGTAATTTACATCTATTTCGAATCCATATGCTCTACCGTCCATCCATGCAACATGGGTATTTCCAGAAGTGTCTACTGCGATTGAAGGGTGAAGGCTAAAGGCGTCATTCAGCGTTATTCTTGTATCATTTACTACTACTAAGTGCCCATATCCGAGAGAGTCTAGAGAAGGACCTAAATCTTCTGTGTAGGTATCCGCTTGGGTGTCCACAACTGTCCCTGGATCTCCCTTCTGCCAGCCTGGATGCGGACTATCGAGAAGAGATTTTGGATCCAAAACTGTCATGAAAATCTCTCTTGAATTATTAGTAGCTAGATAGACCAATGCCTCTACCATGAGCTGTAGTTCTGCCGCGCTAGAGGCTCCAGTCGGAAAACTGTACATCTGCCCACCTGCATTGGTGAGCCTTACTGATGTACCCGGGCAGTTTCTAGATGATGATGAGCTCACAATACCGTTGGGGCATTGGGCTAAATCTTTCATTGAAGAGCCAACGTCCTCGTTACTTTGAGCCCATAGAGGGGTTGGTATTACGCCGGCGTTTACACATGCATCATGTGCCTCCAGTATTGTGTTGGTATCCTGAGAGTCCCAGCCCGTGCCATCATATGGTGGCTCATCCGAAACCGGGATGACGATTTTCGTGGCATTCGGGTTCCACTTGTGATCGAGTTGCGTGGGAGGGTTACCAGGTACGTTGCCTTGAGCGTCTTTCCACGACAAGCAGGCCCATGTGCTTGAAGGGCCCCATGATTCTGAGCCGACCCCTCCTCCATCGTAATTAATGGTCAGAGCACCGCCATTCATAATAACGCCATTGAGCTTTCTAATACCTCCGCTGTCATCACCTGGGACTAGTCCCAAGGCAGTATTTCTAGGCCCCTGGGATCCGCTTCCTCCAGTTGCAAACGCTGTGGCACAATTGCCAGATGTAGCTGCTGAGACGCTAGTATGCCCCCCTATCCCATAGAGAGTCTCGTAAACTGTCATGTTAGCTCTAACTAGTAGAGGCTTCAGACCTTGGAAATATGAGCCACTGACGAAGTTTCCTCCGTAGAACACGACACACATGTCTGCCCATTCTGCTAGCATGGATCCAGATGTGTCAATGGGAATAACCATCTCCACTTTTCCTCCTCTTGTATCATCCCATACAACTTGTACAAAATCATCTAGATCGATTGCGATATCTGGGTGACCCTTGTGTCCTATTATTGGAGTTAGCAGAGTCTCTCCTACTGCGAATTCTACTGTTCTAGATACTACGTCTGCATCAAGCATCGCATAGTAAATCTGGGGTTGTTGATAGAACTTATCAAGGGGCTCATAAGAATCCTGCCAGACTATGTGTGGGTCATTATCGGAGTCAATATCGATGGCTGGCCAATCCCTATTCTGGGGGTGTGAAGATACCTCGAAATCGTTGACAATAGTAATGGCAGAATCTGTTGTCTCGTCTCCATTTTGATCATCCAAGGAAGGATCGAGGAGGGTATACATTATCGTCCATTGGCCGGCTTTATCGGTCCATGTCACGTGTACCATATCATCATGGTCGACTCTGACGTCTGGGTGCCATGCCCTGTGTGCTCCAGCATTCGATATTTTTGTATCATCAATGAGGACCTCTCCCCTAGCGTCTAGCATCTTGTAGTACAGATGTTGTGTGTTTCTACTCCAGATAAAATGGACGTTTCCTTGTGAGTCAGCATCGATCGAAACCATTCTATCGCTGAAGGCACCATCGGGGGTCACTTCTATTGCGTCCGTCATTACAACCTCACTAGCCGAGGCGATCGGAGCTCCGAGTCCAGCGAATAAACTCACTACCATCAAAAGAACCATTGCAACACTATTTCTCTTCTTCGATCTGTCCATTTGTGATCACCCAGCGATTAGCTATAGCTCTATTAGAAATATTTCATACTTAACCTACTCGGGTTGCGGTCACTCCTTGTATGAAAGAGGATTAGCATATTATGCCCAGTCTGCTGGATCAAAATCTCTACCAAACCCGCCTGTCTCATCTGTGTCAACTTCGCGGGGCGGATTGGAAGGAGAAGGGGATTTCCTAGTAGATTTCTGACCCTTCTGCTTGTTCCAGTCATCGACTGGCCCGGGTTTCCCCGAGCCCGTTCCGAAAAGGAATTTAATTCTGTGAATCAGAGAGAGCTTTGTCAGCCAGACTCTCCTCATTGTATGCATAAAATCGTTCTGGGTCAGTCCATCCAGCCACGTTGGTCTTGAGAGGTTGAATGCCTGTAATGGTCCGGGAGTATCCTGTACCTTGTTACCAACGTGGAGGACCCAATCCAAGTCAGCCCTAGTTAGATCTAGCCTGGTGTTGTGAAGCCACTTCTTCCACTCGTTCGGGTCTTCTGAGGAGAACTCCTTCATCTTATCTTGCTGCCCCTCATCGACTCTAGTGACAGAATATACCAATACGAGATCTCTGTTCTTTGGAATTACGACATTAAACAAATGGCCTCTCTTACTTGGAGGGTACTTGACGTGCATGTGTAGATGTGCTTGCTGATCTTCTACATCTCTAGCTTCCAGCTTCTCGCTGAGTAGCCATTTTCTTACAGAATCGGCGGCCTCTCTCTTATTCACGTACTAGCGAAGGGCATGTCCTATTTGAGAGCCACTAGTTTGGGGGCAATCTTCTGAAGGAGCTCTGTGAATTCAGTTCCTTCATCAGATCTGGAGAGGTTGATTCTTCTTCGGGAAGCGGTATAGTCTGTCCAAAGGTCATAACCTGATAACATGACCATGTTGGAAAATTGGGTTGCCATCATCGTTATGAATCCCCCAATAATTAGTGCTGATAGCGTGATTTCTATTGACAAGACTTCGAGCGTGTAGTAAGAAAAGAGGAGCGCGAATAGGGGCCAGAAAGTGATAGGAGAGAAGAAAACAGCAAACATATGGTGTGTCGTCCTTGCATCTACTCCTTCATCTGAGTTGTTACCTAAATACCAAGCAAGGATTGTTTGTATTCCTGTTGAGGGTATCGAGATGAATGAGGCCATCGCCATTAAAGTCAGACCTATCGCCCCCTTCAATATCTCTGGCTTCTTGTCCAAGGATATATCATTAGATACGGACCTTCCATCCAGATCTCTGGAATGTAAGATTGTTGACGCCCTCCTTGCGTCATCGGCTAATTCTGATTCATTCCTATGAGTCATGATTTCGCGTATCTTCCTAGTAGCTATTACCTCTTGAGAGAAGCTCTCGAGGGTTTGTTTCTCCTGTCTTGATTTGATGTGTGCTAGTAGCTGCCATGCTCTATATGTCTCCCAGTCGGGCGCTTCTGGAGTGACTTCTGCAAGCCTGTTTTGTAACTCATCTCTCAACTCTCTGACCATGTCTTCCGGGGGTTCCATCCAAGTTCCTTCGTTAAGTCCCCGGGAGTGATTTTCTGTTTTTACGATGGGGATTTCGATGGGTTCTGGATATTCGACAAATAAATCAGTCCTAAACCAGTGATGGCACCTGAAGTGTAGACCAACTGGTTGGATAACTGGGCTTGGCAGTCCCTTTGATGATGCTATTGTTGAGGCATTGATCGCGAATCTCATAGCTCCCGTTCTGAGTTTGTGTAGCTTAGAGTCTTGGTGTGATTTTCCTTCTGGCATAACGACTGCCCCATGTCCTCCTGAGATGCAGTGAGACATTGTTAGAAGTGTTCTGTGATTGATCGACTTGGCAAAATCTTGGTCTGAAACCCCCGATTTCTGTTCTGCTCTTCTGATGACGGGTTGATTGCCCATTCTCCTAGTTAGCCAGCCAATGAAGGGCATAGTTGCTAAGTTATGCCTTCCCATTGTTATCGGTCTCTTTTCTTGAGAGAGGATTATTGAAAGAGGATCTACTAGGCCATTGATGTGTATTGATGCATATATCCTTCCTCCATCACAGTTGGTAGGAGATTGCTCTTCCACGGATCTGAAAAGATAGTACTTTGATAGCTTAGCCAGCGACTTGATTACCGACCATGCTACTTCGCTTCCTGGGTGCTCTCCGGTATGGTCCCAAGGAACTTTGTTGAGTTTCTTAGGATTGATTCTGAGTGCTCCGCTGGATAGCACTGGGTCGATGTCCGGTGCCTCTGAGGCGTCACTCACAGTATACTCAGACGAGGTATCAGTTGAGAAAGCACCGATTCTATTCCATGTTGTGAGAAATCTTTTGGGCTAGCTCTGATGCTTCTTTTTTGTCTATTTCCATCGTTTTCCAAGGAAAGCTATGAGTTGACTCGGGATATTTTGGGATTATGTGGAAATGGACATGAAAAACGGTTTGTCCGGCTTGGGAGCCGTTATTTTGTATTATGTTGTAGCTGGTTGCTCCTGTTACTTCTGTTATGGACTTGGATATGATGGATAGGGCTTTGCCAAGCTCAGAAGAAGACTCAGGAGACAGCTCATGCAGAAATTGCGCCGGTTCCTTGGGAATAACAAGAACATGTCCATGAGATACAGGATTGATGTCTAAAAAGGAGTATACATAATCATTCTCAAAGACCTTGAAGCAGGGAATCTCTCCCTCGATTATTCTAGTGAAGATTGATTTTTCACTGGTCATTCTTCTTCCTCGTTAGAAGATATCAACTTTGCAAGAGAAAGTAATCCTTCCACATGAAGAGCTGTGACTAACTCTGTGTTCATTCGTCTCGATGGATCTGTTACTCTCAAACCAAGACTCGATATTTCGTTGATGCTGGCCTGCGCCATTGCCATTGAGGCTTGATCTCCGCTTCCATCGATTATCCTCATTGCAGAGGAGAGTGCCTTGGCCACGTGTCCCACTGGGCTTCCTTCAGAGGAGAACATCTGGTCAATCTTCTTCTGGGATGAGGATACTGCTTGCTGGATCGATTCGTGTCCCCCGAATTGGGAGTTGGTCGACCATTCTGCGGCGTGCTTTCCTGCAACCATGCCTGTGACTACTTCCTCCATGATTAGGTTCCCCGGCAGAGGGGCCATTCCGTGCATTCCAGTGTATGCTGAACGCCCGGCGGCATATAGGCCAGTGTACCACATTTTACCAGAGTCAAATATAGCTCTACAATGATCATCTACTGGTATTCCGCCCGTGGTCGACACTATCATGGGCGAGAGGGGTAGAACATCGTTCCTGATATCTAGTCCTGCCCTATCGAGTACCTTTGACTGGGTGTTCTCAAACCACCCTTCTGCTGATTTCTCCATGGAGCGCATATCGAGAACACATGGTTCTCCTCCGATTACCTCGACAGGACTGGCATCTTCTCCAGATTCTTTCCTAATTCTTCCTCCTGAGCCAAGAATATCCATGGGCAGGACCATTCCCATACCTGCTATTGTAAGAGCATGCATTGGAACGTTTGCCATTCCTTTGAGGCGTATTCCCGCCGCATTGGAAATTACAAGCCCGTTTCCGGGGCCAAGGGAAGGCGTATTCCATATTCCCTGATAGCCCTGTGACGCCACTATGATTGTCTTGGCTTGAATTGGAATTAACTCTCCTGATTCTATGTCCAATGCAACAATTCCCCTGGCTTGGTTGTTATCCATAACTAGGGCCACGGGAAGTAGGTCAGACTTTCTGTTGATTCCTCTCTTCATTGTCTGTTCTTCGAGAGTTCTAGTTACTTCTCTAATGGTACTGTCTCCGCAACCGGCTACTCTTGGAAACGAATGTCCCGAAATGTCTGCCATGTGAGGGAGGCCGTCTTTTGACCTCCTCAGAACCAGCCCCCATCTCTCTAGCTCGGATAGAGCCTCTACAGCCGAGCCACAGATACGTGCTACAGCTTCCTTGTCGGTGTGATCGCCGCCTGCTGAAATGGTATCTTCTATGTGAGCGGAGGGGGACGTTTCATTCAGTGAGGCAGAGAAACCAGAGATAGGTGGGAAGCCAGAAGCAACGCCTACTGAAGAGCCACTTACCAAGAGTGGCCTTGCTCCTGCGTCTGAAGCCGCGATAGCGGCTCTTAGGGCTGCTGGGCCCTCTCCGAGTACCAAGACGTCCCACGACTCCATCACTATCGGTGCTTGCCAACAGGGGAGGTATGATGAACATGACGCTCCCAACTTATGGCCTAAATCTGCCTGTCACTGAGTGGTATTGCTATTCTCCTTACTGCTTCAGACGCCTCAGTCATTCGAACCGCGGCACTCTCGGGATTTACCCCGGTTGTGAGAGATGTCTGGACTACCATAGATGATAGTGTCTCTCCCGACTCCCCCTTCAGTGTAACTTGTACGGGGTGGGGGCCTGATTCTGAGTCTGGCCAAGCTATCCCTATCCACAGGACTACAGCTCTTTCCAGCATTGTAACTAGTTTGCTGATTTTGTCTACCTGATCGCCTGAGCTCATGCTAGGATGAGGGGTTGTGGGCGCACTTAATCTAAGGCTCTGAAAGGCCGGTTCTCCCTTTGCTACAATTATGTCAAGCTCAACAGTTTTGGCTTCTCCTGTGTGATTGTGAAGCATGACGAATAGCTCACCCTGGCCTTCAGAGCACCTAGGTGGTAGGTCTAGATCTAGTCTCCATTTTTCGAAATCTTCTCCTTGGGGCCCGGCAACGGAGTCATGTAGTCGGTCTAAGAGCCTGAATAGCCCGGGCTCCCATGCCCGCGTATGAGCTAGGAGTTTGCTTAGAGATGAGGCGTTGAATTTGTTTGAGCTGTCAAAAAGAGAGTCAGTAGCTGCTATTTTGAAAACTGTCTTTACTTCTGAGATGAGTCTGTTCCTATCTATTATCCCTCTCTGCTCCCAATGGATGGACTGTAGAACGTGCTCTACTGCTGTTCGGGGGGTTTGGCCCGTTCTGACGCTGAACTCCAGAGAGTCCATCCATTCATCCCACAAATCACTAGTCTCTGGATCTAAATGGGCCTTCAGTGAGTCGGTAAGGACCGATTTCAATATACTGTCATGCAGGGTTGGTGCATGAAGGGAGAGGAGAGTGAAATCGTTAGATCTCATGGGCATACTTCCCTCCAGTCTTAGCGAATTTAGAATGCATACTGTCCCAAAGAAAGCGCCGGAGGCCATTAGAGACGGTGCGAGTACGGTACCTGGATTTAGTCTGAGGACTACATACAGCGAGGCCGCCCCGAGTATAGCTGATATTAGCCTGAGTCTCTCTCGGATGACCCTGTCCCTCAATGTGCTAATTATCCTTTCAGAACCAGGATAAGATCCTTTTGACTTGTGTCCTTCTACAGTGAGTGAAAGTCTATCTCTGGCGACCATGGAAGAGAACCAAGAAGCCATATTAGTAGGGACGTAAAGTATAGAAATTATCGTGAAGAGTCCGATGCTAACCTCGATTGAAGAATGCTCCCAACCAACGAGAAGAACCGCGCAGGATACGGTTGCTATTGCCGGCAATGTCAATCTGATTTCTGATGTAGTACGTATGGAGGATAGCCATGTCCAAAATCTTCTTCCAGCATCTCTTCTGGCTATCATCCTTGATAGGGCTCGCTCGTTCTTCGCTCCGAACCCGCTCTCCTCTCGATATGGAGTAGGCAAGGGAGACAGCGTGCCTTCCATGTGTGAGCGTGCAGCCCATGGTGCTTCATGGCATCGGACGATAGGGGGCCCAAAGGGGCGTTTTTCTTCGCTAGACTTCTTGAGGGGTAGGCTTTGCGGAAGACGGGCGTGTAGCATAGCCTGGATAATGCACTGGCCTCCTAAGCCAGGGACCGCGGGTTCGAATCCTGCCGCGCCCGCCATCTGAGTGCCAGTGTTTCATCAGGAGAATGCAAGGCCGTGTAACTCTCCTGCCTCGGCTGTTCTGTGCAAGAATTTCTCCAACGGAACACGAGCATGCATAGATTTCTTTAGGTTAGTATCGCATTCTGCAAGAGCCTCGAGAAGATTGTCTCTCAGCGGATCCGAGATGGACAGCCTCCTGCCCACCAATACCGCGTGTAGCTGTTGAACAACATCATCGGCATCTAATCCATGTTCATTCATTAGACGATCTGTCTCTGCTAAAGCGCCGACAAGTATTCTTTTCCTCCTTCCTGCCTTGTTTTCCCATTTCCACTCAACAACTCTGCCTCTTAGTGCTAGCTCGACAAGATATCTGCCGGCCTGGAGGGTTGTTGCCTGAACCAGCTTATGTACAGCCGATCTATCGGCTCCCAGCCCCCTAGATTCGAGCATTTCCAACGTGAATATGGCCTTTCGGAGGTTTCCATCGCAAATGTAGGCAATGTCTTCAATGACTTCGCGTGTAACGTTGGTGTTGGATTTCTCTGACACAGAGGATAGTGTAAGTATGATTTGTTCTCTATCTGTGGCTGGAATCCTAATCATCCTACTTCTAGATCTGAGGGCGTCAATAATGCGAGAAGGTGCCCTTGCCACTAGTATGAACCTAGAGGCGTTCCCGACCTTCTCCATCATCCTACGAAGGTAGGCCTGCCTGATTGAGCCAAGATGATCTGCATCTTCCAGAACGATCAGCCTGCTTACTGGGATAGTGCCTGGTTCAGACTTGGTCTCAAAGCCCGCTGGTGCCTTGTCTCCATCGGATGGAGTAGCCATCCCTCTATCGAATGCATCGAGACTTGTTCTGCCAGCCAGAGTATCTGTTGATCCTCCTGGCCTTAGGAAGTTCTCGAACTTTGCCATAGCTCCTGACTGTCGAGCAAGATCTCTGCATTGCAAAACATGGGTAGTAGATTTCCATCCTGGACCAAGGATTTGGCGAGCAACTAACCTCCATGAGGCCGTCTTACCCACCCCTGGAGGGCCTGTTAGGAGTAGATGGGGGGGATCGGCGGTTGCGGACGAAGCAGAAAGCGCGGCACTGATTCTTTTTGGAACGGCCAGGTCATCGAAAGCCTTCGGTGAGAACGAGTCCAACCAGCTGGGCATGGTTACTGGTAGAAGAGCAGGGTCTTGAAGTAAGCGCTAAGCTAGTTCAGAAAGAACATCTGAAGAGTGTTGGCTCTATATGGCTCTCATTTTCTTGATTGGCCTGCCTTGGCTTCTGGGCTTGGAGAAAACCCTGTACCCACACTTGTGACATGACTTTCCTGTTGAGCCCGCTTCTATCCAAGTCAGATGTCCACACCTGAGACACTTGTATCTGATTTCTAATGGATCCATCTTCGACTCGCAGTGGTTACACTGGGGTGGCTCAGATGGGTTCCAAGCTCTCCTGTCTGTACGATTGCACTTACGGCACTTGTGGTTCACCATGTACTCTGCTTCACTCGCCATCGAGCCCGCGACTTTGCCGTCCTTCTTCAATCTGTCCTATGCGTCAAATACCGCTTCTGGACCTTTCACAGACTTTCACGAAGTTCTGGAACATGACTCGCCCATACTCGGAGTCGTTCACTTCTGGATGGAACTGGAGTCCGAATCTATCACCAGCGGAGTTCTCCATTGCCTGAACTTCACAAGATTCGCTTCTGGCTGTTATCGAAAATCCATCGGGGACCTCTATGACCTCGTCATTGTGGCTCTCCCAGACCGTCTGATTGTCTGGAGTGCCGGCGAATATGGCGCCTCCGTCTCCGATGAGAGAGATGGTGGCGGCACCGAACTCTGGTTTTGGGGCCTCGCCTGACTTTCCACCGTAATGTCCGGCCATGAACTGATGGCCCGCGCATATTCCAAGAATCGGGACGTCTAGGGAGAGGTATTCTCCGCATTTACCGAGTTGTCCGGTAAGGCCAACTCTTGCAGCTCCTCCGGAGAGGATCAGTCCGTCGACCTTTCGTAAATCTGAAAGCGGAGTATCATTAGGTAAAATCTTTGTATCTACTCCGAGATATCTGAGCATTCTCCATTCCCTATGGGTCCACTGTCCGCCATTATCTATGACGTCAATGACCAGTTTCAGTCCCTCCATACCCCTCCAAGAGGCAGGAGGATGATGAACAATACCCTCTCAAAGGTTGAAAAAGAGAACCCGTGTCGTAGGGTTCCAAGCCCCGATGGTGTAGTGGCCTATCATGCAGCCCTGTCGAGGCTGCGACCCGGGT
>MDTB01018904.1_pt1 | contig 15576 bp, 8 predicted proteins | sample 811161 | NCBI WGS metagenome assembly MDTB01 (sample SAMN05326650, study PRJNA326480) | marine metagenome | isolation source: seawater | place: Mediterranean Sea | collected 2009 | reverse complement strand
TGGGGTTATCGATGATGTCCAAGTAGGATTAGACATTAGATTGGATAACAGACATCTGGACCTCAGGAGAGATCACGTGAATGCCATGTTCCAGCTTAGATCAAGGGTCCTCCAGTATGGCAGAGAACACCTAATATCGGAGGGTTTCCAAGAAATCAATAGCCCTAAGATAATAGCAGCGGCTGCCGAGGGCGGTACGAATCTATTTCCTATGAAATACTTCGATACAGATGCATACCTGTCTCAGAGCCCGCAGTTGTACAAACAATTGGCCATCCTAGGTGGGCTTGAGAGAGTTTTCGAGATAGGTCCAGCCTTCAGGGCTGAGAAGCATGATACTTACAGGCACCTCAACGAGTTCATTTCGTTCGATATCGAAGGGGCATGGATGGATGATGAAGACGTAATGGGCGTTCAAGAGAGGATGATTTTCCATATCTGGTCCGAGGTCAAGAAGAATGATCAGCACCTAATCGATGCAGTAAATGAATATAGAATATCACAGGAGAAAGAGGCTGTGGTCGTGGAGATTCCGACCTTACCGTTTCCCAGGATTCCCTATTGTGATGCTATTGAAATCGTGAAAGAGGGTGGCGGTGAAATAGAATGGGGAGACGATATTGAGAGTCATCATTGTGATTTGATTGCGGCCAAGTTCCCAGGATTCCACTTTATACCCAGATGGCCGATGTCCATGAAGCCATTTTACATCCACCACAAGGAAGAAGAAGAAGGGGCCTCTGGTGGACAGCTAAGTAGAGGGTTCGATCTAAACTATGGGAGGGATGAGATGACCAGTGGAGGAGCTAGGGAGCATAGAGTTGATATTTTGGAGCAGAATCTGAGGAATATGGGACTAGATCCTGAGGAATTTTCATTCTACACGGATGGGTTTCGCTACGGGGCCCCTCCTCATGCAGGATGGGGATTGGGCGTTGCTAGGTTATTGATGGTCCTTACTGGAGCAGGAAATGTCAGGGAAGTAGTACTGTTCCCAAGGGATAGAAGTAGAGTTACCCCCTGATTGGTGGTTCAATGGGATACACATTAATTCAGTCAGAAGAAATCATGGATTGGGAAGGTAGGAAAAGAGCCAGGTTTGTAAACAGTCTCAGTGGATTCAAAAGTGCTACCCTTATAGGAACCTACCATCCTGAATTTGGAGATAATCTGTCAATTGTATCCTCCGTTGTGCACCTAGGATCCACTCCCCCATTGATGGGATTTGTGCTAAGGCCTCCGGGAGAGGATGCACATACTTACAAAAATATCAAGTCAACAGGAATTTGCACTTTCAGTCATGTTAACGAGAACATAATTGAGAGGGCTCATCAGACCAGTGCGAGATATCCTAGAGGCAGTAGCGAGTTTGATGAAGTAGGCTTAACACCCATGAAGATCGAGAATTGGTCGGCCCCTTGTGTGGAGGAGTCCAGAGTAAGGATGGGGCTAACGCTGGTGGATGATACAGAGCTCGTTAACGGGTGTAGGTTCATGACCTGTGCGGTCAAATGGTTCGAGTTAGATTCGAGAGACATGGGAGAGGACGGGTATGTTGATCTGAGTAGTCTTGGAGGAGTCACTATTTCGGGACTTGATGGATATCATAAGACCCCGGGAATTTACAGGCTTTCATATGCTAAAATTGATCGTAATATAGAGAAAATGACTGATTTTAGCGATGGATGGCCTGAATGAGCTAACTCGAGGTCATCTTTGTTCACTCATCCCAGGACCGAAAATAAGGGGTATGTATGGCCCCTGCGGAACATGAGGGACATGGCCAAGCCGAGGTTTGTATTTCTACTATTGAAGGAACATCCGTATGGTCGTGAGATGCTTCACCAGATACTCTCCGCGGGATATTCCCCTGAGATGATTATTGAGGAAGATTCGCCAGTGGCTGATGAAGAGAGGGAGAAGTTTCTGAAGAGGATTGAGGGTAACGAAATAGCTCCTACTATCGATCGACTATCGATTGTAAATGGAATCCCATTAGTCACAGTGCCGATTCATAATTCATCCGAGGTCATGCCACACATCCAAGGAATGGACCTTGATCTAATTGTATTTGGAGGGACCAGGATAATCAGAGGAGAGATCCTTGATTTCCCGAAGGATGGAGTTGTCAATTCACATCCGGGACTTCTTCCAGAATGTAGGGGATCTGCATCTCCGGCATGGTCTGTTTATCACGATATTCGAGTAGGGTCGACGTGCCACTTCTGTGATAACGGAATTGATACTGGGGAGATTCTCTTGAGGAGAGAGTTCCCCGTGAAGCGTGGTATGACGTACGAGGACCTTTGCTACGGGACACTAGTTCTTTCAGGAGTGTTGATGAAGGAGGCACTGATTGCGTATGACAAGGGAGAGTGGACCGAGATGCGCCGTCCACAGGGAGCTAGCGACTTCCCAACTTTTAGGAACGCTCCAGAGGAAGTACTCGAAGTGGTCAGAGAAAGACTCAGTAAACAGGATTATGTACACTACGTTGATTAGGTGATAAAATGGAAAAAAATCTTCTGGGACGGGATTTCCCCTTTGCCGATGGTATTCTCGATGGAAAGACAGCATTGGTATGTGGGGCCTCCAAAGGAATTGGGAGAGCTACGGCATTGGTCCTAGCTAGGGCTGGATGTAGAGTCATCGCATGCGCGAGATCGGTGGGTGATCTTGAGTCTCTTATCGAAGAAATGCATGGATCTGAACATGAAAAACTGGTGCTGGATATGGAGAGCTTGGAGTCGATTTCTACTTCAGTTTCAGATTTGGGTTCTGTGGATATACTCGTGAATAACTCCGGTGGCCCTCCCGGGGGGCCATTACTAGGTAATTCGATAGAGGATTTTGAGGGACCGTTCGCTAGGCACCTTCATGCTTCTCACATCCTGACAAAGGAGCTCGTGCCAGGAATGGAGAGGTCCGGAAGCGGTAGGATTGTGAATATCATTTCAACATCAGTTAGGGAGCCCATTGACAATATAGGGCTCTCAAATACTTTGAGGGGAGCCATGGCGTCGTGGTCTAAGTCTCTGTCTAGAGAATTACCAGCTTGTATCACAATAAACAACATTCTCCCTGGATTCACCGATACCGATAGGCTAGGCTCCCTTGCCAGTTCTATATCATCTAAGACAGGCAAGAAGGTTGAAGAAGTTCAGGAAAACTGGATTAATAGCGTTCCAATTCAGAGGCTGATTGATCCTCTAGAGACGGCAATTGCAGTCGTGTGGCTCTGTCTACCTTCTAGTGGCGCCGTGCGAGGAGTAAGTCTTGCCGTGGACGGTGGCAGAATGCGTTCCATATGAGGGATAATATGGAGTTCGATATTTTCTTCTCCATTTCCCAGACCCCGGATAGCTCTGGTTTTGTTCCCAGTGAGAGAGAGATGTTCTCCAACTTCCTAAATCAGGCGGAGCATGCCGATATGCTTGGATTTGGAATTGGTTGGATAGCCCAGGCTCATCTATCCACAGAGATACAGAAAAGGAATAATAATCCAGTAGTTCCACATTATCCGGGAGAGGTTGGGCTTTGTACTGACTTCTTCCAGATCGCTCAAAAGGTTCTTTCTAGAACTGAAAGAATGGAGGTAGGTAGTGCCGTGATGAGTATCTTAGCCTCCGGTGGCCCTATAGCCCAAGCAGAGAGGGTGGGATCATTCTTATCCTTACATGGACTTGAATCTGATGAAATAAGGAGGTTGCATATAGGATTCAGTGCGGGCAGATTTGAGTTCATGGCGAGGCCATATGGAATTGTTCCAAGAGATCCAGTTGAAGAAGCCGCATGGCCGGCACTCAGAGGTAGGATTTTCGCAGAGGCATCCGAGATATTCCTCCGACTACTCAGGGGAGATGTGGTATCAAGTGATATGATTGGAAAGACCATCTTGACCAGGTCAAGCTTCAGGAGCGACGAGGACTGGTCCGAAGTTCAAGAAAAAGCGGTTTTACATCGAGGTTTGACTGATTTGCCCGATTCAATAGAAATAAGAAAAAGATATGATTTCGAGGAGATAAAGATAATTCCTCAAGATTGGAATCGAAGTCTTCTGAATTTGGTCCTCGGTAGTCATGACCCGATATTACAGAAGGAAGTAAACAAATGGCTTCCTGTTCAAGTTTTCAATCTCTCTATTACTCCTCCTAGGATAATTGAGGAGACCCATCAGAGGATGAAGGAGTCTTACCATAGGGACGGTGGCGGTTGGAAGAGATCTATGATGCCCAGAACAGTCATGGTTTTCATCAACGAAGAGGATTCTTTGAGTTCTGAAGAAAGGAGCTCTGAGGCAAAGAGAGAGGCGAAATCAGCTCTTTCGACATACTGGAGCGCTCTAGAGGGAACAATTGATCCATCAAAAGTTGACAGGGCGGTAGATAATGCAGTGATTGGAAACGCTGAGGAAGTCGCACAACAAATTATTGAAAGATTCGATCCTAATGATCGTTTGATGTGCTGGTTTGATTTCTTCAACCATGACAGTGAAAGGGTAATGAGGAACATGACTGCATTCATGACTAAGGTAGTACCCCGGATTAACGGAGGCGAATAGATGGAGAGCAGAGAAAACGTTCCTTCATCGGTATCTCCTGGAAGACCGGGGTCATCCCTCTATCCTTCGAATCCATTGGGAGAGAGGCATGACGGGATAGCTACGGGAAGAGATGTCGAGTGGGAGCCTTTGGTAGATTTTCGAAGAATGGATATCTCAGAGAATACCATACATGGCGCCATAGCTTGGGCTCATGGAAATGAAATCATACACTCTTTCGGCGGTAATGTTCTGGTTTACGGTAGGTCTATGATGAAGCCCTTTACGATGAAAATATTCAGTGAAGCCCTCGCTAAGGCTGGCCTAAGTTCAGAACAGATGGCAATTTCATGCTCATCCCATAATGGCGATACTGAGCATGTTGCGACAGCTCAGTCCCTGCTTAGCGAATCGGAATGGGGACTGATGCAATGCCCTCTGGATGTTCCATTAATACAGTTCGGAAGACAGGTTAGGAGACCCCGTAGATGGTTCCATACTTGCTCCGGTGAACACGCAGCGATGCTCAAAGGAATGAGGCTGATGGGAATTAGTAGAGCGGGTTACACCCTCCCAAGCTCCGGTTGGTTTCCGCTGTATCTGGATGTACTCAGAAGAATGATGGGGAAGCCTGATTGGGAGCCACTGAGGGTTGCTAAAGATGGGTGTGGCCTTCCTACAGTTTCCAATACTGTGGATGAGTTGGCAGTAATGATGGCTGGACTCGCGTCAGAGAAGGATGATGACTGGATTTGGGATGCAATGACAAAAAATCCAGATCTTGTTGGAGGTTTCAATAGACTGGATTCGACATGCCTCAAGGCAGGAGAAGGGAAAATCCTAGCTAAGGAAGGGGCGGATGGGCTACTGGGTCTTTCCGTAGATCATCCAGACTGGCCGGACGGACTAGGGATAGTGATCAAAATAGCTCATGGATGGAACAGTCAGGCTACTTGGTACGTTTCCAGAGCTGTCTTGGGAGTATTGGGAGTTGAGCTGCGGAACCCCTACCCCCTACACCGTCAGAAGGCGTTCATCGTTCCGGGAATAGTTCCTGAAAGTATGCGTGAGGCTCTCGAGGAAGTTGTCACTTGGGACGAATGGGACCCTGATAGAGACAGATTCTCCATGGACTGGAGGGATTACTCCGAAGGCGTTACTCGAGAAAATCCCTTTGCTAATGAGGGATCCTGATGAAATTACTTAACTATATCAAAGGTAAATTTGAGGAGCCGGAATCAGCAGAATGGATGGATAATCTTTCTCCTTCCACTGGGAACGTTATCGGAAGTGTCCCTCTATCTGGAGAAAGTGATGTGAAATTGGCGATAGCCGCTGCGAGGGAAGCACTTCCCGAATGGAGTGGGATGGACCCTTCTGGTAGAGCCGCGTGGCTAGACAGGATTGCCGACTGCCTAGAAGAGAAATTTGAGGAGATTGCTTACTTAGAGAGCTTGGATACTGGCAAGCCCATATCCCTGGCTCGCTCAGTTGATGCGACTAGGTCGGTCTCAAATTTCAGGTTCTTCTCAAAAATGATTAGAGATATGGAAGATGAAATCTACGAGATGGAAGATGCTACCAACATAGTGAAGCTCAGGGCTGTTGGAGTTGGTGCACTTATCACTCCATGGAACCTTCCTCTTTACCTACTGTCTTGGAAGGTCGCTCCGGCCATTGGAATGGGGAATACCGTAGTTTGTAAACCCAGTGAGCTGACCCCACTAACTGCAGATCTTCTGATGAGGGTCATTGATGAGGTCGGGTTGCCTTCAGGAGTGGTGAACCTTGTTCATGGGAATGGAAATTCAGGATCAATACTCACTGGGAGTCCCGATGTAGATCTTGTCTCATTCACCGGGGGAACATCGACAGGGGCTAAAGTTGCGCAGTCTGCATCCCCTCAATTCAAGAAGTTGAGTTTGGAGCTGGGCGGCAAGAATGCGAGCATAGTGTTCTCAGACTGTGATCTAGAAGAAACCGTGAAAGGAGTGACTAGGGCGGCATTTCTCAACCAGGGCCAGGTCTGCTTGTGTGGCTCTAGGATTCTAGTTGAGGACTCGATTTATGATCGGTTCATGGAGATGTTCGTAGAGTCCGTTGAGTCTATGGTCATAGGTGACCCAATGGATGATGATACAGAACTAGGTGCGTTGATTTCCAAGCAACACCTGCAAAAAGTCCAGGGTTACGTGTCACTAGCCCTAGAGGAGGGTGGGCAGATAGTAACTGGAGGGGAGCCATGCTTGCCGAAAGAGTTGGAAGGTGGCAATTGGATGTCCCCCACGGTAATAACTGGTCTTGGAGCTGAAACAAGATGCTCGACTGAGGAGGTTTTTGGCCCCTTTGTAACTGTACATAGATTCAATTCAGAGCATGAAGCCATAGAAATTGCAAATAATACGAGATACGGTTTGGCTGGTAGCATTTGGACATTGGACTTGGAAAAGGGAAGGAGAGTAGCCGAGAACATCCATTCTGGCATGGTTTGGGTCAATACATGGCTACACAGGGATCTTCGTGTACCTTTCGGGGGAGTGAAGGATAGTGGAGTCGGTAGAGAAGGAGGGAAGTGGAGTCTGGGATTCTTCTCAGAGCCGCTAAATGTATGCGTCAGGCATGATTGATGCGCAACACTGTAAGACAGGCATGTGGTCGGAACATCGATTAGAATGGCGCATATTGGAATCATCGGAGTTGGTTCGTTCGTCCCACCTCATGAAATGAGTAATGACGATTGGGCGGAAATAGTAGACACTAGTGACGAATGGATAACTACCAAGACTGGGATGAAAAAAAGGAGAATTGCCGACTCTGATGTGTGCACATCTGACTTGGCCGTAGAGGCCTGTAAGGTTGCATTGGAAAATTCCGGACTGAAAGTATCCGATATCGATTTGATTATCTTAGCAACATCCTCGCCCGATGTCCCTATGTCCTCAACAGCTGGGATAGTTCAGGATAAGCTAGGTTGCACCGATTGCGTTGCCTTTGACATCAATGCAGTTTGTGCTGGTTGGGTCCATGCACTTGACATAGGATCTAGATTCGCGGGAACGGAAGGATATGAAAATGTCCTAGTCGTTGGATCAGAGGTCTACTCAAGGATACTGAATTGGGGAGATCGTTCGACTTGCGTATTATTCGGAGACGGTGCGGGGGCTGTGGTACTTTCCAAGGTCCCAGAGGGGAAGGGAATTATTGGATCTTGGATGATGAGCGACGGTTCTGGATCTAGTGTTATTGAGATTCCTGCAGGAGGGACCAGAATTCCCATTCCTAGTGAAGGATTCAAAGAGGGGATGCAATATTTCCACATGGATGGAAGGGCCGTTTGGGACTTTGCAATCGAAGCCTTTCCTCAAGCTGTTTTATCAGTACTAGAAAGATGCGGAAAAACCATAGATGAAGTCGATCTCATTATTCCCCATCAAGCTAACATAAACATCATCGAAAAGGGAATGGAGAAACTAGGATTGCCAATGGGGAAGACTTTCACCAATCTCCACAAGTATGGAAATACGGCTGGAGCCAGTGTTCCAATTGCCATGCACGAGGCCTTTGAAGAAAAGAGGATAGCAGAAGGAGACTTGGTTGTCACAGTTGCGTTTGGTGGTGGCTTAGCATGGGGCGCTAATCTAATTCAATTCTAGTTTATAGGGCCCCAAGAACCGGTAGCCTGATTGAAGGATAGAATTGTTCCATCTGGGTTCTGACAGTACACGTTTCCTGAATCGTCGACCCAAACGAGTTGTCCATTCTCATTCAACTTGGCATCACTAGGAGGCCTGATTGAATCGGTTCTAATCTCCTCCGAAGTGACAGATGTAGATCCTGGGACTGAGACATTTGAGTAAATTTTAGGCTCATTATTTTCCATTCCAGAATCTCCAGAAAGGGCGAATAATGACTCGTCATTTTGCCCCCCTCTTCTAATAATCAGTAACCCTCCAAGTGCGCCAATCACCACTACCGAGACTACTGCAACGAAGATTAGCATGGTTGTTGATTCCTCGGCTTCTTGCCTGTCAGGGTCATTAGGGAATGCGTCTCCATTATCCCCCACCCCATCAAGATCAGAGTCCTCCCACTCAAATGGATCTAGAGGGAAGTCGTCAACGCCGTCCATGAATCCATCATCGTCTGAATCTGGATCGATGGCACTGGTATTCCTCTCATCTTCCTCTACATCGGACGAACCATCATTATCGTCATCTGTATCCGAGTTATCCCCTATTCCATCCATGTCGTTGTCATTCCATTCAGTTGAATCGAGAGGGAGAGCATCTTGCAAATCCGGGAATCCGTCATTATCATCATCATCATCCTCTTCTAAGTCCTTACAGCCGTCCGAGTCGTTATCCACATCTACTGCGCTAGACCACCCCACTAGGCCCAATGGGCATCTGTCGATTATATCGTCGATACCATCCCCATCATCATCCAGGTCTACTTCGTCATGGAGCCTGTCTCCATCTGAGTCAGTGAGGCATTCATCCTCTGACGTAGAAGATTCTTGGAGAGTTATCATATTTTCTGGGCAAGATTCGGCGACTATGCTTCGTACGGATGATACAAACTGATCAAGTGGTGCGGGAGTCTGTTGTGACTGGCCCGCTTCAGAGACGAAGAATCCCACATCAGCCTCTAGGCAGGTGGACTGGCCGGGAGACGGCTGATACGTCCCAGGGGCGCATTCTTCTTGTGACGCGGATGCCTCAGAAGAGGTGAAGAAACCCGGATCGGCCTCTAGGCAGGTGGACTGGCCAGGAGACGGCTGATACGTCCCAGGGGCGCATTCTTCTTGTGACACGGATGCCTCAGAAGAGGTGAAGAAACCCGGATCGGCCTCTAGGCAGGTGGACTGGCCGGGAGACGGCTGAAACGTCCCAGATGGACATTTATCCTGCATTGCGGAACCCTCAGTGGCGACATAGTATCCTTCTTCTGAGTCCAAGCAAGATGACTGACTTGTTGCGGAAAAATTGGGATTATATGTTCCCTGAGGGCAGGGCGTCTGAGTAGTGGACATCCCTGTGTCTACGAAGTAGCCGGGTTCAGCATTGATGCAATTTTGCTGGCCTGAATAAGGCTGATACTCCCCTGGCTGACATTCTTCTTGGCTATCTTCTCCTGATGATTCGACAAAGTTTCCTGGGTCGGCCTGCAAGCATGATTCTTGGGCACTGTAGGGCTGATACTCCCCTGCGGGACATGGAGTCTGAGACGATGCTCCGAGTATATCCGAGAAGTTTCCTGGGTCGGCATCCAGACACATAGCAGAGCTGTTTGCCCCTGACACAGGGTTATACTTTCCAGTGGGGCAAGGTATCTGTGAAGTTGACGCATTGATATCTGTATAGTAACCGGGACTGGTCTCCATACATTCAGAGAGTCCTGCCTGATTAGCCCAAAAGCCTGGAATGCAATGAGAAGATTCTGTGGCTCCTTCTGAGTCAACGTAGTAACCGGGTGGCGCGGGAGTACAGGAAGTCTGCCCATACAGAGATTGGTAGTATCCCGGGGTACAAGGAGTCTGGTAAGAGGAACCATTGTCAGGGACTGCATGCCCCGGATCGGCATCTAAGCAAGACTGTGAGCTATTAGCAGATTCTGATGGATTGTATGTTCCGGAGGGGCACGGAGTCTGTACGGTTGAGCCCGACTGTCCCACGTAATATCCCGGGAATGCGTCTATACACTCTGTTGTCATGAATGAAGGCTGGAATGTGCCTGGCTGACAAGGGGTCTGCGAAGAAGACGCGTTTGATGGGACGTAGTTGCCCGGAGTCGCCTGCAGACATAATGTCTGATTCGGAGATGGCTGGTAGAAACCCGGATCGCAAGCTGTCTGTGAAATACTTGCAATTCCGGGCACATAATAGCCCGGAGAGGAGGACAGGCAGGATTGCTGAGCTGATAATGGCTGGTAGTATCCCGGATCACAGGGGATCTGGGATGTCGAAGTGTAGTTAGGAACAAAGTGCCCTGGAGAGGCATCGATACAGGTTGTAGAGCCGTTAGAAGGCTGGTATGTCCCGGGCGAGCAGGCAGTTTGATTGGAGGAGCCGGATATCACAACATAGTTCCCGGCAGACGCGACGATGCAAGTTACCTGTGCGAACGAAGGCTGATAGTTCCCCGGACTGCATTGTGTTTGGGAGGTTGCTCCAGATTGGGGGACGAAGTTTCCAGGCGAAGCTGGAGTCTGGAAAGAAGAGCCTGTCTGAGAAACATAGTAACCTTGACTGGCCTGAATACAGGAGGTTTGTCCAGATAGAGGCTGGTAAGACCCAGGAGTGCATGTATCCTCAGAAGTTGCTCCAGTGGAGGAGACGAACCTTCCAGGAGAAGCCGAATCACAAGAACCACTGCCGGTTTTTCCCTGATAAGATCCCGGTCGGCACTGGAAGAAACCGACTTGTATCTCTGCGTCAATTGGCTCTGATTGGTTACCAACAGTGGAGCCATCGATGGTTGATATCAGTGTTAGTGTAAAGCTATAATTGCCGGAGCTTGAATTATTGGGAGTAACTGAAACCAGTAATGTCGAAGAATTCGTAAACGAAGTCCCGATTGTAGTCACACTTGCTGTTTGCCCTCCCGAAGTAGAGTTGTCAGAGGTGGAAATCAGGGATATTGCCATCAAAGAGTCATAGTAGTACAAGCTAACGTTAAAGTCTCCATTGGAATTTGAGTTAGTCAGGTCTACTGAAGCAGCAGTATCTCTTGGAACATATATCGAGAACAAATCCCCAGAGTCATTGGACCATGAGTAGTTTCCGATTTGTCCGCCATAGGTGGCACTCCTCGACTGAAGTGGAGTGGGCGTAACATCGTCTGCATCTCCATATTGATTGTTCGTATAATTTCCAGCTGGAGATGCGATACATGATGACTGCGCCAGATCATTCTGGTAGAATCCGGCATCACAATGCTGCTGACTAGGGGACGCTTCTTGATTGACGAAATAACCACTTGATGACTCATAGCAAAGAGTTTGTCCCTCCTCTGGCTGATAGTTTCCTATTGTACAACTTTCATGGAATAGTGACCCTTGGAGGGAAAAGTGGCCAGCGGAGGAGTTCTGGCATGACAGACGGCCCCATTGTCCGTCTGGACATCTTACCCATCTAGCAGGGTTTTCTGGATAATCATCCACTGATGAATTGAACCCATCTCCATCACTGTCGTCACTGATGCTCAAATCCAGAACGTTTCGTATTCCATCTCCGTCGAGATCCTGCTCGGAGTAACCTACTGATTCTCCGAGAGTAGAATTGTTGAAACTCATGATGTATGGAACAAGGATATCAGCGGAGGTCCCATCGAATTCCCCGGCCTGCCCGCCCCAACAAAACAAGGAATAGCTCTGGTTAATTGCACATGTCGATTCGACTCCAGTTACTAATGCAATTGCTGGAGACGACATTAGAGCATAAGAGGGGGTGTTCCCATCAGTACCCGAACAACCACTGGAGCTGGAGCTACAGGTTCCATCACCCCACTGCCCATGAGTATTGACTCCCCAGCAACTAATGGATCCATTGTCCAGCAACGCACACGTATGCCAGTAGGCCCCATCAATATCGGATGCTGTCCTGCCACTGGGTAACTGAATCTCTGATGATGTTCCTGTCACGGGGCCATCTTGAGTAGAAACCGTGTATGACTTGCCCCAGCAACTGATTGAGCCATTATCGAAAATAGCACATACACTGTAACCAGGAGTTACCAACGAGGAAGCCCTCAATCCCGTAGAGTGATTAGCGAGAACCGGCGTGTTCCTACTTGTGGTAGTGCCATCCCCAAGATTTCCAAAACCATTGAACCCCCAGCACTTGATTTCTCCGTTATCCAGAATTGCACAGGTGAAATCATTTCCGGCGGATACAGAAATAGCAGTCCTGTTAGTGCCTAAGTCAACTGCAACGGGAGAATTTCTGTTGATGTTTGAGCTATCTCCTAGCTGTCCATGATTATTCCTTCCCCAGCAGTTGAGTGATGCGTCATCCAGAATTGCACAATTATGGTGGTTTCCGTTTGAAACGGCCACTGGGGTTCGGGCTCCGAAGTCCACAGTTCCGTTGCTTAGGGAATTAGAGCCGATTCCGAGTTGGCCGTAGTTATTTGCCCCACTGCATCTAAGAGTCCTGTTGTACAGAATAGCACAATCACCGGCGATTGAGATCACTTCATCGTTAACGACTTCTGGAGCCCCAGTATTGTTGAAACTTACCGTGCTTCCATTGGATAGGACTAGAGTGGGAGATCCGGCATCCAAATCTAAAACTGAGTGACTGAAGACTGAACCCCTATCTGTGCCTGGTTGATTGAAACCAAGATTGTTTACCTGAATTGGGGATGGTGATGATGATGCTTCACTCAGAGTCCATGAGTCTGCTCCCCATGAGTCTCCAGAAGTAACACCATTTCCATTGACTAAGTTTACAGCCAGGTAGAATACGACATCTCCAGAACCTGTTGTAGGGGCTGTCCAGTCAACTGACCATGCCCTTGAATTGGAGTTAGAGTGAGTTACCTCCCCTGAAGAAATCCGGGCATTCTGACCTGGATTGGAGAATACACCCTGATTAGAGTCTAGATTGAATCCCCCGCTAGTGCCGCTCGGCCCTCCAGAAGCGCTTATTGAGAGAGAATATGTTGTGCCTGGAACATATCCTGATGAGGGAGTTCCTGAAAGTGCGGGAACAACTGTTGGAGATGTAGAGGAATGGCATGATCCGGCCCCACATCCATCTGTAGAGCCGGTTCTACCGGAGCTGTTCGCGAATGCTGTTTCTGGTACTGCCATAAGCAAAAGCATCAGAAAGGTTCCCACGATTATTACTCTAGTTTTCATTCCACTCTCTCCTACCATAAGTCGTCAATTCCTGTACTGGCTACATCAAAGAGATTTGTCGGACTGGTCCGATGGCCTCTGTAACAGACAGCATAGCGCTTCTGTTGGTAATATGACTATTCCTACCACACGAGCTTTAGTGCGTCGTTACGAATACCTCTGGGGCCAGCGGGGGCATTGTAACTCCAGCTTCGGAGAATGCCTCCTCCACAGATGCAAAGGCCCCCTGGTTCTTGTTTGCCCTTCTAGCCCTGTTGCTGATTATTTTCCAAGAAGCCTTGTCCCCAATTCCCGGTAGTGCCTGAAGTTGGCTCTTAGTGGCGTGATTAATGTCTAGTCCGTACTCTATTCCCGAGATACTTCTCATTCCATGTCCAGTAACTATGATATCGGAGCCTGATTCTAGGGGGATAGCATATGGGACCCCCACTAGGATTGGGTAGGCGCCTATCTGCCTTCCAAATGTGATTCCGGGTTCTCCGTGTTTAGAAAAGTCCCTGTATTTTTCTTCTGATAAATGCTCGGGAAGCCTTATTCTGCCACCTCTGGATTCCCACCACAGGCCCTTCAATTTAGTCCCCAGAGGGAATATCTCCTCGAGCATCGGACGATCGATTTCTTCTCTGACCGTGGTTTTGAATTTCCTGAATTCATTTTCAGGAATTTCTTGAAATCCCTTCCCCTCGACTTGTCGGATATTTATTCTCCTTAGCCACAGTCCCTCTGATTTCAATTCTTTGAGAAGCTCGAGATTCATTGAATACGTTCTCTCTGTCTCGCCATTTAGCCCTGCGATAAAGTTCAGACCGGGAAGTAGCCTTGGCAATCCTCTTGGGCCTCTTTCCCTACCATATTCATTGATGTGCCTGATGGCGATCTTCAGCTGATTCGAGTCGCAATTTAGCCAATTTGACTCATGTACCCTCGGATCTGCTGACTCCAAGCCGAAAGAAAGCACGGCTCCATCTGATAGATTTTCTACCAGAGATTTGGTTATCTCCGTGGACGGCTCAATATTCTGTGCGACTATCGAAGGATTGGCATTGTCTACATGCAGAATTTGCAGATTTTCATTGCTTCTTGCCCCTTGCAATACCTTTGAGATTGGCTCTGGGTCGGGGATTGGGTATTCCATCTCCTCGACACCCTCTGCCCTGTAGGTGTAGATATCTGTGGCACCCCCTATTCTGATATTGACGGCTCCGGATTCCACTGCGGCATTAATTTCCCGGATAACATCGTCTTCTTCCCTCCAAAGAGGAAGTCCCTTCTTAGGCTCGATACAGAATTTACATCCTCTCTTGAAACGGACGCAGCCCTGATACAGTTCAACTTCGTAAGTGAGTGGGCCGTGAGATCCGTTTGGAGACAGTAGATCCGGGTGTTCCACTACTGCCTTTGATGAGGCTCCCTTCAGGGCCCATCTTGACCATTCATCTGGACTCCTTTTCTTATGGGACATTTTACCAGTTGAAAGGAAATGATTGAGGGTTGCGTCTATATCCTTCAAGCTACAGAAGAGGTTGGACCTGGGAGAGACCCAGCCAGATTGCCTCCAGTGCCTAATTGCCCATCCTCCGCAAATAACTGGGATTCTATTCGGAATAGAGGATAGGAAAGAGTCGGTCTCGCCTCTACTGATCGGAGTTCCCCTGATGTACTTTCCAGGCACTACTGCCCCGGCCAGAAGAATCGCACCATCTAATTCGCCCATTTGCTCTCTTACGTTTTTACGCCCTTCGAGGGTTGAAAGTTCAGATTTGAATGACCTCCTCCATTGATCGACGGTCATATACGTATATTCTATGCCTCTCTCCTCTAGAACTCCACAGATGTATCTGATGTGAAATCCAACATAGTTAGGCACTCCGAAAGCCGCGGGTTCGTCTTCATCCCCATCGAGCACGAGCCACCCGTCGAGTTTCCCCATGTTCCTGCGGTCAGGGTATTCGGTATTCACCGCTTCGACTGTTTCCTACGTCTGCCCCTATCCCTGCTGGAGCCACCGGATGAAGACTCTTCGACTACTATCTTACGACCTTTGATCTCAGAGCCGTTCATTGCTTTGATTGCCGCCTTTGCTTCCTCCTTCGAGGGGAATGTGACGAATGCGAATCCTTTTGACTTTCCAGATTCCCTATCCTTGGCGATATTGATAGAGTCAATTTTTCCA
>MDTB01229195.1_pt1 | contig 15582 bp, 14 predicted proteins | sample 811161 | NCBI WGS metagenome assembly MDTB01 (sample SAMN05326650, study PRJNA326480) | marine metagenome | isolation source: seawater | place: Mediterranean Sea | collected 2009 | reverse complement strand
TGATCTCTGGACACAAGGATGTCAGACAGTTGTTCAGATACACACACCTTAATCCGACCAACGCATTTAAGAAGTACCCTGCATTTTCTGATTAGGAGGGTTGGATTATCTTTCTTAGACACCTTATTGCATTTATAGATTGTGATTAGGTGATCAGGTTTAAGGGGGTGTGTGGGTGGAGGTCTACTCAACACCCTTTGTATTTCTTACGGACACATTCACGGGCAAGTTTCTGTGCTTTTACCAGTTGAGATGGGGTCATCTCTTTCTCGAGGATATCTCTAGGTTTAACCGCACCCTTGTACCCAGATGATGCCGCCTCTGAGGTGCTTGGTATAACCAACATAGAAGCACTTCCAAGAAGCGCGGCAATCGTCAGGCAGAGTGTGGAGGTCAGTTTTCTCATACGGAAAGTCTGACTAAAATTATGAACTTAGGAAAGAGAAAATCAGCAATCTGCCTATTGAGATAATAATGCCATCAATCCAACACCTAACAAAACAAATCCAATCAAAGAGAAAACAATACTCAAATAACTTATTATCAACCCAGCGAGTGCCATCCCGGACCCCGTTTGAGAACCTCCACTGTGCTTAATTTGAGATCTTGCTATGTGACCGCAAACAATTGCTGCTATTTGGGATACGAAGGGGATTAAGAATGTTGCGAGAATTCCAAGTAAAGACAGAACCAACGAGATAATCGCCAATACGTTGGTTGTAGGTGCGGTAACCCTATGCTCAATGATTTTGTGTTCTGGTTCTGTCATAACACTATCCTATTAAAACTCTCTTCTGCATTTCCAAGAAGAATGGCAATTGTCAGGCAGAGAGTAGCGATTAGATTTCTCATACGGAAAGTCTGGCAGAGAATATTCGGAATGGGTAGAGAGAATTGGGAGTGGTTGGTTGCAGACTCGGTAGACCGCAGAATTAGATCCACTCGATTGAACACTAAGGTACCTTTTTCTATGCCATTTTAATTGAACACGAAGAAAAGACCTCTCAGCACTGATATTGCTTATCTTTTTTTTTCTTGGAGGGGGCAGTCGAAAAACCTTAACACCGTTCTTGTAGGTTCCTGGAGAAGTTTGGGTTTGAGGGTCATTTGCGCGGATGCGCTGATTTCAATATTTTTCTGATCTGGGTGTTGGGTTTTTTAGTATTTTCAGACCTTCTTCTGATGCTGAAAGAATCGAATAACAACCAGTGGCACCATCAACTCCACAGTTAATGCCGTGCGAATGAATTTTCAGAGCATTCTTACCTTTCCACTTAACAACTTCATAACGTCGAATGAGCATTGTGAAAATTCTATCTTTGTAATTGCCACCGAACTGCGATGGACTCCAAGATTTAACGATATTAATCGTTGGGTTTATAAAGAATATAAAATCATTACCACCTGTACCGCCCGCAAAGAAAGAATAAGACTTTTTACATCTTTGCTTACTAGTATCAATTATTAAGTCTTTAATTCCATCATTTGAAATATCTACTAATTTAACAGGATTATCTGTGAGTAAATATTCGCCATAACCCGCCTTTTCACATATTTTAGTTCTCTCCTGAAAAAGTTTATCTATGATTGTTAGAGACATCTCTTCACCTATTGCACCGTTAATACCAGTTATTTTGCACGGCACTGTTCTGCCATTCTGTCGATAGCAATCGAACCATAGCAACCCATTTCCCAGCATGAACCGCCGCTCTAACCCCCCCGGGGAACATGGAGAACCACTGGTTAGCAATTTATTTGTCCAGTTTTCAGGAAAAATATCAGAGAACTTTTTGCCTTTGATAAAACGTTTCCGTGGACCCGAGATTAATTCACCCTCAACAAGGGTAAATAAACCTTCCAGATTTTTCTCTTTTACAAGTTTCTTTATTTTCCTTCCGAATTCGTAGGCATCCTCTGGATCGTAGTGGTTACCCAAGAATTTTGCGTATTCTCGATCCTTGTTAGAACAGTTCTTCTGTGACTGATATGCCTTCCACTTCTGACCAGACATCATTTTTCGTATGGGATCGATTATGCAGGTATCATTGTCCATATGGTGAAGGGTTCCCTTGGGACAGTTACCATCTTGATCTGGCGAAACTACAAATGTCTCAGTATCCGTATTAGGATTTTGATTGTTCCCCCAACTCAAACCCACACTTCCAAGAAGCATGACAATCGTCAGGCAGAGTGTGGCAGTCAGTTTTCTCATACGGAAAGTCTGACAGAGAATATTCGGAATGGGTAGAGAGAATAGAAACCTCGATATCAAACCCCGTCGTATTAGGATTACAAATCGATATATTGCAGATTAAGAAGAGCACAACACCATCTTTATTTGCATATTAAAAAGGTTTATCCGCAAACACGAAAGAAAACCCTCGGGGGCTCCAAAGGGGGTCTTTCCGTCATCGAGGAAGCCGCGGCACAAAAGAGATTAAATCTCACATTCAAAGAGTAAAAAATAGGCGAAAATATTAAAACGCCTAATAATTAGGCGTTTCGTAGAAAGCAGAATATTCTTTTCATTTTGGCATATCCCTTACACAAAGGAACTGCTAGCGTTCGTATTCTCGAACGCAATAAAATAAGTGGGCAATGGCCCATTAGGCAAAAGGAATAGAGATTATGGGTAAGAAAACAGTATTAAAAGGTGTAAATCGTCGGCAGGTCGTAAAGGGTGCCGGTATTGGTATGGCGTCAATTTTGGCCAGTGGTATTGCGCCAATGGCGTTCGCCAAAAAAATGCGTGAAATTACTTTTACGCAATCTTGGATTCCAAATGGTGGTAGTGCCTGGATTTATACGTCTGCGGCCAAAGGCTATTTCAAGAAGCTTGGCTTAGATGTGAAAATTAGTCGTGGCTTTGGTTCTACTGCGTCTGCGCAAGCGATTGCCCAAGGTAAATTCAACTTCGGTATCTCGTCAGCTCCGACAGCGACATTGCAGACCGTTAAAGGTATGGAGCTGGCTTACCTCGCATGTTGCAGTTACAGCTCTGCAATGGGTGTCGTTTACTTGAAATCATCTGGCATCAAATCCCCGAAAGATCTTGAAGGGAAGAAATGCGGTTCGGTTGTTAAGTCCGGTGAGTATCCGTTCCTACCGGCCTTTGCGAAGAATGCTGGTTTTGATTGGTCGAAAGTTGACGTGGTCCAAGTGGATAACAAGATCCGGACCGGTGTTATGCTTCAAAAGAAAGTCGACTTTATTTCCTGTTTTGCATCCTCGGTTGTTCCTGATGTGACTGTGAAAGGGTTTGATGTTGGTACGTTCTTGTATGACAATTACGACTTACCTTTTTACGGCTACATGTTGGTCACGCAGCCTGCTATGTATGCGAAGGAAAAGGGTTTATGTGGTGATGTGACAGCAGCCATTATGGAAGGCATCAAATATCAGATGCTTAATCACGAAGAAGCTGCTGAAATATTCTTCAAGGCTATTCCTGAAGCTGGAATGACGGCCGGAAAACGTAAACAATTCGGTGTCGAGACAGACCTGTTCACCTATGTCCAGGACAAGCCAGAAATTGTAAAAACAGGCCTTGGTAGCGTTGATATGGTCAAGTATCAGAAAATGGTTGATCTGGTTGTGAACAATCTTGGAAAGCCCGGAGACAAAAAACCGGACCTCAGCAAGATTTTGCATTTGGATGAAATGGTTAACAACAAGGTCACGTTCAGCAAAGCTGAGCTGGCGAAGGTCAAAGAGCTGGGTGCACCAGGCGCCAAGGCTCTTGGGTAATTAACTTCGAAAACGTCCGCGTGGTACGTACTGCAAGAGTCGCAAATAACTGTTTTGAGTTGATAAATGTCTGAAAATTCTACAGATAGAGAAACAATTTTGCGGTCCGACGCATACGTTCACGCGGATGGCATCCAGAAAATCTTTAATCCTGGCCCCACGCAGACAGTCGCTCTAGAGCATATAGACTGTCGGGTCCGGGAGGGCGAATTTGTCTCCTTGCTCGGCCCAAGCGGCTGCGGAAAGAGTACTTTGCTAATGATGATGGCCGGTTTGGAGACGCCGACAAAGGGCGGTGTGTTCGTTGGCGGTCAACCAATGGTTAAGCCGCGGGAGGAAATCGGATTAATGTTCCAGGATCCGACATTGCTACCCTGGAAGACGTCTCTGGAAAATGTACTTTTCCCAATCAAGATTTTACGTCGAGATCGCGAAAAATTTCAGGCAGTAGCAGAAGACCTTTTGAGGCGTGTCGGGCTTGATCAGTTTTTTCAAAAAAAACCCGCCCAGTTATCTGGGGGGATGAGGCAGCGCGTAGCGATTTGTAGAGCTCTGGTCTACGACCCTGACGTCCTGCTTATGGACGAACCGTTCAGCGCTTTGGATGCGATAACGCGCGATGAAATGAACCAGGTTCTTATGGACCTTTGGCAGGATTTCAAAAAAACCGGTTTGTTTGTGACGCACAGCATTCGAGAAGCAGTATTCCTGTCTGATCGTGTGTTGGTAATGAGTGCCAGACCGGGCAGGATTATCGAAGATTTCGAGGTCCCGTTTAAACGCCCTAGAGATTTTTCAATTGTGGATACCGCTGAATTCAATGAGATCTGCGGTTATTTACGCGGCAAAATTGATTCTCAGCACTAGAGAATTCCCAGATCATGTCGACGAATATTTTGCCCTCCCCGAAACGAGCTTATTTCATTGAATTAAGGGACTCTCTTTTGCCGGTGTTGTTGTTTCTAACCGTCATCGGGATTTGGGAGTTTGTTACCTGGTATACAAATTACCCTAAATCAATATTGCCCCGCCCGAGTGTAATATTGATTGCGATATTTGATAATTGGGATCTAATAACGCGCAATATTATGCCCACGGCTTCTGTCGCTCTTGGCGGCTTTGTCTTGGCAACGATTTTTGGACTAAGTCTGGCATTATTGATGACCTGGTCGGCTTGGGCGAAAGATGCTTTATACCCCAACATTGTTGGTTTTCAGATTGTTCCCAAGATTGCTTGGGCACCGCTGTTTGTTCTTTGGCTCGGCATTGAATTTGAATCGCGCCTTGGGTTTGCCGTTTTTATTAGTATTTTTCCGATCATAATCAGCATGACCGCGGGTTTAAGAAATACGGACCCGTCTCTCCTACGGCTTTGTGACTCGTTAACAGCGTCAAGTTTGCAGACCCTGTTCCTTGTCCGCTTCCCTTATGCGCTGCCCTATCTGATTAGCGCTATGAAAATGAGTATAACGTTGGCGATGATCGGTGTGATTGTGGGCGAATTTATCACGTCCAGGGAAGGGCTTGGATTTTTGATCTTGGTCGCCTACGGCAAATTACAAACGGATCTAATGCTGGCTACCGTGTTGTTCCTTTGCTTTGTTGGACTTTCCTTTTATTCGGTAATCGCCTTCGCCAGTTACCGATTAGAAGTCTGGTTCGGAAATAAATAAATGTCGCCTACCGGGAATGGATAAGACAATCGGTATGTTTGATTATCTAATAGACAAAATGCGCGAAAATGGCATTGAAAATGTTCGGCAGATAATTCTCCCGGTTTCTTTTCTCGCGTTTGTCATTTTTATGTGGCAATACGCCGTCGACCAAAAGTTCGTTCCCACAGTCGTGCTCCCACCTCCCGGCGATGTTGTTGAAATTCTAGTCAAGAACGGACCCTTTTTATGGGGGCACGCGGTCAGCACTCTCTATGAATGCTTTCTGGCATTTATCTTTGCATGTGCCATTGGGCTCTCCATTTCGACCCTGATAACGCTTTCATATTTTGCGCGCCGGGCAGTATACCCCAACCTGGTAATTTTTCAGTTGATCCCGACAATTGCACTCGCGCCGCTCTTTATTTTGTGGTTCGGGATCGGTACGGAGGCAAGGGTCGCCTACGGAATATGTTTAGCGCTCTTTCCGATTGTTGTGTCTTCGTCTACAGGCCTTTTGAATACCGGGGAAACCTATTTAAAACTTTGCAGTTCCCTGACCGCCGGACGGGTACAGACTTTCTTTGCTGTCAGGTTGCCTTTCGCATTGCCATTGATTTTCACTGGCCTTCGCATTGGGCTAACATTGACCATTATTGGTGTTGTTGTCGGCGAATTTGTAACGGCACAGACCGGAATTGGATATTTAATCAGCTATGCGGCATCGGGATTGGAAACGGCCATTGCTTTGGCTTCAATTGTATTTCTTCTTGCTGTTGGTTTGATTTTGTTTGCCGGGTTAGTGTGCATTGAGTTTATTTGCTTGAAAATATTTTCCGGCGTAGCTGCGCCTTAATCGTGCTCTAGGGGGTCTGTAATGTCCGTCCAATCCACACAGAGTTTCGACCATCTCCACAAGACCACAGAAATGCTTTGGATGGGGCAAAATACAAACCATTTGCCAGCCCATCCAGCTATTAAGGGCGCCCTTCTCAAGGGCGTAACTGACCAGAGTTATAATCTTTACGCGCCGCCGCAGGGCCTCGAAGAATTGCGTGAGCGCGTGCTGGTGGATTTGACGGGTTCTAACCGATCAGAAAATACAAAAGTATTAATTACGGACGGTGCGGTTGAAGGATTATATCTTGTTTGCAAGCGGTTATGCGATAAGAAGTCGACCTTGGTAACAAGCGATCCGACTTGGGTTTGGCCTTTGAATTTCAGTCGAAACGAAGGGGCGAATATCAGCCAGTTGAATGTGTATGATGCGGCTAAGAATTACAAAATAGACGCTCAAGAATTAGACCAACAGCTTGCACAAAATACCTCTTCGATAATTTACGTGATAGATCCGCTTAATCCACTTGGCTCTTGTTATGACCAGGAAGAGATAAAGCAGATTGCTGAAATTGCGAGAAAGCATGATGCATTTGTGGTGCATGATTGTACGTACCGTGATTTTGCCTTTAATCATTTCCTGATACGTGACCTCTATCCAGAGAAAACAATCACGACATATAGTTTTAGTAAGTGGTTGGGTATTGCTGGCTTGCGGACTGGGGCTGTGATCGCTGACGACCCACTGTTCACCCACTTAGTCGAGGACCAGCCCAACATTCTTGGGTCCAATATTCTCGGCCAGTTAGCTGCTATCGCCGCCTTTAAAGTAAAGGACGAGTGGATCGAAACTGTGAACGCTGTGCAGCGGAGCAATCAGGAAAAGATTAAAGGCTGCATCGATACGTTGGGAGGACTACATCCTGTTGTATACCCCTCCAATGGGAATTTCTTGGCGGTTGATTGTAAAGAAAGTGGCATTTCTGCAAATGTATTTGCAGATGAACTATTACAGCGTAAAGTCTTCGTTCGAACATCGGATTATCACAGCGATAACCTAAAGGACGTTTTTCTCAAAATATCGACAACTGTTCCTGAAGAATGGGTGCACACATTTTGTATAGAGCTTCCTAAAGTTCTGGAAGAAGCGGCGGGGAAAACAACGCGTACTTAAAACGATATGAATCAATCTTTGAGTGAGGTTAGAGATGGAATTGGGACTTGAGAAAAAATCGGTAATCGTAAGCGCTGCAAGTAGCGGCTTAGGATTCTCGATCGCCAAAATGTTCGCCATGGAAGGTGCAACGGTAACCCTCTCAGGCCGCAACCTGGAAAAAGTCAATCGCGCTGTTCAAAGTTTGAACGATGAAGCAACGGGAATTGTCGAAGGATGTGTTTGTGATGTGACTTCCGCAGAGCAGTCAACGTCCATGATTAAAACGGTCTCTGAAAAATACGGTTTAGATGTGTTGATTGCAAATTCCGCCGGGGCCGCCACAGCACCCTTTGTCGATATGACAGATGAGATGTGGCTGCAAGCTGCAGAAACCAAGGTGTTTGCGCAAATCAGACTGGCCCGCGAGGCATTCCGAGTTATGCAATCTTCTGGTGGCGGCCGCATACTTTTTATGGCTGGAACCCACGGAAAACAGCCACATGCGCATGCCATCACCGCAGGGTTCTCAAACGCGGCTCTTCAAAATATTAGCAAAGCACTCGCCGAAGACGGCGCGCCATACGACATTTTATCCAACGTCATTAATCCAGGACCATTTGCGACTGACAGAATGGTCTATTTAGCAGAAGAAAAAGCGCGCGAAGATGGTATCTCGTTGAAAGAGGCTACGGCAATTCTGACAGCAGAAACCGTTTTAAAACGTTACGGTGAACCGGATGAGCTCGCGGCACTCGTCGTGTTTTTGGCTTCCAACAAATCTACCTATACCACCGGCGCCTCGTTCGATATTGATGGTGGTCAAGTGAAAGCGATATAGCGATGACGACTGTTCAAGCAAATGGTGCGGCGCTATATACGGATTCCTGTGGCCAGGGTCCCGCGATAATTTTCGTTCATGAATTTGCCGATAACCATGAGAGTTGGTCAGCTCAGATTTCAGCTCTTTCAAGAAGATTTACATGTATCGCTTTCAATGCGCGAGGCTACCCTCCATCAGAGGTGCCTGAGAATCCCGACCTTTATTCTCAGAAAATCGCGGCCGAAGATATTAATGCAGTTCTTGAAGGGTATTCGTTAGAGAAAGCTCATATTGTCGGTTGTTCAATGGGGGCGTTTGCTGCCCTTCATTTCGCGATTCTATACCCGGAAAAAGCTTCTTCAATTTCTCTGCTTTCTTGCGGCTATGGCGCGCCAAAAGAACAACAGGCAGCATATGCCGAAGACGCAGAAATGCTGGCGGATAAGTATCTTGAACTAGGCTCGGAGGAGATGGCCGAGCTTTACGCAAACGGTGCCTTTCGTCAGCAGTTTAAAAATAAGGACTTCAGAGGATGGCGGGCGTTCAAAGATAGACTATCCAATCATTCCAAGCACGGCGCGGCTTTGACGATGCTTGGCGTGCAGCGTAAGAGACCATCGCTTTATGATTTAAAGGAAGAAATCAGCAAAGTAGAGGTCCCCGCACTGATAATGGTGGGGGATGAGGACGACTGGTGTATCGAACCGTCTATTTACCTAAAGCGCACTTTGCCTATGTCGGGTCTGTGTGTCTTACCGCGTACTGGACATACTGTGAATTTGGAAGAGCCTACGCTTACCAATTTAGTCCTGTCCGATTTTCTGGCGATGGCGGACTCTGGCAACTGGTCGGCCAAGGAAGATTATTTGGGCAAGTCTGCATTGCTATCAGGCCTCAAGTGAAGAATTGAAGGTTTTCTTTGACTGCCGCCGAGCATATTGACCCTGAAAGACTTTGGTCGAACTTGATGGAGCTAGCAAAAATTGGCGGCATTGCGGGCGGTGGCGTAAACAGACAGGCGTTAACGCAAGAAGAATTTTTGGCGAGAGAGCTCTGCATCTCCTGGGCGTATGAGTATGACTTAGCGGTGGCGAGCGACGATGTCGGCAATCTCTTCTTCCGTCTTGAAGGGAGTGAACCCGATTTGCCAATTGTTATGACGGGATCACATCTGGATACCCAACCAACCGGCGGCAAGTTCGACGGTGCGTTTGGCGTTTTGGCCGGATTGGAGGCGGCGCGAGCGATTATCGGCGCAGGAATTAAACCCAGGAGAAGTATCGAGATTGTCGCTTGGCTGAATGAAGAGGGCTCCAGATTCGCACCAGGTATGATGGGTTCTGAAGCCTACGTCGGTGTGAAATCAATCGATGAAATTAAAGGCGTAACCGACAAGGATGGCGTTTCAGTCGAACAAGAGCTCGTGAAGTTACATGATCACTTCTCTCACCTCAAGAGACTGCCTTTTGGACGAGAGGTATTATGTTTCCTTGAAGCCCACATCGAACAAGGCCCGATACTAGAGGACGAAAGCATCCAGGTCGGCGCTGTTACTGGCATTCAGGGCGTCAGGCGCATGCGGGTTAAAATCACTGGAGAGGAGGCGCATGCCGGGACCACGCCGTACGGTCTTCGAAAAGACGCAATTGAGGAGTCGTCCAGAGTAATTGCCAAACTGTATTCCGAATTCTCTGATATTGAGGATATGCGCTTTACAGTTGGAATGATGAACATTGAACCCAATGTTCCTTCGGTTGTCGCCAGTGAGGTGATTTTTTCAGTTGATTTGCGGCATCCAGACTCTGCAGTCCTTTCCAATTGCGAGAAAAAGATCCACGAATTGGTTTCGCAGACGGTCTCTAAATGCACAGCGGAAGCATGGTGTATTGCAGAAGCAGATACCATTAATTTCGATGAAAGAATTATTTCGTCAATCGAAGCCGCGTCTCAGAATTTGGGGTTGCCGTGTCGGCGTATATTTTCGGGTGCCGGACATGATGCGCGGCAGATGAGTTATTTCTGCCCATCAGGAATGATCTTTGTCCCTTCTTGTGGCGGCGTAAGTCACAACGTAAATGAGCACACATCACAAAGCGATATTGTCGCTGGGACAAAGGTGCTCTGCGCTACATTGGTCGAGCTTGCCAGTAACGGGGAAATGTTATGACGGCTTACGACACTGTTATAACGGCAGAACAGGCATGTGATCCTTTATCCGATTTTTCTGGGCCGGCTTCAATTGGTCTCAAGGATGGCAAGATTGAACACTTCAGCGCTGGTTTGAATTCTTCACTCGAAGCGGAAAGTAAAATTCATTTTGACACCCAGCTTGTTTGCCCAGGTTTCATTGATTTACACGTTCATGTTTATGAGTGGGTAACAAATTTTGGGATCGCGCCAGATTTAGCGGGAATTTATTCTGGTGCGACAACTATTGTTGATCAGGGAAGTTCCGGTCCCTGGACTGTCGGCGGTTTCGAGGCCTTCATTCAAAAAGAAGCGTTAACAGACGTCCGCTGTTTTGTGTCAGCAAACCTTGCTGGCGCCTTGATGGGTGGGATGGAAGGGACAACGTTACATGGCCCGCATATGACCCGCATCGAGGAAGTTGCAAAGGCTTACGAACGGTATCCAGAATTAATTTGCGGAATAAAATCGCATGGTGAATCGGGCGGCTTGTCGCACTGGGATATGGAAGTTCTTACCCAGGCCGTTGAGGCTGGAGATGATTGCGGCATTCCACTTTACGTTCATACCGGTGAATTGTTCCCAGTTAATGACGATAATCGCCCGGTCCCGAAATCTGTCCTTGAGAAGACACTAGCTGTCGTTCGTCCAGGTGACGTCATCGCGCACGTATATAGCAATATGCCAGACGGTGTGGTGGGTCAGTCAATTGAGGTTCCGGCTGCCGTAAAAGCCGCGTATGAACGTGGCGTAAAATTCGACATCGGTTACGGCATAAATTTTTCGTATCGTATTGCACGCATGATGTTAGAGCAGGGGTATCCCCCACATACGATCAGCAGTGATCTACACGGTGACTTCAATGCCTATCACGATCTGTCAAAGTTGGATTATAGCCTGGCCGGTGCATTGAACCGCCTGCTCGGGCTGGGCATGCCGATGGCTGACGCCATAAAATGTTTGACTTATACACCCGCCGTTATCCTTAAATCAGAAGACAAAATTGGTACCTTGGCTGCTGGAAGTATTGCGGATATTACGATCTTAGAACCACAATCGGGGGATTATGAGATGAAAGATGCTGAGGGCGAAACCCTTTCTCTTTCAGAAGTTTGGGTGCCCGTACAAGTGTTTAAGGATGGTAGGCGATACCAGACCGACCGAAAAATGTTTCCCGACTTAATGCAATAAACGTAAGGAAGGTGCCCCGGCCAACACAGGCCATACGCCTGCAGCGATACGCTGAGTAAATATCAGAAAATAGTATCGTTTGGATGAGATCTGTTAATCTGAAAGTTCGGATGTCAATAATTCAGCAACAGCCCGCGTAACAGCCTCTGTGCCCAAGCGTAAATCTGAGATTTTGAGATTTTCATCACTATTATGCCCACCTGCTTCGGCGAGCGTATGTGGCCCAGCACCGTAAAGGATCGTCGGAATTCCCTTCTCTGCGTAGAGCCTGGCATCCGTAAATAATTTGGCACCACTATAGGAAATTTCCTCTCCAGTGAGGTCAAGCACCGCCCGTCTTAGGGCATCCGCCATGTTTTCCCAACCTGGCTGAGGCAATAACGGGCCGGCCGCAACAATTCTGTTTACGGAAACCGTCGTACCTGGAAATGCTGCGACAGCATCCTCAATCAGTTTAGTTAGATCCTGTTCTACGACATCCATCGATTCTTCGGGCAGAACTCGACGATCAATTTTGAAGGTTACGCGGTCCGGCACGACATTCGTATTGATTCCACCGTCAATCTTTCCGACAACGATTGTTGGAGATCCAATCCCTGGTAAGTCCGTCTCAATTTTCGAGAGCTCTTTGCGGCTTTCATAAATTTTTGCAAGAACCGAATTGGTTGCTTCCAGGGCATCTGTTGCACGCTCGGGTTCAGCGGCATGACCCATCTTACCAGTCACAACGACTTCGAGATGCAAGCACCCCTTGAGGGTAAAAACAACCGTATGAGAGAATCCGGCACAAATCACATAATCAGGATTTGAAAGCCCCTGCTCAAGAATCCATTGCGGCCCAACCGTCCCCCCGATTTCTTCATCATAGGTGAAAAGAAGTTCAACCGTACCAGCGAAGGCAGCACCCTCATTAGCCAATTTCTTAAGAGCGAGAAGTGCCCATGTATAGGTTGCAAAATCGGACTTTGACACAGCAGCCCCGCGGCCATAAATCCGCCGACCTTCTTCGGTTTCCTCAATTTCCGCCCCATAGGGATCATGCTTCCAACCCAGTCCTGGCGGAACAACGTCACCATGGGCGTTCAAAACGATTCTTGGCCCATCACCGAAGCGGTGACGAACAATCAAATTGGTAACGGATATCATCCCGGCGGCCCCGACGGTCTCTTGCGGGACTGTGTGGCATTCAACTTCAAACCCAAGTTCCTCGAGGAGACTACAAGCTAACTCCGCATGGGCAGCACAATCACCTGGGGGATTGTCGGTTGGCATCTTTAACAAATCAGCAAGAAAGCTGATTTGGCGATCTTCTTCCGCCGTCAGAAACGCAGCAATTACATCATTCATTTAGACTTGCTGAGCTTGAGTTGCGCTTCAATCGTTTCATCGGTGTGTTTTGGGTCGGGCGGTGGCATTTGCTGAATCGCATGTACGGATTGTCCCCAGCCGCGAGTCTCTTCATTCAGTTTCCGATCACGCATGATGTAGCGGCCTCTCACCAGAGTATGAACCGGTACGCCTTTAACAGGCCGCCCATCCCAAGGTGTAATCTTCGCGCGTGAGTGAAGGTCCCCATCGTCCAGCACTTCTTCTCGATTGAGGTCGACAATGACGATATCGGCCTCTGCACCGGGCTGTAATACGCCCTTCCGAGGGTAAAGGCCCCAGCGATTTGCAGGATTGTAGGCTGTCCATTTGACATAATCCCGGATCGAAATTCGGCCTGCTGCGACTTCGCTCAGCATCAACGGCATTTGAGTCTCTACACCCGGGAATCCGCAATCGCAGGTCCAAATACTGTCGCGTTGCTTTTCCTCCGGGACATGCGGTGCATGATCGGTCGCGATCATATCAATCGTGCCATCCTCAAGGGCAGACCAAAGGGATGATTTATGGTGCGGTTCACGAACAGGTGGATTGACGCGGATAACACCTTCGCACCGGTCGTAATCATCTGTGTCAAGCAACAGGTAATGAGGACAGGTCTCTCCGCTAACGTCGACACCGCGTGCCTTTGCCGCACGTAATGGCTCTAATTCATCTTCCGACGAAATGTGTAGAATATGGATGCGGGCACCCGTCCATTCGGACAACACCGCGGCACGGCTAACTGCTTCGATGGCAACCACAGCCGGTCGCGCTGCGAGATGGGCGAGCGTGTCAGTCCTACCGGCTTCTTCCAGCTGAATCTGACGGCGCGCCATAATGGAGGCCGTCTCTGCATGAAGCGCAACACGATAACCATGCTGTGCGACATACTCGAAACCTTCCAGCATCGCACCGGTTGAAGGTGCTGGAAGGTCGCCGAAGGTGTTCCCCATAAAACATTTAAAGCCAATAATGCCACCCGCGATGAGGTCGGGAAGATCGTCCAGGTTTTGTTCGGATAACAGGCCGTAAATACCAAAATCTACATGCGCCTTTTCTGCAGCGAGACTATGTTTTTGACGCAAGGTCTCTGCGGTACCGGTGGGTGGGTTTACATTTGGCATTTCAAAGACTGTGGTTACGCCGCCCATAGCGGCAGCGGCGGTGCCAGAACCCCAGTCTTCCTTGTGCGTATATCCGGGCTCGCGGAAATGAACATGCGAATCTATCGCACCTGGTAAAACATGCATGCCGGATGCATCCAGTGTTTCCTCAGCACTTGGCATCGCATCTGCAGCTCCCAACGCGATGATCTTTCCATCCTTTACAGCAATGCTAGCGGCCACTTCGGAATCAGGAAAGACCAGTGTTCCCCCTGAAATTACTAGATTTGCGACTGTTTTCATCTCTTTTCCTTCTTGAACGACATCAAAGGGCAGCCCAGCCACCATCGACGGCAAGGTCGGCACCCGTAATCTGGCGGGAAACATCACTGGCCAAGAACAGGCAAGCATTCGCTACATCAGTATCCTGCGTGACCCGCCTGAGCGCGTAATCTTCAGCGTGTTTAGCTGCTGCTTCTTCGGGTGTAATACCAAGCTGTTTAGACATGTTTGCACAAACTTTGTCGCGAAAGCGCGGTCCATCGACCATACCAGGCGCCACATAGTTTACATTGATATTGTCCGGCCCGAGTTCTAAGGCGAAGCTCTTTGTCACACCACGCAAACCCCACTTCGATGAAGAATAAGCCAGCCTTCCAGCCCGACCACGCATTCCAAACGTGCCGCCGACATTAACAATCTTGCCATATTTCTGGTCAATCATCGGGCCAGCGACGGCACGAATCGTATGGAAACATCCATTTACATTCAGAGTAAGAATCTCATCGAACTCTTCTGAGGTCGTTTCGGCTCCAGTTTTACCAATTGGCCCCGAACCGCCTGCAATATTGACCAAAATATCAACTCTGCCCCCGAAACTTTTCTGGGCTACACCGACGATGCTTTCACAAGCAGCAGCATCGGTAATGTCACATGCCGATACGATGGCCTCAGCACCGTTTGAACGAACTTCTTCGGCAATCGGTTCAATGGCGCCGGTGTCCCGCCCAACAAGCACGAGCTTACACCCTTCTTCGGCAAACTTACGCGTCATGGCGGCACCCATGCCTTTGGCCGGCCCGGTTATGATAGCTACTTTTCCTGTCAGATTGAGATCCACTATTCCTTTATCCCTTTTACAGCGTCGGTAAAGGCCTTATGCGGCCTAGCCGAATGCTTCACTACGACAACCGAATGAATCCCGTTTTTTGCGTGATCCCTAACTTAAATGAATGAGAGGGCTACATCAAACTTTTAGATACTCAATCGAAGGAAAAACGGCGCTCAATGCCGATATCACTACCAAGTGTCTGTAATATCATTTCACGAAAAGCGGGGTACTGCGCTGCTATTGCTGATAGCGCAGCTTCGGGAATATTCTCGCGCCGTCGCGCAACAATTTCTTGTGCTTCGGCGATTAGTGCTTCCTCGTCTACTGTCATGATACGGGCCGAAGCGACGACCCTCTGCCCTCCTACCCAAACATCTTGGACCGAGCTGCCATCCTCGTAATAGAAAAGG
>MDTB01041649.1_pt1 | contig 15582 bp, 12 predicted proteins | sample 811161 | NCBI WGS metagenome assembly MDTB01 (sample SAMN05326650, study PRJNA326480) | marine metagenome | isolation source: seawater | place: Mediterranean Sea | collected 2009 | reverse complement strand
TATTTGAGTGGTTTCTGAGACGTACGCGACAAACTTTGAATGAAGATGAGAAAATTGAACTGGATGATGAGCTGAAAAAAATTTCTGATAAATCTAACCTGATATACTCTATGCCATTTCACTGCTCAGTAGGTTGGAAGCAATATTAATCATTTAATTATAAAGACAAAAGTCTACAAAACCATAAGGCTAAGTTTTATTAATTGGCTGGGGTGGTAGGATTCGAACCTACGGTACACGGGATCAAAACCCGTGGATATTGTTATCAGGAGTTACCATTTTTGTAATAACCCTTTAAAATAGTTCCTATCTTTCTCAGGCTTCTTATACGTCGTCAGGAAAATCACAAAAACTGTTGTCAAAAGCGTTGTCAGAAAAATAGGTTTAAATCAAATCTATTTCAAATAATGAAATTTGATATTATCAAACTTATCATGCAATAATCAAAATATGGTTGCAAAAAAAATGTAAACTATTAAAAATTGTATTAGGAGCTTTTTTATGAAGTTAGAAAATGCAATTCATAATCTCAGTATAGAGAAAACTAAAACTATAGCTTTTGAGGATGACAAACGCTCAAATCAAAAGGGTAGAATAATTAACTCTGTCGATAAATCGTTGAAAGTACTTGAAACTGTAGCTTCTGCAGGCCCAGAAATAACAGTCTCTCAAATTTCAGAGCTATTAGGTTTAAATATTTCAACTTGCCACCATCTCGTAACTACCCTAGTCCAAAAAAGGTTTTTAACCCATTTAGGAAGGTCAAGGGGTTATACTTTAGGCCCTCGATTAAGTGAATTACTAGAGATTTCCGAGAAAGAAAAAGAGCCACAAGTTTTTTTAGCAACTGAACTTAGAGAACTCGGTAAGAAGCTAGGACATAGCATCCAGTATGCGGAGCTTAAAGAAACTACTTTGTTCACAAAATTACATTTTCCAACTCAAAAAAGAAAATTGAATGAACCTAGCGAAATTGAGAAGATGACTGCTTTGCACGCAACAGCTACTGGGAAGGCGATTTTGGCTTGGATACCAGATACGGAACTAGTTCGAATTATTTCGGCAAATGGAATTAAAAAATACACTAACAATACTATCTGCTCACTTTCTGGTTTAATTGAAAATTTACGTTTAGTTAGGCGAAGAAAGTTTTCTTTAGATGATCAAGAGTTTTCTAAGGGTATAGTGTGCATTGGGGCAGCTATTCGTCAAGGTGCAGGAGCAGTTATAGGGTCTATTTCTGTCAGTCTTCACTCAGAAGACGCAAATAAGGATTATAGATCTTACCTATCAAAAGAGATGATAGCTGCTGCGAATTTGTTTTCAAATAAAATTAGAAGCGTAAAACGATAAATAATATTAAGGAGTATATTAAAAATGAAAATGCCAAATGAAGTAAAGGTTGATAACAAATTTCCAATACCAGAAAAAATGAAAGCCTGGGTTCTTGGGGATCCAGGGAAAATTACTTTGGAAGAAAAACCTATTCCCGTGCCAAGCCGTGCAGAAGTTCTCATTCGGATTGACGCTGTTGCGATTTGTGCCACGGATTTAGAAATAATTTATCATGGTCCACCTGCGCAAATCAATGGAGGCTTGCCACACAATCAAAATTTCACTCCTGGTCACGAATATATGGGCACCGTCGTAGCTTTAGGGCCTGGAGTAGATGAATACAAAATTGGAGAAAGAGTAACAGTTGAAATACATGCTGGTTGTGGTCAATGTAAGCGTTGCCGAGAAGGGATGTATACATCTTGTCATAATTATGGAAAAAACTATGGTGATGTAAATAAAGGGCATAGGGCAAATGGTTTTACAACCGATGGGGGATTTGCTGAGTACGCCGTCAATAGTGTAAATACATTGGTACATGTCGCAGATAGTATGTCCGATGAGGAAGCGACATTGGTTGTTACAGCTGGTACAGCTATGTATGGATTAACTGAATTGGGTGGTTTAGTAGCTGGAGAGAGTGTAGTCGTCACGGGTCCTGGCCCCATAGGATTAATGGGTGTAGCGGTTGCAAAAGCCTTAGGTGCTCAGCCAGTAATACTTACCGGCACTCGTGATAATCGTTTGGAGATAGGAAAAAAGTTGGGTGCTGACTATGTTATTAATGTAAAGAATGAGAACGTTGTCTCAAAAGTTAGAGAAATAACGGGTGGTAAAGGAGTTGATTACGTTGTCGAGTGTGCAGGCGCTCCTAGCGGAATCAATGAAGCCGCTCAAATGGTAAATAGAGGCGGCAAGATCTGTCTCGCAGCATTCCCTAGCGGAATGGCTGAAGTGGATATTGCCCATGTCGTTCGAAACAATATATATCTGTACGGCATTCGTGGAGAAGGAAAGACTGCTACCCACAGAGCAGAAGCATTTATGAGACAAAAAAGGTTTGATGCAACTTTGATACACACTCATACCTTTAAGATGAATGATCTAGAAGAGGCGTTACGTTATGCAAAGGATAGAGTTGAAGATGCGATTAAGGTAGTTGTGAAAAATGAGCATGTTTCACAGGGTGAATTAGCTGCTGAATAAATTTTGAAGGTAAGAGACTTTGTTAACATGTGATAAATATCATTCGCCCACAACTTTAGCCGAGGCACTTAGTATTTTGGCCGAATCTTCGGAGGGAAGTCTTGTAATATCTGGAGCAACAGACATTCTTCCAGCCGCTCGAGAAGGTCGAAAGGGAGATGTTCAGGTAGCGGAATTGATAGATATTACCGGTATCTCTGACTTGCAATCTTACGAGATAGGTGAGAATGAGATTAGTCTAGGTGCAAATATTGTATTTCAAGACTTTCTCCGTGATAAGTTTCTGCAGAATAACCTTCCATGTATGCCGCCTTGTGCTGTTTGGTTTGCCGATGATCAAATTAGAGAGCAAGCAACATTGATTGGAAACATAATAAATGCTTCTCCGGCTGCAGATGGAACCCCATCTGTTTTGGTTTCAAATGGTCGTATTGAGCTCGCTGCTTTAATAGATAAAAGGGTGCATTTTAGGAGTTTACCTGTTGGTGATTTTATAGAGGGCCCAGGCAAAACTAAGCTAGGAAAAAATGAGATAGCAACGAAAATAATATTGGATAAAACTCCTGGTTATGGAGGTTCCTTTCAAAAGGTTGGTCAACGGAGATCATTGGTTATATCCGTTGCTTGTTGTGCTGCTTTGGTACAGCTTAATCCTTTAGAAGATAAATTTTCAGATGTTAGAATTTCAGTAGGAGGTATAGGACCTTTACCCTCTAGATTATACGATATTGAGAAAGAACTCACAGGGGAGAAAGTTTCAACAGAAATTATAAATAAAGTAGCTCAAAAATCAGCAGAACTTGTAGCCTCTAGAACAAGAGTGATTTATCGAAAAGAAGTAATAGTAAATTTTGTAAGAGCGGCTCTTGAAGAAGCAGTTGATAATTGCGCGAAATCTCGTGAACGATCCAGCAGAAGGGAAGAAATTAGTGTCTAAAGTCAAAATTAGTATTGAGGTAAACGGTAAAGAAATTGAAAAAGAGGTTTTCCCTCATACCCGTCTTTTAGACTTTATTAGAGACGATTTAAATCTTACTGGTGCAAAAGAAGGCTGTGGTGCTGGAGAGTGTGGAACATGCTCAGTTTTTGTTGATGGAAAATTAATTAAATCTTGCTTAATGCTTGTTGCTAAGACAAATGGTAAAAAGCTGCAGACTATAGAGGGCTTGACGTCCCCTGGCACCTTAACCCAAGTCCAAAGAGCATTTTATAAGACTGGCGCAAGTCAATGTGGTTACTGTATTCCAGGAATGGTAATGGCTGCAACCTCAGCCCTTAGAGAAAACCCTTCTTCGAGTGCAGAAGAAATAAAGGAAAGGCTAGGTGGCAATATATGCAGATGTACCGGTTATACAAAGATCTTTGAAGCTGTGGATATTGCTAAGAATATATTACTGGGCAATATTGATGAAAAGGTACTTGAAGAAGACTTTGTTGAAAGTAGCTTCATCGGAGCAAATGTCCGCCGGCTAGACGCTCCCGCAAAAGTAACCGGAAGAATTAAGTATGCAGCTGATATGAAAATTCCGGAAATGCAACAAATGCAAGTTTTGAGATCTCCCCACCCCCATGCTTTAATTGAATCAATCGATTTCAGTGAAGCAGAAGCCATCAGTGGAGTTTCATGTGTGATCACTTCGGCAGATGTTCCGGGTGAAGATGGATTTGGTGTCTTTGTACATGACCAGCCGATTTTGGCAACTGGAAAAGTTAGATATGTTGGAGAGGCAGTGGCAGCAGTTATTGCAAATGATTTGTTAACAGCTCGAAAAGCTTTGAGTAAAATAAAAGTTGTATACAAGGTTTTAAAAGGCGTGTTTGATCCCTCGGAAGCATTAGAAAGAAACTCTCCTTCAATTCATAACTACGCTCCAAACAACATAGTTAAGCATATTCCTATTCGTAAGGGTGATCTAGAAAAGGGGTTTAATGAAGCAGATATTGTGATAGAGGAGTCATTTTCTACCCAGCAAGTAGAACACGCTTACCTAGAGCCGGAAGCAGGGATTGCCTATATTGATCAAGATGATGTTTTAACTGTTATATCTCCATCACAGAACATCACTCATCATCGCCATATGTTGGCTAAAATTATTAATAAACCAATTAATAAAGTAAGATTCATCATGAGCCCCGTTGGTGGTGGTTTTGGCGGTAAAGAGGATATGATCTATCAAGGCATACTGGCCTTGGGCGCGCTAAAAACTCATAAGCCAGTGCAAATAAATTTTACTAGAGAAGAAAGTATTGCTTCTACCGCAAAAAGGCATCCATCTAAGGTAAACTATAGAATGGGTTTGACAAAATCTGGCCAGATAACAGCAGTTGAGTTTTCTATGCTTTCAGATGGTGGGGCCTATGGAATGTCTAGCGAAGGTGTAATGAGAAAAGCTGCTATCTTATCCTGTGGACCTTATGAAGTAAGAAACCTTAAAGTAGATACTACTGCAGTTTACACAAATAACACACCATCTGGAGCGTTTCGAACTTTTGGGGGAATGCAAGCGCAATTTGCTACAGAGAGTATGATGGATATTGCTGCAGAGAAATTGAATTTAGATCCTTTTGAAATAAGGCGAATAAATATGATGAAAGTAGGATCAAAAACCCATACCCAACAAAAACTTGAAACGGCTTCATTGGATAGAGTTTTAGAGGCCGCTGAAAAAGGTTCCCGTTGGCAAAAAGGACCTCCTAATGTTAGAGGGGGTAATAGAAGAGATTTAAATGGTCCAGACACTAGAAGCCCCTGTACACTGGGAGCAAGATTTAATTCTGATACATATAAGAAAGAAAGAGTGTCTTGATGCAAAGAAAGAAACGCGGAAGAGGAATGGCAGCAAGTTGGTACGGAATTGCTAGGACTGCAACAATTGACAGAGCTGGAGCTTGGGCAGAGCTTGATGATGGAGGAACTGCAAAAGTGGTAACAGGGGTGACAGAAATTGGAGAAGGAATTCTTACCGTTTTAGCTCAGATAGCTGCTGAGGAAATGGGAATTAGACCAGAGGATGTTACTATTGGGGATAATGACACTTCCAGATCACCTGAAGCCGCCCATGCTGGAGCAACTAGACAAACATATATGATCGGAAACTCTGTAGCACTAGCTTCGCGTGAAGCGAAAGTGATGCTTTTTGAGCAAATAGCGGACTATTGGGAAGTACCAATAGATGAATTAACAGCGTTCAACGGAAAGATTTCTGCAAGAAAAACTAACTTCCATATGAGCATGGAAGAAGCAGTGGCTATATGTAAACAAAGAGGCGTCGTTCCAGTGGGGGCTGCTTCTTTCACAGCTCATGGTACAGGATTGGATCCAGAAAATGGGTCTGGCAGTCCTTGGCAGGCATATGTTTTTGGAGCACAGGTTGCCGAGGTCGAAGTAGATACCTGGACAGGTGAGGTTCAGGTCTTAGGAATTTGGGCTGCACATGATGTTGGGCGTGCTATAAACCCAAGGGGGGTGGAGGGTCAGATTGAAGGAGGTGTAGTTCAAGGGTTAGGACAGGCCCTAATGGAAGAGTATATAACAGATAAAGGCCATACAATTACACATGGATTTGCAAAATATATTCTGCCTACTTCTTTAGATATTCCACAGATTAATAGCATAATTGTTGAGGACCCTGATCCCAAGAGCCCATTAAAGGCAAAAGGGATTGGAGAACCTTCTCTAGTTCCTACAGCTCCAGCAATCATGAATGCGATATATGATGCTATCGGCATTAGAATCACATCGCTACCGGCTACCCCAGAAAAAATACTAATTGCACTCAAAAATCATAAACCTGGAAAGGATATTGGAGTGCTAGGGCAAAAAAAGCCCAATTGGTCCCATAAAGAAAATGGGGGCCAACTTAATTAAATTTCCAGGAAAAAGAAAGGGGAAAAAGATGAAAAAATTAATGATTTTTAAGGGAGGGGTATTAGCTTTAGCAATATCTGCTCTTCTCAGTATAGGTTCAATTGCAAAGGCAGAATATCCAGAGAAACCAGTTGATATGACTGTCCTGTTCGGTGGAACTGCAAAATCAATAGCGTTACTGTTTTCTGAACTTATGTCGAAGGAGCTTGGACAACCGGTTGTTCCCGTTAGTAGAACTGGAGGAGGAGGAGCAACTGGATATTCTTACCTAGTTACAACCGCTCCAGATGGTTATAATATAGTTTGGAATTCAAATTCCATAAATACATCTCACCATACAGGTAAAATTAAGTTTGACTATTCAGCTTTTGCTCCGATAGCCAGAGTTTCTACTGAGGTACCTGCTTTAGCTGTTAACAGCTCAACGGGTTGGAAAAGCTTGAAAGACATGGTAGATGGAATCAAATCTATGAATGGAAAGCTCAAGGTTGGTATATCTGGTAAAGGGTCTTTTACCCATCTGACCTCTGCTGCGCTATTTGACGAATTAGGTGTGTCAAATAAAGTGGCTTATATTTCTTACGGTAAAGGCAAGGCCCCGGTAGAATTGCTGGCTGGGCGAATAGACGCAGCAATTCAGTGGCCAGGTCAATTCGCTTCATATTCTCAAGCCGGAGAACTTAATGTTTTGACTGTCACAGGCGATCAGCGTGTATCGGTTTTACCAGATGTAAAGACTGCAAAGGAGCAGGGAGTAAACATAAATATAGTAATGTGGAGAGGATTAGCTGCCCCTGCAGGTACTCCAGCCGATGTTATATCTAAACTTGATAATGCAGCCAAAGCAGCTATTGCTACAAAGGAATTTCAGGACGCTGCAGGAAAAATTGGTTTCACCACAGCCTACCTTGGGGCAAAAGATTTTGGTGAACTTATAGAAAGTGACGATAAGTTTTATGGAAACTTGCTCAAGGAACTTGGCTTATCGAAGAAGTAAGATAGTTTAGTAGACCTTTTTTTATGGCTAATCATGTCCCGAATATCATACTGTCGATTGTTTTAATCGGTATATCGGTTGTGTGGACATGGTTGGTCATAATGACCATACCCGCAGGGTTTGGCGATGGAGAAATTGGCGCTCGAGCGTTTCCATTAACCTGTGGTATTCTTTTATTATTATTAGCTGGGGCTCTTTTTTTAGTTGAACAAGTAAAAAGCAAAAATCGAGAGGCTTATTCAAAAAGAGATAAAAGTCAAACAATCAAGAAAAGTGAACTTGATTGGAAAGCTGCGTTGATTGTCTTAGTAGAAATAACTTTATATGGCTTTTTATTGGAAAAAATAGGCTTTGTTTTATCGACACCGATAATCATATGCATAGTTATGTTAATAAACCTAAGAGTTAAATCTTTCTTAAAAATTTTTTTGATGGCAATAGGTTTAACAATAGGTTGTTGGTTAATTTTTGAAAAAATCCTTGGTCTTTATTTGGCTAATGGTATTTGGGTTAATATAGGGTAATTTATGGACCTTTTTTTAGAAGCTTTTGAGTTAGCTTTCACTCCTTTAGCTATCTTGTCTATAGGACTTGGGTCTTTAGTGGGGCTAGTTTTCGGTTCAATCCCTGGTTTAACCTTTACGGTAGCATTAGCGCTCGCGTTGCCCATTACTTTTAGCATGGACCCGGTGCCTGCAATGGGTCTTTTGCTAGGCACTTATATAGGGGGAATGACAGGAGGCTCTGTATCTGCAATATTACTTGGTATACCTGGGACCCCTTCCGCTGCGGCTACAGTAATAGATGGTCATCAAATGACAAAGCAAGGATTTGCCTCGCTCGCTTTGGGAACTGCTGTCGTTGTCTCAGTTTTTGGAGGTATATTCAGTCTTTTGGTTATGATTGTTTCCGTAGACCTTGTGTCGAGGTTGGCTATCGGTTTTGGCCCCGCCGAAATCTTTGCTTTAGTATTATTTGGTCTTTCTACTATTTGTGGTTTGGTAGGGAATTCAATTTTAAAGGGATTGATTGCTGGCGTCATTGGTCTGATGGTAATGACTATCGGCATAGATGCTTTGGAAGGAGTTCCAAGAATGACATTTGGTTTTGTTAGCCTACTTCAAGGAGTAAATCTTTTGGTCGCTCTTATTGGTTTATTTGCCATACCATTTATAATCGAAGCGCTTTCAACAAAGGGATCTCCAGAATTAAAAACCACTCCAAGAATTTCCAGCGTTAAGGCTGAACTACCAACGGTTAAACTGTTTATGAAAAATATTGGATTAATGCTTAGGTGTTCAGCTCTTGGTACTGGGATTGGCGCTATTCCAGGCATCGGTGGCCCAATAGCTGCATTTTTAGCTTATGATCATGCAAAAAGGTTCTCAAAAAAACCCGACAATTTTGGTAAGGGCAATATCGAGGGTGTTATAGCACCAGAAACTGCCAATAATGCAGTTACTGGAGGTACTCTTATACCATTATTATCATTAGGCATACCTGGCGATCCAGCAACGGCAATAGTATTGGCAGGACTGATGATCCATGGAATTATGCCAGGACCAGCCTTATTTATGAACCATGCAAATGAAGTTTACGGAATCTATGTAGCAGTTGTTTTAGCCTATTTATGGGTCCTAGGTCTGCAATTAGTTGGTATTCGTCTATTTGTCCACGTATTAAAGATACCAAAAGATTTGCTTGCAATAGTTGTATTAGTATTATGTGTTATTGGAGCTTATTCTATAAGAAATAGTGCCTTTGATATTTTTGCAATGGCTTTTATTGGTGTTATTGCATACTTATTAGTTTGGTTAAGAGTGCCTGTTACTCCGATAATATTGGGAATGGTTTTAGGTCCCACGCTGGAAAACGAATTTCGAACAGCTATGATGTTGTCTTCAGGAAGTTTCGACATTTTTTTAACGTCACCTACCGTTTTATTATTTTTTCTATTGGCTATGTTAGTCGTTTGCTTCCAGGTTTTCAGTGAAGTTAAGAGAAATAACCTAGAGGACAAAATTAATGAGTAAAAACAATGAGCTTAAACAAAACACCCAAAAGTCAATTCAAATTAGAGCGGAAAAAATCAGAAATAAGTTTAAAAGAAATGGTGCCCCTAACCTTCTAGATAGTAAAGCGATGGAGCTAACACTTTCTGAGGCTCTTTTACTAGGGCTCTTAAAACAAGGCGTAAAAAGGTTCTTTGTTATATTTGGACATGGTTCTACTGACTTTGGAGAAGTTTTGCGCATTTATAATGAGAAGGGCGTAATCGATGTTATAAACTGTCGCAATGAAATTGAAATGGCCCACGCCGCAACTGCGTATGCTTGGGTATACAAAGATATACCTGCTGTTGTGACTTCAATTGGACCGGGAGCTCTTCAAGCAATGGCGGGGTCTCTTACAGCACTGTCAAACAACATTGGTGTTTACCATATTTATGGAGATGAAACGACCCATGGAGAAGGCTATAATATGCAACAAGTTCCTAAACCAGAGCAGGGGGTTTTTGGAAAAATTACTTCACTCATGAACCAATCCTATACCCTCCACACTCCTGAAGCTCTAAGGGAGTGCCTTAGAAGAGGCTTGTCGTGCGTTAGCCATCCCTACAAACCTGGGACTTTTTACATCATGTTCCCGATAAATACACAACCTCAAAATATGAAAGTTAATATGAGTACTTTGCCAGAGAGATTAGAAACTCAAAAAGTCAGCGTTTCTCAAGACAAGTATTTTCAAGAAGCAATAAAAATTATTCAAACTAGCCATAAATTGATAATAAAAGCTGGTGGAGGCACAAGAAACCATTTTAAAGCAGTTCGCAAACTGTCTGATTTGATTTCTGCGCCAGTTGTCTTATCTCCCGGGTCAACTGGAGTGTTGCGTGATAGTCATCAAAACAATATGCATGTTGGAGGTTCAAAAGGTTCAATTTCTGGCAACTTTGCCATGGAGAATGCTGATACTGTAATAATGATTGGCAGTAGAGGAGTTTGCCAAGCAGATTGTTCTGGTATTGGGTATCCAAAAGCTTCAAAGATAATAAATATTAATGGGGATTTAGATGATTTAAATCACTATGCAAATACATTAGGTTTGCCTGGTGATATAAGTGAAGTGATTGAAAAACTTATAAGAAAATTTGGCAAAAATACTATAAGTCGAAAAAGAACTGAATGGGTAAAAGATTGTCAAAAGAAGAAAGATCAGTGGACAAAATTTAAAGCCAAGAGGATTAAGGTGGCTACAATTAGCGATCCGGTTTGGAAACGCAATACACTCACCCAACCGGTGGCTATCCACACCGTGGCTTTATTTGCCAAGAGAAAAGGAGCAATTAAATTTTTTGATGCAGGAGATGTTCAAGCTAACGGGTTTCAGTTAGTAGAAGATGATGAGCCAAATAGTACGTTTACAGATTCAGGAGCATCTTACATGGGATTTGCTAGTTCTGCTTTGTTAGCTGGCGCATACCTAGATAACCCAAAATATGCGATCGCATTTACCGGTGATGGATCTTTCATGATGAATCCACAAATTTTAATTGATGCTGTTGAACATAAAGTGAATGGAATGATCGCTATTTTTGATAATAGAAGAATGGCTGCCATAACTGGATTACAAGAAGCACAATATAATAAGGAATTTAAAACAAACGACAGTGTTGTAGTTGATTATGTGGCGCTAGCGAATGCAGTAACAGGAGTTAGGGCTTTCCATGGCGGATTCACTATTAAAAGTTTAAACGACGCACTACGCAAAGCTTATGATTATAAGGGATTGTCGTTGGTCCATATACCAGTTTACGCAGGTAGCGACGAGCTCGGAGGTATGGGTGCTTATGGCTCGTGGAATGTTGGTAATTGGGTAGACGAAGTACAGGGCAAATATTTAAAGATGAAAGTTTAGGGAGAGAAAAATGTATAATGATATTAATCTTTTTATTGATGGTTCTTGGAAGGATGCTTCTGATAAGGCTGTTAAGCCGGTTAGTAGTCCTGTCACCGAGGATAAAATTGGAACTATAGCAGTAGCTTCAGAGAAGGATATTGAACAAGCATTACAATCCGCTGAAAAAGGGTTTAATCTTTGGCGACGCATAGGCACTTGGGAAAGGTCAGAATTAATAAGGGCAACAGCGAATATTATTCGTGAAAGAAAAGCAAGTATTGCAAAATTGATGTCTATGGAGACAGGCAAACCTTTGTTAGAAGCAGAAGGTGAAACTGCTGCTGCAGCTGACCAGTTTGAATGGTACTCAGAGGAAACAAAAAGAATTTATGGCCAGTTAATTGAATCTAGGACGGCTGACAGCAGAATGAGTGTAATCTATCAACCTGTTGGTGTTGTAGCTGCTTTTTCCGCCTGGAATTTTCCTGCATTGCTTCCAGCAAGGAAAATAGCGGCATCCCTAGCTGCTGGTTGTTCTATAATTATTAAACCTGCTGGAGAAACTCCCGCTTCTTGTGCTGCTCTTGTGAAAGCCTGTGAAGATGCAGGCGTGCCAAAAGGTGTAGTTAATATGTTGACTGGAAAATCAAATGAAATTGCCAAGCGTTTAATAGGTTCAAAAATCGTTAGAAAAGTAAGTGTGACGGGATCGGTGCCAATAGGTAAAGAAATTCTAAAATTGGCAGCCGATGGAGTAAAAAAAGTGTCTATGGAGTTGGGTGGACATGGACCGGTCTTAGTTTTTGACGACTTTGATCCCAAGGAAGCAGCAGAGATTTGTGCATTTACCAAGTTTCGCAATTGTGGACAGGTATGTATTTCACCTTCTCGTTTTTATGTTCACGAGAAAAGTTATTCAACTTTTTGTGAAAGTTTTGTTGAAATAGCAAAATCTCTGAAATTGGGTGATGGTCTTGATGAGGGTGTTCAGGTAGGTCCAATGGCAAATTCTAGGGGTTTAAAGAATATTGAAAATATGACTGGCGATGCAATTTCAAAGGGTGCTGATTTATTGTATGGTGGTAAAGCTCCATCAGGATTTAACAAAGGTTATTTTTTTGAACCAACTGTATTAGGTAATGTAAGTGATGACGCATTGGTTATGAATGAAGAGCCTTTTGGTCCGATAGCCCCAATAACATCTTTTAGTGACTACAGGGATGTAATAACAAGAGCCAATTCTTTACCGTTTGGATTAGCTGGATATGTATTTTCCAACGATCTTTCAACATCAACTAGGGCATATGAGGATCTTGAAGTTGGAATGGTGGGAGTTAACGAAATGCTTCTTGCTACGGCAGAAGCACCATTTGGTGGCATTAAAGAGAGTGGGATGGGACGTGAAGGTGGGAGCCTTGGTATCTATGATTATTTAAACCCTAAGTACGTCAAAATTAAGCTTAAAGGAAAGGCTTAATGAACAAAAGAAAAAAAAATGGTCTATCAAAGGGTTTAACAAATTATGGCGATCACGATTTTTCAACATACTTGAGGCGATCATTTGCCCTTTCCATGGGGTACTCCAAAGACATTCTGAAAAAACCAATAGTTGGTATAGCAAACACTTTTTCAGGTTTCAATAATTGTCATCGCGGTTTCCCAGAGCTATTGGAAGCTGTGAAGAGAGGAGTACTTCTGGGAGGGGGGTTGCCAATTGAATTTCCTACTATATCTCTAGGAGAAGTTTTTTTAAGCCCAACGAGCCTAAAGTTTCGGAATTTAATGTCAATGGATACAGAAGAGATGATTAGAGCGCAACCTATGGATGCTGTTGTTCTAATGGGTGGCTGTGATAAGACTGTTCCGGCCCAATTAATGGGAGCAGTTTCAGCGAATATCCCAGCAGTACAAATTGTTGCCGGTCCTATGATGACATCACGATATAAAGAAGAACGTCTTGGAGCTTGTACAGATTGCCGACGTTTTTGGGCAAATTATAGAGCAGATATTATTTCAAAGGACGAAATTGAAAAAGTTGAGAGCCGACTTGCTACTACTGCAGGAACCTGTGCAGTAATGGGAACAGCTTCTACAATGGCCTGCATTTCTGAGACTTTAGGTATATCGCTGCCAGGTACAGCATCGATCCCTGCCGTACACGCAGATAGGTTAAGGGCGGGAGAGGCATCTGGTATATTGGCTACTAAGCTATTCAAAAAACCTATCCGCCCTAGTGAATTGGTTACAGAAAAATCCGTTGAAAATGCGTTGAGGGTCTTACTGGCTCTAGGGGGTTCAACTAATGCATTAATACACTTGACTGCAATAGCAGGAAGAGCTGGGATTTCTGTTGATCTATCGAAGTTTAACAAGTTATCAGATACTACGCCGGTTCTGGTTAATTTAAAACCGGTAGGGAAAGATTATATGGAAGACTTTTTCTACGCAGGTGGAATGGGAGCAGTTTTAAGAGAGTTACGTCCGCTGCTTAATCTAGATACTTTAACCATAACAGGAGAGACATTAGGAGACCGTTTAGAAGAAGATAATGGATATGTCGATAATCGAATCATAGCAAAATTACAAGACCCATTGGAAGATCAGGGAGGTCTAGTGGTATTATTTGGAAATTTAGCGCCGCGAGGGGCTGTACTAAAGCGATCAGCTGCTGATAAAAGCTTGTTTGAAAAAGAGGGAAGAGCGATAGTTTTCAATTCATTAGAAGATCTCTCTAATAGGATCGATGATCCAAATCTAGATGTACAAAAAGATGACTTTCTTATTTTACAAAATGCAGGTCCTAAAAGCAGTTCTGGAATGCCAGAGGCTGGATATCTGCCTATACCAAAAAAACTCAGTAAAAATGGTGTCAATGATATGGTTAGAATTTCAGATGCTCGAATGTCGGGTACTGCTTTTGGTACAATTATACTTCATGTCTCACCAGAAAGTGCCGTTGGCGGTCCTTTAGCATTAATAAAGAACGGAGATCGTATTAGGTTATCTGTTAGGGATAAGAAAATTGATATTCTGTTAGACGAAGAGGAACTCAATAGGCGCAGAAAGAAATGGATTAATAGAAACACGCCTAATGGACAGAACCGAGGCTATGATTATTTGTATTCCAAAGAGGTTATGCAAGCTGATGAGGGGTGTGACTTTAACTTTCTCTTGCCAAAGAAAAATAATCCATAAATTAGCTTGAGATTTTCGTATTAGAACTACATCTCCTGAAGGCAACATCGAGTAAGTAAAAAATGAGATACATAGTCTATGTAAGTCAGGCAAAAAAACCATTCCCTGAGGACAAACTTTTAAAACTTTTAAAGCATAGTAGGCAAAGGAACACGAAAGAGAGTATTACGGGTTTGCTGGTTTATAGGTTCAATGAGGACTACGACAGAGGAAACTTTATTCAAGTGCTAGAAGGTCCAGAAAAACAATTAGAGGATGTTTGGAGTAGAATATCAAAAGACCCAAGGCATCATACAATAGTTGTTGTAGAAGAGGGTCATATCCAAGAGAGAATGTTTAAAGACTGGTCCATGGGCTTTAAAAACGTTGACTCTAAAGATCTTTGTAGCTTTCAAGGATTTTCTGATTTAGGAAGCGATAACTTTTGGAAAGATATTGACCCAGGTAAAGTTAGTTCTGCGCTAGAGCTTGCGCGTAGTTTCTATTATACAGATTAAGAGTATTAAGAGCCTTGTTAATCTTATCCAAATGACACCTCTCATCCACCGTCAGTCAACTATGCAATAGGTGCTACGGATGTATGGTTTAGCGATCCTGAATTATGCGATGAATATAAGCCGGTGATTTCTGATTGATGTAATTTTTAGAAGTGGCTGGGGTGGTAGGATTCGAACCTACGGTACACGGGATCAAAACCCGTGGATATTGTTATCAGGAGTTATCAGGATTCTCATAACCCTTTAAAATAGTTCTTATCCTTCTTATGCTTTTTATGCGTTATTAGGAAAATCACAAAAACTGTTGCCAAAAGTATTGTCAATACTTGGTGTAATTGGCTTTAGTGAGGTGTTTTGTAGAAAAGATCAGACCTCCTTAATAATCCAAGAAAAGCTTGCTTTAAAAATATTGGGCATACTAAAATATAATCATGAATAAAGCACAAGTAATTAAAAAACTCGGCGGACCTTCAGCAATGGAATGGGGGGATTGGCCACTACCAGACCCCCGCGAGGGAGAGGTGCAAATTAAGCATACAGCTGTTGGTGTAAACTATGCCGATACCTATCACAGATCTGGTATA
>MDTB01148495.1_pt1 | contig 15583 bp, 17 predicted proteins | sample 811161 | NCBI WGS metagenome assembly MDTB01 (sample SAMN05326650, study PRJNA326480) | marine metagenome | isolation source: seawater | place: Mediterranean Sea | collected 2009 | reverse complement strand
TAAGAGGATAATTATAATAAAAGAGTTAGTTAAACAAGGGAATAATAATCAAATTTTATCTAAATTATTCATATATTTTTTTAAATTAGTTGGTATCGTTATTGAACCATCTTTATTTTGATTGTTTTCTAATAAAGCTATCATCAATCTTCCAACCGCCAAACCAGAGCCATTCAAAGTTCCAACGAACTCATTTCCATTTTTTGTTTTATATTTAGCTCCCATTCTTCTTGCTTGAAATGAACCGCAAGATGAACAACTTGAAATTTCTCTATATTTTTTTTCAGAAGGTACCCATACCTCAATATCAAAAGTTTTTTCTGAACTAAACCCCATATCTCCAGATGATAAAAGGACTACTTGATATGGTAGTTCAAGTTTCTTTAAAATTTCCTCAGCACAATTTAGCATTCTATCTAATTCTTTAATACAATTTTTTGGTTCTACTATACTTACTAATTCTACTTTATAGAACTGATGTTGCCTCATCATTCCCTTGGTGTCTTTTCCATAACTACCTGCCTCCTTCCTAAAGCAAGGAGTTGAAGCTACAAATCTTTTTGGAAGATCGATAATATTTAGATTAGATTTTCTGACAAGGTTAGTTAAAACAACTTCTGCAGTAGGGATTAAAAATTTTCTATCTTCTGGATTTTCATTTTTTATTTCAAATTGATCTTCTTCAAATTTAGGTAGTTGACCGGTTCCAAACATTACATCCTCATTAACAATTAAAGGGGGTGAAATTTCAGTATAATTGAATTCATTTATATGAATATCAAGCATGAAATTTATTAAGGCTCTTTCAAGTAACGCAAAATTATCTTTAAGTACAACAAATCTAGAGCCAGATAATTTAATTGATGTATCAAAATCTATATTTTCATTTTTAATTCCTAACTCAACATGAGATTTAATATCAAAGGAAAAATTTCTTATTTTTCCAATTTTTTTAATTAATTTATTTGCTTTTTCATCTTTACCAATAGGAACATCTTCTTTTGCTATATTAGGCAAATTATAAAGAATTTGATTTAATTGTTTTTGTGATTCTTGTTGATTTCGACTTATTTTTTCAATTTCATCAGAAAGTTTTTTTGATTTATCAAAATTTGATTTATCTTTTGTTTTAGAAAGGTTTTTTTTTTCTTGCTCCGATATTTCTTTTTTATTTATAAGCTCTCTATTATCTTTATCTAATTTATCAAATTTTATGTCATCAAAGATTAAATTTCTATCTTTAAACTTCTTTTTATATTGATCTAAATTTTTTCTTAAATCTTTAAGATTATGCATCTTTTACTTTTTTATTTTCTTTTCTTTGCTCAGTAAACTTTACTGTTATAATAGATAATTCATAAAGTAACAACAAAGGTATTGCTAGACCAATTTGGGTAATTGGATCAGGAGGTGTCAATATGGCTGCAACAGTAAAAATAATAACTATTACATATCTTCTTGTTTTTTTTAAGTAATTTGAATTCACTACTCCAATTCTTGCAAGTAAATTTAGTAAGATTGGAAGTTGAAAACTTATACCAAATGCAAAGATTAACCTCATTATTAAAGATAAATATTCATTAACTTTAGCTTCAAGTTGTATTGGTAAACTTGTGTTTGAACCCATAGTTTCAAAGGATAAAAAAAATTTTATGGCTAAAGGCATAACGAGATAATAAACCAAAACACCCCCTAGTAAAAAAAGTATTGGTGTAAAAATTAAATATGGAAGTATGGCTTTTTTTTCATTTTTATATAACCCAGGGGCGATAAATTTATAGATTTGGATAATTAAAATTGGACTTCCTAAAAAAACAGCTGCAAAAAAAGCAACTTTTAAATATGTAATAAAAGTTTCATGTAAAGCTGTAAAAATAAGTCTTCTCGAAATAGTGTCGTCTTGAACGGCATTAGCGTATGGAGAGACTAAAAAATTATATATTTGTTCTGCGAAAGTATAGGAAATAACAAAAATAAGTAAAATAAATATAATCGATTTAATCAATCTTGATCTAAGTTCTACAAAATGACTAGCAAAAGAATTATTCTTGGTCATTAGTTTTGTTTTTTTTTGTATCTGTTTCTTCTTTGGAATTATCTTTTTCTAAGTCTATTTCGTCTGTCACTGAGGACACTTCTCTTTGAAAATTACTAAAAATATTTTTTAATTTACCGACGTAAGAACCAATTTTCTTTAAAGCTAATGGAAATTCTTTGGGACCTAATACTAAAATAGATATAATGACTATTGCTAATATCTCTAACCAACCAATTTGAGGCATTTAAGATTATTTATTATCGGAATTTGTATTATCAGTTCTATTGTTATTTTCTTCGTCTTTTGATGAGCTGTCATCTGATAAGCCTTTTTTAAAGCTTTTGATGCCTTTAGCTAAATCACCCATTATGCTAGAAATTTTACCTTTACCAAATAAAATTACAACAAGAATTGCAATAATTATAATACCTGTCCATCCTATATTTCCCATATGCTAAATATATACAATAAAATTAATTAAATAAATATCTTTATTTATCTTTTTCTGGAGTTTTATTGATTGCATCGTCTATTCCCTCATAAATATTTTGTTTCTCGACAAGAGACTGTTCTTTAAAAAACTTTCCTGTTCCAAATATGGATTTATCTATTGTAGAAGTATCGATTAAACCTGCTGATCCTAATTCATCTATGTTAGGTAAATCTGATAATTTTTGAATATTAAAATGATTTAAAAAATTTTCTGTAGTTGCATACTGGATTGGTTTTCCAGGAACATCTTTTCTACCTGCGGGTCTAACCCAATTCAACTGTAATAGAGTCTCTAGAGTATTTGTAGCAAATGCGACACCCCGTATTTCTTCAATTTCTGATCTAGTTACTGGTTGATGATAAACTATGATTGCTAGTGTTTCTATGGTAGCTTTAGATAATTTTTTTTGAGTAGATTTCTGTAAAGACATTAACTTAGATAAATCTTCAGCAGTTCTAAAAGACCATTTACCTTTAATACAAATTAAATTAAAGCCTCTATTTTTGTAGTTTTCTTTTATCTTCTCTAAAACTTTAACAATATTTGTACTAGACTGAACACGTTTCTCTATTGTTTCTATATCTAGAGGCTCGGAAGCTGAAAAAAGTATCGCCTCAACTTGTCTTTCTATTTTAGATGCTTTTGGTGAAAAAGATATTACATTATCTTTATTTTTGTTTTTCATATTAATTTTTATTTTTAATCATAACTTTGTCAAATAAACTATTTTGCATAATCTTGATTGTGCCATCTTTTGTTAATTCTAAACTAGCTGCTAATATGCCAGCTAACCCTGTTTTTTTCATTTTTTTACTTATGTAAAAATTTGGTATTAATTCATTTAAATTTTTCCAATCATTTATTTTACTCAAATTATTTTTTATCTGATTGATTCCTTCTTCAGTTGTAAATACCGGAAGCTTTGGAATGTCAATCGTCTGGAATGATTTGTTTATTTGTAAATTTGAATAAGTTTTTAAGAGCTCATACAAAGTTATGTCATAAATAGGAGTGTTAATAGATCTTATTCCTCCTTTCATTCCCCTAGCAAATATGTGAACTCCCAATCTCTTTCTTTGTAACATTTGGTCAGAAAGCATTCTGATTAATTCTAATTTTTTTAATTGTAATTTCAGTCTGTCAGCAACTTCCAGAGCTTTGAAATCATCATCATCATCTTCAGGGAGTAATAATTTTGATTTTAAGTAGGCCAACCATGTGGCCATTAATAAATATTCAGAGGCAACCTCTAAGTTTTGATTTTCGTTATCTTTAATGTAATTAAGAAATTGGTCGGCTAATTTAGTGATAGAAATATCTGTTAGATTAACTTTTTGAGATTTGGCTAAGTCAAGTAATATTTCGAGCGGACCAGTATAATTTGGAATATCAATAGATATTTGATTTAAATTATCTGATTCCATCTGATTATTTTATCTTAAAAACTTATAAAATTCCGAAGTTTTTTTAGCTGTAAACTTATCTATATATGGAAGTTCTTTGATAAGTTTATAGGTCTCTTTATAATTTCCTGAACAATAAAGCACTAAATTACAACCCGCTAAAAGAGAATTTTTAGCGTTCTTAATCAAATCAAATTTAAGAGCTTTCATGGATATATCGTCAGAAATTAAAATCCCCTTGAAACCAATTTTTTTTCTTATAATTTCTGATATTATTTTTTTTGAAAAAGTTGCTACGTTAAGTTTATCTATTTTACTATATATAATATGAGCAGTCATTGCGAATAAAGAGCTATTTTTTTTAAAAGGTAAAAAATCGATTTTATCTAAAGTTTTTAAGTTTAAATTTACTTTTGGAAGACGCATGTGGCTATCAACATTTGCGTATCCATGTCCTGGAATATGTTTTATAACCGTCGCGATATTATTGATTTTATACTGTTGGACACATACTTCTCCTAAAACACTTGCTATTTTAGAATTTTTAGAAAAGCTTCTATTTCCAATTACTTTATGAGTTCTATTTCGCAATATATCAAGAACTGGGACTGTGTTTATATTTATTCCTAAATTACGCAGTACACTACTTAATGAATGTATATAGTTCTTATATAGATTTGTACTTATATCAGGATTAATATCAAAAATATCTCCAAACAATTTTTGAGAAAGATTATTTTGATAGAAATTGCTTAATCTAGTAACTGAGATACCCTCTTCGTCTATTAAAATTGGAAATTTTTTATCCTTACTTAAAAATCTAACTTTTTTTATCAATTCTTTTGTTTGTCTGAATGATTTGATATTACGTTTAAATAATATTAAACCCCAAGGTTTTTCGTATTTAAATAATTTTTTTTCGTCGGGAGTTAATTTATACCCATTAACACTTATGATAATAGCCTTTTTATTCATTTTACTTTTAATAGATCCCAAAAACTTCTTGGCTTATCATTTTTAATTTCTTCAGTAAAAGAGTCATTAAACTCTATAACATTATTTGTGTCACTCTTTAGAAAAGGTAAATTCGAGGTTTTATTTTTTACTGACTCTTCAATGTTTAATCTGTTTAAATTCATATTTTTTATATTAAAATTCGATGAATAGTATTTAAAAATATTAAAAAAAAAAATCAATATTATAATTAAAAATATAAAATTAATTATTTTACTCATTACATTTTTTCCGGGAGAGAAACCCCTAGTATATCCATTCCTCTTTGGATAGTGATAGAAACAAGAATTATGATAGCTAAAGTTTCTTCATTTCTTATTTTTCCATTTTCTATAAACTTGTAATTTTGATTTTCGTTTCCTTTACTCCAATAAGAATGAAATAGAGTAGCAAGCTCATAAAGATAATAAGGTATTCTATGTGGCTCATATTTTGTCGACGCTGCATCAACTATTTTAGGCCATTCAAAAATTTTTCTTAAGATAATTTTTTCAATATCATTTAATTTGAATATATTTGGATCTAATCTAATTTGTACATCTAGATTTTTCTTAACTGATCTCATTAAAGAACAAATTCTTGCAAAAGAATATTGTACATAAAAAACTGGGTTTTCTTTACTTTTTTCTAATATTTTATCAAAATCAAAATCTAATTCTACATCGTTACTTCTATTAAGCATCATGAATCTAATAGAGTCTTTGTTAACTTCTTGAAGCAAATCGTTTGCAGAAATAAACGTTCCAGATCTTTTTGACATTTTAAAAGGTTTTCCATTTTTGAATAGTTTGACTAATTGACAAACTTTACAATCTAATTTTACTTTATTTTTTGATAATGCTGCAACTGCGGATGAAATCCTTTTAATATAACCAGTATGATCTGCTCCAAGAACATTTATTAAATATTTAAAATTTCTGTCTATTTTGTCCTTGTGATAAGCCACATCGTTAGCAAAATATGTCCAAGATCCATCATTTTTTTGCATGGCTCTATCACTATCGTCTCCAAACAACGTAGATTTAAAAATTAGTCTTTTTATTTTTTTCCAATTTTCGTCTTTTTCTCCTTTTGGAGGATTTAAATAACCTTCCTCAATATAATTATTTTTTTTTAAAATATTTATTGCTTTTTCAACTAATTTTTTATTAACAATTTCTGTTTCTGAAAAAAAATTATCGTGTTTAATACCAAGTTTCATTAAATCAGATTTAATTAAAGCCATTGATTGATTTAACGACTCTTTTTTAAGTAATGAGTAAGATTCATCGAAATTTTTAAAGGTTTCTTTTTTATTCTGTTTAAGAATTTTTTTTGCGATTTCTATTATATAAGTACCTGGATATAGATTTTCTTTATTTATAAATTTTTTGTTATATTTAATTTCTTGTATTCTTAAAAAAATGGACTCTGTAAAATTTCTAATTTGATTTCCATAATCGTTTATATAGTATTCTCTGGTAACTTTGTTCCCATTAAATTTTAACAAATTTGCAAGAACATCCCCATAAATAGCTCCTCTACAATGACCTACATGCATTGGGCCGGTTGGATTTGCAGAAACAAATTCAATATTATATGAATTTGTTGATTTTTTGGCTCCGTATTTTTTTTTACCTTTAAAAATTTCGTTTATAATTCTAATTAATGCTTCATTTGAAAGTCCTATATTTAAAAAACCAGGTCCTGCAATTTCAATTTTTTTAAAATCTTTTATTTCTTTTGATAATAAATTTTTGATTTTTATTGACAGCTCTATTGGGTTTAATTTATTAAGTTTAGACAAAACTAAACTTGCATTACAGGATAAGTCATAATCAAAATTCGATGGTGGTATTTCAATTGATATATTTTTAAAACTATTTAATTCTTTCAATCCTAAAGATTTTGAGTTTTTTTCTAAGACTTTATTCACTTTATTCAGATATTCTTCAAAAATGTTCATTTTTTTTTAATATATAAATTTATTGCATATCTATCAGTCATACCAGCTATAAAATCACAAATAGACCTTTCGATTGTTAATTGTTTTTTTTGATTGATTTTAAAATACCTTTTGGGATTTCTTTTAATCTTTAAAAATAAATTTTTTACAATTTCTTTGCCGTAATCCGTTTTTTTTTTAACATCTTTATGTAAATACATTTTTCTTTTTAAAAATTTTTTTATTTCCTGGTCAAAGTGTTTCATTTGATTAGAAAAACAAACTATCGGGTAAGGGGCTTTGAAAAAATCTTTATAATTTTTTATCTTATATAGTTTTATATTTTTTTTAGTATTAGAAATTATATCTTTAACCATTTCATTTATAATTTCTCTTATTATTTGACGTAAGATTAAATCTTTAGAAAATTTTTTAATATTTCTTCTATTTTTTTTTATAATTTTGTTAAGAATAGGCAAATCCTTTAGTTCCTCTATTTTAAAAAGATTTGCTTTCAAGCCATCTTCAAGATCGTGACTGTTATATGCTATATCATCTGAAATTGAAGCTATTTGGGCTTCAAAAGACGGACTATTAGAAAAATTAATTTTGTTTTTAAAAAAATTTTTACCTAAAATATTATTTAATTTATTTAAATCATTAACTGGTCCATTATGTTTTAATAGCCCATCTAGTGTTTCTAAAGACAAGTTTAGTCCCTGAAAGTTATAGTATTTATTTTCTAAAAGAGTAACTATTCTAATAGTTTGGATATTATGATCAAATCCACCGTATTTAGTCATACAATAATTTAAAGCCTCTTCACCCGCATGACCAAACGGTGTGTGTCCTAAATCGTGAGCTAAGCTTAAGGTTTCACACAAATCCTCGTTCAATCCAAAATATTTTGCTAACGTTCTTGAAATTTGTGCTACTTCTAAAGAATGAGTTATTCTCGTCCTGTAATGATCTCCAGTAGTATTAATAAAAACTTGGGTTTTATGTTTTAACCTTCTAAAAGCAGTGGAATGAATAATTCTATCTCTGTCTCTTTGAAATGGAGATCTTAAGTAACTTTTTTTTTCTGCATAAAATCTTCCTTTCGATTTAACAGAAACCGACAAATTGAATAATCTGTTGTTTAAATTTTTTTGCATATTAATAATTAAAAATATATACTACAAATTAACTTAATATGACAAAAAAAATAGAATTTACAGATCGAGCAAAAAAGGAAATTGAAAAAATAATAGGTAAAGATGTGTCTAAAAAGTTTTTTAGAATTACCGTAAAAGGAGGTGGGTGTTCAGGATTTAAATATAACTTTACCTTCGATGATAAAGTTGAAAAAGAAGATATTATTTTTAACCAAACTATAATAGATAAAGCATCACTAGAAATTATTTCAGGATCTATTGTAGATTATAAAAAAGAGATGATAGGAGAGTCTTTTACTATTGATAATCCAAAGGCTTCTTCCTCTTGTGGTTGTGGTTTATCTTTTTCTATTTGATGAAAATTGTTTCATGGAATGTCAACTCTGTTCGAGCAAGAATTGATAATATATTAGAATATATTAAAGAGTCTGATCCAGATGTAATCTTTCTACAAGAAATAAAAACTCAAGAAGAAACTTTCCCGAAAGAATTATTTTTAAAAAATGGTTATCATTCATATATATTTGGACAAAAAAGCTATAATGGAGTTGCTTTCGTCTCAAAAAAAAAATTACTAAACATTAAAAAAAACTTTATTAATGATAAATTTAAACAGTCGAGAGTCATAACAGGAGAAATGATGATTAATAAATTAAAAATAAAATTAATTAACATATATGTTCCTAATGGAAATCCTGTTGATACAGAAAAATATGAATACAAAAAATATTGGTTTGATAAATTTATTAAAAAAACTAAAAAGGAATTTCACTTGAACCCAAATATAATAATTGCTGGAGATTTCAATGTAATACCGGAAAAAATAGATGTTTATGATTCAACACGATATGAAAATGATGCTTTATTTAGACTGGAAATTAGAAAAAAATATAGGGAATTAATTAATGTTGGTTTTTGCGACGCGTATAGACATGTTAATAGGTCAAAACAAGAATTTACTTACTGGGATTATTTTGCAAGTTCATGGAAAAAAAATTACGGAATGAGAATTGATCATTTTTTAGTGTCTAATAATTTATTAAACAACATTAGCAATATAAATATAAATAAAAAGCCTAGGTCAAAAATAAAACCTTCCGATCATACTCCTGTTGAGCTTAAAATTATTTAATTCTCCCGTAAATATCTTTATATCTAACTATATCTGTTTCTCTAATTATTGAACCTATTTGTGCTTCCATTATTTTAACAGGCGTTTTATAAAAATTTTCAATTCTATGAATTGTACCGACTGGTATAAAAATTGATTCATTGGGTTTTTTTATAAATTTTTTTTTGTTGAGTGTTATTGTTGGCATGCCAGCTGTAATTGTCCAATGTTCTGATCTGTGATAATGTTTTTGTAAACTAATCTTAGATTTAGGATTTATCGTTAATTCTTTTATTAGAAAGTTTTTACCTTTGAATAAATTCACATATTTCCCCCAGGGTCTATAAAAAACATTCTTTCTATTAAAATATTTTGATTTATTTTTGTAAAAAACTTTTAAAATTTCTCTCCAGTTACCTAAATCGCTCCACGATATATTAAGTTTAATAGCATTTATTTTTTTTGTTTTTTCTAAAATAGCAATATCAAAAGACTTTGAGGGTATTTTATTAAACAAATTTTTATCAATTAAATAGATATTTTTATTAATTCTAAACTTTGAATTTTTTGATAATGCTTTTAAAGTAGTCCAAAATATTTTTGGACTATATTTAATATAATTATTTATTATAGAATGAGCATTTGTGTAAAACATACCAGTATTCCAATATGCTTTACGTTTAATTATTTTTTTTGCGTTTGAATAGTTTGGTTTTTCTATAAATTTACTTACTTCAAGAATTTTATCTTTACTTTTTTTTGTAACAAAATAACCGTACTCAGTTGATGGAAAGGTTGGTTTTGCCCCAAAAATAAAAATATTATTATTGTTTAATTTTGACATATTTTTTTTTAATGCTTTATAAAATATTGTCTCATTTGCAATTAAATGATCAGAACTTAAGAAAATTAAAGGTTGATCCCATTTGTTTTTTGATAAGGTGCTTAGTGTTGCTGCTAAAATTGCTGGAGCTGTATTTTTTTTTACAGGCTCTAAAACTATCTTATATTTTTTGATTTTATTCTTTTTCAAATAAAACTTAATTAGTTTTAAATATTTTTGATTTGTGCTTATAATAGGATGATCAAATATTTGATTTTTAATTCTTTTTAAAGTTTTATCAAATAATGTCCAACCTCCAAAATTAATAAACTGTTTTGGTTGTTTGTTTTTAAAGTTAGGCCATAGCCTATTTCCTTCACCACCGCATAAAATGACGGGTTTAATTTTCATTTATATATCAGAATAAGTTTTAACTTCTTTCCTTTTACCAGGGTGAGTTGAGGCTCCTAGGTATGCAGGGCCTACAGTTTGTGCATACTTCCATAATGTTCCAGACCCAAATTCAGATTTTTTTGGTTTCCATTTTTTTCGTCTTTTATTCATCTCCTTTTGAGAAAGTCTAACATTTATCGTGCCTTTCTTGGCATCAATATCAATAATGTCACCATTACGTAACAATGCTATTGGACCGCCGACAGCAGCTTCGGGGCCAACGTGCCCAACACAAAATCCTCTTGTGGCTCCAGAAAATCTACCGTCAGTAATTAAGGCTACTTTTTCTCCTTTTCCTTGACCATATATTGCACCAGTAGTGGATAACATTTCTCTCATGCCTGGTCCTCCTCTTGGGCCTTCATAACGAATAATTATTACATCGCCATCTTTGTATTTTTTGTTTTGTACTGCAGACATAGCTTCTTCCTCTGTATCAAAACACCTTGCTTTTCCAGTAAATTGTAATTTTTTCAAGCCAGCGACTTTTACTATTGCCCCTTCTGTGGCTAGATTTCCTTTTAGCCCAACTACTCCACCATCAAGAGATAAGGGGTTATTGTGTTGTCTTAAAACTTTTTGATTTTTGTTAAATTTAATATTTTTAAGATTTTCTTTCATTGTCTTGCCGGTTACAGTTAAACAATCTCCATGTATAAAACCTCCATCTAAAAGAGTCTTCAGCAGCATAGGCACGCCTCCGGCTTCCCACATATCTTTAGCTACGTATTTGCCACCAGGTTTTAGGTCTGCAAGGTAAGGAGTTTTTTTAAATATTTTAGCGACATCCATTAAATCAAATTTAATTCCTATTTCATTAGCAAGAGCAGGTAAATGCAACGCAGCATTTGTAGATCCGCCTGTAGCCGCAACAATAGTTGCAGCATTTTCAAGAGATTTACGATTTACAATATCCCTTGGTTTAATATTTTTCTCTAATAAATTCATCACGGTTTTTCCACTTTCAAAAGCATACTTGTCCCTTTCTTCGTAAGGTGCAGGTGTGCCTGCAGAATAAGGTAAAGCTAATCCAATAGCTTCTGATACGCACGCCATTGTATTTGCAGTAAATTGCCCTCCACAAGCTCCAGCACTCGGGCAGGCAACTAATTCCAATTCCTTCAAGTCTTTTGAAGTGATTTTTCCAGATGAATACTTTCCTACAGCTTCAAAAACATCTACTACTGTAACGTCTTTACCTTTATATTTTCCAGGTAAAATAGAACCGCCGTAAATAAAAACACTCGGCACATTTAATCTTAACATTGACATCATTAATCCTGGAAGAGATTTATCGCATCCAGCTATTCCTACCAAAGCATCATAGCAATGACCTCTAACTGTTAATTCAGCTGAGTCTGCTATTATTTCTCTTGAAATCAAAGATGATTTCATGCCCTCATGTCCCATGGCGATACCATCGGTAACTGTAATAGTGCAAAATTCTCTGGGTGTTCCTCCAGTTTCTTTCACACCTTTTTTTACTGATTGAGCTTGTCTCATCAAAGCAGTATTACAAGGAGCAGCTTCGTTCCAGGTAGAAACAACTCCAACAAAAGGTTTTGAAACATCGCTTTCAGTTTCACCCATGGCATAATAAAATGATCTATGAGGGGCTCTGTCAGGACCTAGTGAGGTGTGCCTGCTTGGTAATTTTTTTTTATTGAATTTAGACATATTTAATTAATACTTAATACAATACTTCTTAATTTATTATCTTCAATGATTAAATCTTTAAGTAAATCTTTATCGTTTTTAACTATTTCTTTTGGTGCATTCTTTAAATAGGCTTTATTTGATAGCTTGGCATTAAGTTTATTTTTTTGTATTTTAATATGCTCCAGTTTTTTTAATATTCTATTTTTTTGGGATGAAATATCTATATTTTCATCGAAACTAAGCCCTAATTTTTCTTTTTCAACAAGAATTTCAATTATTTTCTTTTTGGCATTATTTTTGTTTAATAGTTTATTAACCCTTCCAACTTGTTTAATGATGTTAATATTTTCGTTGATTAATTTCTTCATTTTTATTGATTTTTCTAAAAAAATTATATCACAATAAAGTTTTGGTGTAATATTCAACTCTGATTTTGTTGATCTGATATTAGATACAATTGCTATTATATTATTTATATTATCTTGATTTTTTTTAAAAAAACTTTGTAATTTAAAGTTTGGCCAATCATATGTTACTAAATCAGATTTGTTATAAGTATTGTATTTGTTTTCTTGCCACACAAATTCTGTAAAAAAAGGAATAAATGGATGCAATATTGATAATAAATTAGACATCATATAAGAAGAAAAATTTCTAACCTCTAAAATTTCTGCCTTATTTTTAGAATTAAAAATGGGTTTTAAAAACTCGAGATACCAGTCACAAAAAGAATGCCAAACAAATTTATATGCATGTCTTGCAGCTTCGTCGAATCTGAAATTTTCAACATTTTTTGTTATAAGTGATTGTGTTTCTACAAATTCATTGAAAATCCATTGATTTACAGGAAGTTTTATTTTTTTAAGGTCAATTCGCTTTTTCGGAAAACACTTGTTGATCTTTAAGAAATTATTAGCACTCCAAATTTTTGTAATAAAATTTCTATTTCCTATAATTCTATCTTTTGATAACTTTACATCTCTACCAGGTGATGCCATAGAAATAAGTGTGAATCTTAAACTATCGGCTCCATACTCCTTAATTAGTTCTAAAGGATCAATTACATTTCCTTTAGACTTAGACATTTTTTGCCCTTTTGCGTCTCTTACTAAGGCATGAACATATACTTTTTTAAAAGGAGTTGATTTTTGGAAGTAGTTTCCCATCATTAACATTCTCGCGACCCAAAAAAAAATAATATCAAAACCTGTCACTAAAACTGAAGTTGGATAAAATTTTTTTAATTCGTTTGTCTTTAAAGGCCATCCCATCGTAGCAAAAGGCCATAAAGCAGACGAGAACCAAGTGTCAAGAACATCTGTTTCTTGTTTTAGATTAAACACTTTTTTCTTATTTTTTTTCTTTGCTAGTTCAAAAGCTTGTTTTTTGTTTTCTGCGACGTAAATTCTATTTTTATCGTCATACCAAGCAGGAATTCTGTGGCCCCACCATATTTGTCTAGAAATGCACCAAGGTTCTATTTCGTTCATCCATTGAAAAAAAGTTTTTTTCCAATTTTCAGGATAGAAAAAAGTTTCCCTTTTTTTAACAACGTCAATAGGTTTTTTTGAAAGAAATTTAGCATCCACAAACCATTGTTCAGTTAATAATGGTTCAATTATAGAATTTGACCTGTCACCGTAAGGAATTTTGTTTTTTATTTGATCTATTTTAGAAAGTTGACCATTTTCTTTAAGCTTATTAATAATTAATTTTCTTGCTTCAAATCTATCTAGACCAATAAATTCTTTAATGCCATTTTCATTAATCGTCCCGTTTTTTTCAAAAATATTAATTACTTGAAGATTATTTCTTTTTCCAACAATATAATCGTTAAAATCGTGAGCCGGGGTAATTTTGACTGCTCCTGAACCTTGATCTGGATCAGCATAGTGATCAGCTATGATCTTAATTTTTCTGAAAGTTAATGGTATTTCAACCTCCTTGCCTATTAAATTTTTATACCTCTTGTCTTTTGGGTTTACAGCAACTGCTGCGTCTCCCATCATTGTCTCAGGTCTAGTCGTTGCTATAGTTATTTTTTCAAAAGAATCTTTTACTTTATAATCAATATAATAAAGATTTGATTGGGAATCTTTTTGAACAACTTCTAAGTCAGAAATAGCCGTTTGTAAAGAAGTGTCCCAATTGACCAGTTTTTTATCTTTATAAATTAGTCCTTTGTTATATAATTCTACAAAAACTTTTACTACTGCATTAGAAAAATCTTTATCCATTGTGAAACGTGTTCTAGACCAATCACAAGAACAGCCAAGTTTTTTTAGTTGATCAAGAATAATTTCTCCAGACTCTTCTTTCCATTCCCAAATTTTCTTAATAAAATTTTCTCTCCCTAAATCACTTTTTTTTATACCTTTAAATTCTAAGTTTTTTTCTACAATAGCTTGGGTTGCTATACCTGCATGATCAGTTCCAGGTTGCCACAAGGTCTCATTTCCTTTCATTCTGTTAAACCGAACTAATACATCTTGTAAACTATTATTAAGAGCATGACCCATGTGAAGCCTACCTGTTACATTGGGTGGAGGAATTACTATAGAAAAGGTTTTTTTTGTTTTACCTTTTTTTGGTTTAAAACACCCTTTTTTAATCCAAAAATTAGAGATCTTTTTTTCTTCTACAGAATAGTTATATTTTTTAAATTTCATTTTTTTGAATATTCCCCTAAATAGTTTATATCAAATGATATCAAACCTAAAAGGTATAGATTTAGCTTTATTGAACCTTATAAATGATTTAAATACTTTTAAAGGACAGTTTAGGCCACGTGGCGGAATGGTTACGCAGAGGATTGCAAATCCTTTTATCCCAGTTCGATTCTGGGCGTGGCCTCCAAAATTAACCGTTTTATTTAAATTTAGTTTTTGGAATTTTTTTCTCTAAAAACCCAGGGATACTCAAAACTCATATTCCATAATCCTAATTTATGCTTCTTTGCGTAATTTTGTTCAAATAAAAATTTATTTTTCGAATATTTAGGGTAATCGAAGGCATATCCATTTTTAACCAATAGTCTTGATAAACTCTTGTCATGTATAAAACATTCACCAAGTTTGCGATTAAAATAATCAGGTTTTTTTTCTAATTTACAAGACACACTTTTATTTTTAATTGCGTTGATTAAGAATTTTTTTGATAAATCACCACAATTCACTAATTTGAGGTTTAAATAACATTTTTGACTTTTTCCTCTAAAATTACTCTCCGGAGCATCAATACCTGAAAATCTAATTGTAATACCATTTAATTTAATTGTATCTCCATCAATTATCTTTAAATTTTGAGCATAAACATTTTTATAAAAAAAGATGATTAAAAAAACGATAAATGAAAGAATTTTCATATATTCTAATAAAAAATTAGTTGTTTTATTTTTTTAAAAAAAGTATGTTCACTTTTATTCCTCGGTAGCTCAGTTGGTAGAGCAGTTGACTGTTAATCAATTGGTCGCAGGTTCGAGTCCTGCCCGAGGAGCCAATCGTTAACC
>MDTB01191298.1_pt1 | contig 15584 bp, 14 predicted proteins | sample 811161 | NCBI WGS metagenome assembly MDTB01 (sample SAMN05326650, study PRJNA326480) | marine metagenome | isolation source: seawater | place: Mediterranean Sea | collected 2009 | reverse complement strand
GCTCCCTACTTTCATGATTCCTTAAAAAAAGTCAGTGATATTAGAAAGAAACTAAAATTTAGAACAATTTTTAATCTATTGGGTCCATTACTTAATCCAAGTAGACCATGTTTTCAATTAATAGGAGTAAGTGAGAGTAAATTTCTAAAAACACACGCTTTGTGCCTTAGTGAAATGAATATTAGAGAGGGGTGGGTAGTTAACAATAGCAGAGGGTATGATGAATTAACTACGACATCAACTAATTTTGTTGTAAAAGTAAAAAATGGGAAAATCTCAAAAAAAATACCACTTAGTCCAGATGATATTGGTCTTAAGTTATGTCACGAAAATGAACTAAAAGGAGGAGATGCTAAAGAAAACGCATTCCTTATGCACAGACTATTTGATGGAGAAACTGGACCTATAAGAGACAATGTTCTTTTAAATTCCGCTGCATGCTTAATGATTAGTGGTAAAGTTCAAAATTTAAAAGAAGGGTTAGACACTGCTGCAAAAAATATTGATAATTACCATGCTAAAAAAAAACTTGAAGAGATTGTATCTGATTCAAAATAACATGAATATATTGCAGAAAATTTGTCAATTTAAAAGAAAAGAAATTGAAAATCTTAAAAAGGTTAAAACAGTTGAAGATTTTTTGTTACAAAAAAGAAACATCAAGAAGAATAGTTTTTTAAATTGTCTCAAAAAAAGTAAGATAAATCTGATTGCTGAAATAAAAAGACAATCACCCAGTGCTGGATTAATAAAAAGTGATTTTGATGTTCTTAAAATAGCTAGAGAGTATGAAAGGGCTGGAGCAGAATGTCTTTCAATTCTTACAGAAAATAATTTTTTTGGTGGAGACATTCATTTCATTAAACATGTCAAGAGTCATATCAAATTACCAGTTTTGAGGAAAGATTTTATTATTGATGAGTGGCAGATATTTGAAAGCTACTTTTATGGTGCAGATTGTATTTTACTTATTGCCGCAATTCTGAATGATAAGCAAATAAAAAAATTTACAAAAATAGCTAATGATCTTAACCTAGACATAATTTTGGAAGTACATGACGAAATTGAGACAAAAAGAGCAGTAGATTCTGGGGCTAAATGCATTGGAGTAAATAATAGAAATTTAAAAACATTAGAAATTAATTTGGATATGTTTGAAAAATTGTCTCAACATATACCCAAAGGTAGTTATAAAATTGCTGAAAGCGGCCTTACAAAAAATGATCAACTTGTAAAATTAAGAAAAATTGGCGCGGACGGTTTTTTGATTGGAGAGTTTCTAATGAAACAAAAAAATATATATTTATCAACTAAAAAGTTAATAAACAATGAGTAGCAGAAAATTTACACACATTAAAAACAAAAAAATTAATATGGTAAATATATCAGGTAAAAAAAATTCTCTTAGAAAGGCCAAAGCTATGGCATTTCTAACTTTTGATGAAAAAACTTTTCAACATATTAAAGAAAAGGGCTCACCTAAAGGTGAGATTTTTTCCACTGCAAAAATAGCCGGTATCCAGGCTGCAAAAAAAACACACCATCTTATTCCATTATGTCATAATATTTCCCTTGATATTATTAATATAGATTTTGAGGTTATTGATAATAAAAATAGCATATATATTTTTTCAGAATGCCAAACATACTCTAAAACAGGTGTGGAAATGGAAGCAATAGTTGCAGTAAATATTGCCGCAATAACAATCTACGATATGTGTAAATCTCTCAGTAAATCAATAAAAATACAAGAAATAAGATTAATATCTAAAAGTGGTGGAAAATCAGAAGATTACAAAGATGATAGATTTTAACAAAGCATTAAATTTAATCAAATCTAATGTAAAGCAAATTTCTGGCAATGAATTACTTTTAGTTAGCGAGTCTATTGGCAGAATATCAAGTAAAACATGCAAATCAAATATAGACATTCCAGAATTTGATTGCTCATCAATGGACGGGATTGTGATAAATCAGTTTGACTTAAATAAAAAGCATGAATTTAAAATTGTTGGTGAGTCAAAAGCAGGAATGAAGCGATCAAAACACTTTTCATCAGGTGAATGTATATTTATTTACACGGGTGCTCCATTGCCAACTGGGAGAAAAAAAGTAATTCCAATAGAGTATTGTAAAATTATTAATAATAAAAATATTGTTCAAGTAAAAAACACAATACCCACAACAAACTTTATTAGAAAAAAGGGATCTGATGTAAAGAAAAAAAAAGTTTTGATTAAAAAGAATGAAATAATGTCTTTACGCGATATCTCATTATTATTTTCAACCAAGCAAAAAAAAATTAATGTTTTGAGAAAACCAAAAATTGCAGTCGTATTAACAGGAGATGAGGTCATAGAAAGCAGAAAAATGATTGCTTCAAATAATACCTTAACAATTGTAAATCTAGTAAAGTTTTTTGGAGGCAATATAGTTGATGTCAGGTATGTTGAAGATGATAAGCAAAAACTATCTAATGTTTTTGAAAACTTAAATAAATTTGACTTATTAGTAACATCTGGAGGTATTTCCAAAGGGAAATATGATTTTGTAAAAGAGGTTCTGAAAGAGAAAAAAGTAAAAATTTTATTTGATCAAGTTAGTATTAAACCAGGAAAACCAACTACATTTGGAAAAATTGCAAGTAATAGATTCTTTTTAGGTTTACCGGGCAACCCAGTTTCATGCTTTATAATCTCTATTTTTTTTTTAAGAGAAATAATCAACTCATATACAGATTGTGAAAGAGACCTATTTAATTTTGAAGAGGTCACAAGTTTAAATAATTTTAAAAACGAAACTAAACTTACTTTATTCCTAAGAGTAAAGAAAATCCAAAAAAAAGAAAAAATATCCTTTCAAATTTACAAAACACAAGATAGTCATATGAATTTTGTGTTAAAAGACGCTTCAGGACTATTGATATTAAAGCCTAAGGAAAGTATCCATAAAAATAAAAAATATAATATTATTTCATTCAAAAATATTTTTTATAATTACATATAAGATTGACAAAATAAAAGAACTTATGTAGAACATTTGTATGCTCACACCAAAACAAAAAAACTTGCTAGACTATATTAATTCATATTTTACAAAAAAAGGAGTTTATCCAACATACGATGAAATGAGACTAGCTCTGAGGATTAAATCTAAGTCTAGTATTCACAAACTAATTTCATCAATTGAAGAAAAAGGCTTTATTACGAGATTGCCTCATAAGGCACGAGCCATTAAACTAAATAAGCAAGAATCACAAAAAGAAAAACTATCAAAAATCGAAATACCATTTTTGGGTAGGATAGCAGCAGGAAACCCCATTGAAGCAATATCTAATAGTTTTGAGCAAATTTCTGTTCCAGAATATTTAGTAGGCAAATCTAAAGATTATTTCGCACTTGAAATTATTGGAGATTCTATGAAAGATGAGGGAATATATAATGGAGATATTGTGATAATTAAAAAAACAGATTTTGCTAACTCTGGACAAATTGTTGTAGCATTGATTGACGAAAATGAAGTAACCCTAAAAAGATTTAGATCAAATAAAAATTCAGTAGCACTCGAACCAGCTAATAAAAACTATAAAACCAGAATTTTCGGTTTTGATAGAGTTAAAATTCAAGGTACTCTTTCGGGTCTTATTAGAAAATTCTGATATGAAAGTAAAAACAAGGTTTGCACCCTCACCTTCTGGTGGTCTGCATATTGGAGGCGCTAGAACAGCTTTATTTAATTATTTGTTTGCAAAATCCAATAATGGAAAATTTGTCGTGCGCATTGAAAATACTGATGAAAATAGATCATCACAAGAATCAATTAATTCAATAATTAATGGACTTAATTGGTTGAAAATTAAGATGGATGAAGAGATAACTTATCAAAATAAAAATTATAAGAATCATATAGAGTTTGCTGAATCCCTGATATTAAAGGGGTTAGCATATCGTTGCTATCACTCAGAAGATGAAATAAATAGACAAATTAAAAAAAAAAAATTTATTAGTAAATGGAGAGATACTTCGGTTAATATAAAAAAAAACAAACCTTATACAGTAAGGTTAAAGGTTCCCTATGATTTGAAATTAACCATTAATGACCTAGTACAAGGTAAAGTAAGTGTGAATAGCACTGAATTAGATGATTGTATTCTAGTTAGAAGCGATAAAAAGCCAACCTTTATGCTAGCCTCAGCAGTGGACGATCTTGAAATGGATATCACACATATAATAAGAGGTGATGACCATCTTACTAATACATTTCGGCAACATCTAATATATGAATTTTCACAAAAAAAAATACCAGATTTTGCACATATACCGCTAATCCTGAACGAAAAAGGTAAAAAGTTATCAAAGAGGGATGAAGTTCCCTCAATTTTAGACTTGAAAAAAGAGGGTTTTCTCAATGAAGCTATCTCTAATTATCTTCTCAGACTTGGCTGGTCTTATAAAAACTTTGAGATTATAAATTTACAAGATTCAGCAAAACTTTTTGATCTAAAAGATGTTGGTAAATCACCTGCACGTTTGGATACAAAAAAAATAAAGTTCCTAAACGAACATTACTTGAAAAAACTTCCTAAAAAAAATATTTTCTGTTTATATAAAGATTTATTGATTGAAGAAGGAAAAGTGATTTCTGATTATCATGCAGATAATCTTTTAAAGTATTTTGATGAATTCACAGAAAGAGCTTCTACTCTAAAAGATATAATTTCTAAAACAAAGTACTTTTTTGATTTTAAAGGTGTAAGCAAAAAATATTGGACATTAGTTGAAAAAAAAATTGTAATAATTAACGATCTAATTCCTACACTTAAAAAAATTAACGAATGGACAGTTGATAGCATTGAGAATACTATCAAAATTTATATTAATAAAAAAAAACTGAAATTTTTTGACTTAGGAATGCCTATTAGGATCCTTCTTACAGATAGTAATAGCTCCCCTTCAATTTTAATTATAATGGTTATTCTCGGAAAAAAAGAAGTTATAAGAAGACTAGAAAGTGTTAGTGTTTATTAAGTATGAAAAAAAATAAAATAATTTTCAAGGATAATACTGGTAATCAATTTGAATTCAAAATAATGAATGGATCAAGTGGCCCATCTGTTGTTGATCTATCTGATTTTTATGCAAAGACTGGGATGTTTGTCTATGACCCTGGCTTTTCTTCTACTGCAAGTTGTCAATCTGAAATAACTTTTATTGATGGAAACAAAGGAAAACTCTTACACAGAGGCTATAGTATTGAAGATTTAGCCATGTATTCTGATTACCCTGAGGTATGCTATTTACTTCTTAATGGTGAATTACCAAATGTCACTCAAAAAAAAGAATTCATAGAAGTTTTAACTAACCATACTATGCTTCATGAACAAATTCAGAGATTTTATAGTGGGTTCAGAAGAGATTCTCATCCAATGGCTATAATGGTCGGAATAGTTGGAGCCTTGTCGTCATTTTATTCTGAAAAGACGCATGACTTTACATCTTCTGTCGGTAAGTGGGTTGCAGTAACCCGATTGTTGGCAAAGATGCCTACAATTGCTGCGATCGCATACAAATATTCACTAGGCCAACCATTCGTCTATCCTAATAACGACTTAAGTTACAGTGAGAACTTCTTACATATGCTTTTTTCTACACCATGCGGAAACTACAGACCCACAAAAAATAGGGTGGACGCACTTGACAAATTATTAATCCTTCATGCAGATCATGAACAAAATGCATCGACGTCAACTGTTAAAATGGCGGGTTCGTCTGGTGCAAATCCATTTGCATGTGTAGCTGCTGGTGTTGCCTCGCTATGGGGACCTGCTCATGGTGGAGCTAATGAATCTGTGATTAGAATGTTATACAAAATTGGAAATGAAGAGAATATAAATAAGTTTATAAAAAAGGCCAAGGATAAAAACGATGTTTTTCGATTAATGGGTTTTGGGCACAGGGTGTATAAAAATTATGATCCTCGTGCATCGGTTATTAGAAAATACTGTCATAACCTTCTGAATGAACTTGATTCAAAAGATTTTCCTCTCTTAAAACTTGCAACCAAGCTTGAAACAATTGCATTAAATGATGATTATTTTATTTCCAAAAAATTATATCCCAACGTTGATTTCTATTCAGGAATCATCTTAAAAGCTCTTGGACTACCAGAGTCAATGTTTACTGTAATTTTTGCTGTTGCCAGAACAGTTGGATGGATATCCCAGTGGAAAGAGATGACAAATGACTTAGATTCCAAAAAAATAAGTAGGCCAAGACAACTTTATGTTGGAAAAAAAAAAAGAAAATTTATAAAAATATCAAAAAGATAGTTTAATCGTTACCATTAAGTTGTAAGTTATCAATATGATTAATAGCTGAGTCTATAGGATTTTTATTATTATTTAACATTTTTTTTCTTAAAATTTTGAAATACTTAACCTGTTCTAAAGAGAAACCTTTAACATCAATCATTTTTTTTGTAAGCTTAACTATATTATCTTTGTTACAATTAGAAAATAATAACTCTGGGATAACTTCTTTATTAAATGTAATATTTACAATATTAGCCCATCTAGATTTCACAAAAAAACTAACAATTTTAGCCGTAATAGTATTACATTTGTAAACTACTATCATTGGAATATAATTTTTTGCTAATTCAAGAACAACAGTTCCTGAGGCGGCTATCGCAAGATTTGTATTACTAAATAATATTTTTTTTTTTTCTTTTTCATTAGAAATAATTTCGACCTTATGATTTTTACATAATTTCCTCACCAAAGGTTGTAAACTATCTAAAGTAATTACACTAACAGAAAAATTATTTTCTGCATTAATGATTTTTATAGATTTTAATAATTCAGGAAGAATATAATTAACTTCATTAGTTCTTGAGCCAGGAAATAAAGCAACGGAAGATATTTTATCTATTTTTTTTACTTTTCTTTTATCATAGAAAATTGGGTGTCCTATAAAAAAAGTTTTGTTATTAAATTCTGTAAAATATTGTGGTTCAAATTCATAAAGTGATAATAATAAATCATAACTCGATGCAAATTGTTTTGCTCTATATTTTTTCCAAGCCCACACTGTGGGAGTTACTAAATGAACAAATTTTGAATGAGATCTTAATTTTTGTATTTTTCTTATAACTCTTAAGCAAAAACTAGGAGAATCAATACTTATAATTAGATCTGGTTTGTAAATTAGTATTTTTATAACCAGTTCCTTGATTTTTTTTCTAAAATAGTTAATCCTTGTCAGCACTTCCATAATTCCATTAACAGAAAGATCAGAAATAGGGAAAATAGAATTAAACTTTAATGATTTCATTTTCTCACCCCCTAAACCAGAAATGTTAGCATATGGATATTTTTTTTTAAGTTTTTTTAGTAGTAAGAAACCCAAGTCATCACCTGAAGGTTCTGTAGTAAAAATAAAAATCCTTTTATACATTTTTTAATCCAAATAAAAACATTTTAAAGTTATTCATACGTTTTATAATCCTCTGTTTCTCGATTAAGATAGTTTTGTCAAATGAATAAGCAATGCCCTTAATATTTGACTTAAAACATAAATTGACTGTTTGAATTCCTAGAGTTGGCAGATCAGCCCTTACGTCTTGGTTTTTCTTTATGAGTTTAATTAATATTGGCCTATTTCCTGTTTTTACCAATTTTTTTATTCTCTTAATTAAATTATCTGTTCCTTCTGCAGCCTCTATACCTAAAACATTACCCTGTTGGATTATGATGGATTGACCAATATCAAAAGAAGATAAAGTATCAAGAATTTTTTTTCCTTTTTTAATATCATCTAAATCTATCTTATTTGGTTTAAGTTTCGTTCTAATATCTTCAAGATTAAATAAATTTGGCACTATATCTTTCACACTTAAAACACTAAAGTTCATTTTCTCAATTTCCTTTATTAAAAAAGCTAGTAAATTATTATCTCCACCTTGTAAGAAGACTTTTGTTAATTTTGGTATTAACTTAAGAGTATTAATATCTGGTTTAATATCTTTAATACTCGGTCTTAAAATTGAACCTGCTAGAATAATATTTTTAAAATTCCTTTTTCGTTGATTTAATAATTCTGTAATCACATTACCAAGATCCACAAATTTCTTATCAAAAAATTTTAGTCTTTTATCCCATTTTGAATTTCTAAGAATAAGCAAAATAAAATTTTTGTTATTTATTCTCATATGATTGGCAATTAAATAAGGTAAATTACCTCCACCACAAATTAGGACAAATCCCTCACTGGCCGACATTTGGCATACAAAAGGATCTATTTGAGTTGTTATTTAAAAAATCAACTAGCTTACAACAACAATCTGACTCAAAAAATCTCTTTTCCAATGAGTTTATTCTCTTTTTAAAAATAATATTATTTTTGAGAAAAAGAATTCTGTATAATTCTCTTAACAAGTTTATTTCTTTTTTATCAACTGCTTTGCGTTTAAGTCCAATGAGGTTTAATCCAATTAGATTTGCTCTATTACCTGAAACGGATCCATAAGGAATTATGTCCGATACTACGCCAGACATACCACCAACCATAGATCCCTGACCTACTCGAACAAACTGGTGTATTGCACTTAATCCACCAATAATGACATCATCTTGAATTTCCACATGGCCAGCCAGAGTTGCATTATTAGCAAAGATTACATTATTACCAACCTTACAGTCATGAGCTATATGAGTTCCGACCATCAATAAGCAATTATCGCCTACTTTAGTAAGCATCCCACCACCTGTTGTTCCTATATTTATTGTTACATGCTCTCTTATGATGACATCATTTCCAATAACTAATTGAGACCTTTCACCAGAGAATTTTAGATCCTGAGGTATAGTTCCGATCGAGGAAAAAGGAAAAATTTTGCAATTATTTCCAACTTTAGTATCTCCATCAATATTTACATGATTGTGGATTACACAATCCGACCCTATTTTTACCTTATCACCTATTATAGAATAAGGACCAATACGTGAGTTATTACCTATTTTTGCATTTGAATGAATGATAGCAGTTTTATGAATCATATTAATATTATAATTATAGAAAAATTAATATACCATAAACAAAAAATTACAGTTTATTTCACTATTCGTTTATTTCTGAAAGTATTGCTGCAATGTCAGCCTCAGCTACCAGGTGGCTATCAACATAGGCTTTGCAAGAAAACTTCCAAATATTTCTTACATTATTCTTTTTTTTCACCTCCATTTTTAATACATCACCAGGACAAACAGGTTTTCTAAACCTAGCTTTATCTATTGATAATAAATAAACCGAAATATTTTCATATGTTTTTTTTAAACTATATAAAACTAATGCACCTGCAGATTGAGCCATAGATTCAATTATTAAAGCTCCAGGCATAACTGCTTTGCTTTCAAAATGACCTTGAAAAAAATTTTCATTAATAGTTACATTCTTAATTCCTGTTGCAGACTCAAATGGCTTAATTTCTATAAGTTTATCTAATAATAAAAAAGGATACCTATGAGGAATAAGATATTTAATTTCTTCAATATTGAGCTCTTTTTTTTCAAACATCTCTAATTAATTTCTTAATTTTAATAAATGATTTGTGCCAATCCAAAATTGGTTGAGCAGGATACCCACCAACTGATTGGTTAGCTTTTACATCTTTGATAACACCACTACCGGCAGCAATTTTGGAATTCTCCCCAATATTTAGATGACCACTAAAACCTGCTTGTCCTCCAACCATAACATTATTACCTAATTTTGTACTACCTGAAAAACCCGCCATACCAGCTATTATACAATTTTTTCCTATAACAACATTATGACCTATATGCACCATATTATCAATCATACAATTGTCATCAATCAGTGTATCGCCTGATGAGCCTCTATCTATAGTCACATTACAACCGATTTCAACATTGTCGTTAATTATTACACGTCCAATCTGAGGTATTTTAAGAAATTTGTTATCCTTTATAGCAAAACCAAATCCTTCTCCTCCAATTCTTGAACCTGAAAAAATTTTACAATTATCTCTTAGTTTTGAGTAAATAATGGTTACATTATCGGCAATCTCGCATCCACTACCAATTTCAACACCAGGACCAACAAAACTATTTACTCCAACTGTACTATCACTACCTATTTTTGCAGTTTTATGGATAAAAGCATTATAACTAATCCTTACATTATTATTGAAACTTTTTTTTTTATCCTTATACGTAAAAAAATTATTTGGAGAAATAGAATCTGGATAAAACTTCCTAACAATCTGTGCAAATAGAAAATATGGGTTTGAAGAAATCAGAAAATTAGTATTTTCTTTATTATTCATATACTTTTTTTCAACAACTATTGCACCTGCACATGATTCATTGAACATTTTAAAATATTTTTTATTATTAAAAAAAGATATATTCTTTCTTGTAGCAGTTGCTAAAGGAGATACATCATTTATTACTAATTTCTTATCTCCAATACATTTGCATCCAAACTCTTTTTCTATCTCATACAAAGAAAATGGACCATAATTTTTATAAAAAGATTTGTCTGCCAAGATTTCTTACTTCTTAATTTCAAATTTAATTGATGGCAGATTCTCATTCAATTGTAAAATTGAATCTTTGGTCAAATCAATGTTACTACCAACGAGCAAGACTTGATCCTTAGCAAGTATAACATCTATATTATTATCACTTGCAATTTTTGAGAGAACATCTACCAAGCTTTTTTGAATTTTTATAGTAGCTTTTTCAAAAGAATTTTCATATTTTTTAATATCTTCAGTTTTTTCAACTTTTAAAGTATTCACCTTATTGGATAGATCTTTAAGTTTTTTTGCATATGCTTCTTTAGAAATTATATTTTTTTGTTTAAACAGGTTATTTTCTTCATCTCTTAGTTCGTCCTCTTTTTTAGTCATCTTATTTCTATGTTTTCTTCTTATATCTTCAAATTGCTCAACCACCCCTTGATAAGCAGTTGATTCTTGGAGAATCTTTCTCATGTCTACAACACCAACTTTTGAATAACCAACAGCTGTGTTATTTTCTTTATTTATTTTATTTTTTTCTTGAGAATATAATTCAAATGCACATAAAAAAATAATTGCAAAAAAACAAATAGATCTTGTCATGATAACTCCTTTTTATATAGTTAATATGTTGTACCAAATGAAAACCTGAATGTCTCCACTTTGTCAAACGATTCTTTCATTATTGCCTTTGATAAAAAAATTCTTATTGGTCCGAATGGTGAAAACCATGCAACACCAATACCAGCTGAAGCTCTAAACCTTAAATCATCTTCAACAGTTGAGCCAGTCTCCGATGCCTTCAGCAAGGTACCAAAATCTCCAAAAATTATTCCATTAACACCTAACTCGTCAGGTAAACCAACTGGAAAATTAAATTCATTTCTGGATACAAGATATTGTTCTCCACCCAAAGAATCTGTAGTTGAAATATCCCTAGGCCCAACTCCAGCATTCTTAAACCCCCTTAAGCTATCACCACCTAGGAAAAATCTATGATTAATACGTATTCTTTTGTCAATTTTTTCCATATGACCAAATTCAAGAAAGTTTGCTAAAAATGCTCCGTCATATAGCTTTGTAAACTTAGCGGTTTTAACTTCAGTCGCAATATGACTTGTATCTCCGCCAAGACCAAAAAAGTCTAGATCTAATCTAATTCTATATCCATCCGTTGGATTAATACGATCATTAAGTTTATCATACTGAAAAGCTTGCCCTATCATAGAAGTCACAAATTTCCCTTCTTGAGATTTAATGTAGATTGATGTTGAAGGATCAATGTCATGAATCTTATCTCTTCTTAGAGTATAACTAGTGAAATGCCTTAAATCATCAATGATCTCGTAACCTGCTCTTAATTTAAATCCAATTTGATTTTGTTTATAGCCACTATATATTTTCTGATTTTGTCTTATATTAAATAAATCAAAGCCGGCAGCAAGATTTTTATCAAGAAAATATGGTTCAGTGTACCTTAAGTCTATGTTTGATTTTCTAGTTGAAAGACCAAGTGTCAGAGCTAATTCTTTTCCTTCCCCAAATAAATTAGACTCTCTTACACCTACATTTCCGAGAGCACCATCTAATGACGAGTATCCGGCACCTACAGAAAATTCACCAGTGGCTGCTTCATCTACTTCTATATCAACAATTGTTTTATTACTCAGAGGTACTGGCTTATAGTCTAGCTTTACTCCACTAAATAAACCTAACTTATTCAGGTTTATCTCTGATCTTCTAATTTTTGATAAATTGAATGCGTCACCCTCTACTAACTCCACTTCTCTTCTAATCACTTTGTCATGTGTTTTACTATTTCCTGTAATATTAATTCTATCAATGAAAATTTTTTCGGTTTCAAATGTTTGGTAAGTTAAAAATACAATATTATTTTTTTCTTTCTTTATTCTAGGTCTAACATCAACAAAAGCTAGACCAACCTCCGATGCTTTATTAGTAATATTTTCAATATCTTTTTCGACATTTGCTGAACTAAACCAATCGTCAGGCTCAGTTGTAAGTATTTCTTTAATATTAATTTTTTGAAGATCTTTATCATTTGTTTCAAATTTCACATCACCAACTTTATATCTCTTGCCTTCATATAATGTGAAATTTATAACAAAGTTTTTTTTATCCAATACCAATTGAGAACTAGCGGAAACAACTCTAAAATCAATATATCCGTTGTCATAATAGTACTTTTTTAGCAAATCTTTATCATATTCTATTCTGTCTTGATCAAATTTATCTCCGGAAGACCAAAATTTATACCAACGAGTCTCCTCAGAAAAAATTATGTTACTCAAAGTGCTATCAGAAAACTCTTTATTACCTACAAAGTTTATTTTTTTTATTTTAGCCTCTAGCCCCTCACTAATTTCAAAAACTAGGTTGATTCTATTTTGACCTATATTAATTTTTTTGGGTTCGATATATGTTGAAAAAAACCCTAATCTCTTATACATATTCTGAATGGAAATAATATCTGCTTTTACTTTGTTAACGGAAAAAACATTTTTTACTTTTGACGAAACTTCTGCTTGGATTTCTTCATCTTCTAATTCTGAATTTCCCTCGAATGCAATTTTGTTGATTATAGGGTTTTCATTAACATTTATAATTATCTTATTATTTTTCCTAAATATTTTAACATTACTAAAATACCCAGTTTTATAAAGATTCTTAATGACATCACTAAAGACTTTCTGATCCTTTTTCTTAAAATTTCTTATTTTTGAATCTCTAATAATCACTTCTGAGTCTAATCTAAAATTTCCAGTTACAATTACATCCTCTTGATTTTTATTTAATGAAATTTGATTATTTTTATTTGTAGTTTTATTTTTTTTTCTTTCTTCAATGTTTTTTTCATAAAGCTTGAAATATTGAGTATTATAACTTGATGACGGAGTGGCAGGAAAGAGTTCCTGACTGTTTACTAAAGCTGAATAAATTAATGGTAAGAAATTGAAGAATATGAAAAGTATTATTAATTTTATTGGTTTCTTAAACTTATAGAAATCTTGATATATCATTGTAGGTAGCAAATAACATTAATGAGATTAAAACAAAAAAACCAAAACTATGAAAAAAATTTAAATATTTCTTCTCTAACGGCTTTCCATTTATTACTTCGAAAAAATTAAAAAGTAAATGGCCACCATCTAATAGAGGAATTGGGAATAAATTTATAAGTCCTAAATTCAATGATATTAGAACCATAAACCACAAAGTACTATATATTCCTTTTTCCCAAAAATCTGAGGATAATTCAGCTATCCTTATTGGGCCACCTAATTCATCAGCACTTCTATCACCTACAAATATCTCATATATACCAACTATAGTTGCTTTAGAAAAATAAACAATTTGACTAAAAGAATAATTAATAGAGTCAAAAAAAGGTAACTTGGTTTTTTCTGTAAAACCACCTTTTATACCTAACAAACCATTTTTAACATATAATTCCTTTTTAATTATTCTATCATTTCTTGCAATTTCTAAAATAATATTCTGGTCACTAAGATGACCTATAACACTTTTGATATCCTCAAAATTTTTAATTTTTTCATTCCCTATAGATAAAATTACATCATTTACTCTTAAATCACTTTCTTCTGCAGGACTATTTTCAACAACTTCCGAAATTATAGGTTTAGTAGTTTGAAAACCATATACTGAGTTTATAAAGATTAAGAGTATAAGCGAAAATATAAAGTTAGCAGCAGGTCCTGCAAATAAAATCATTGATCTCTGACCAACCGATTTGTTGTGAAAAGATAATTTCTTATCTATTTTATCATCATCTATTTTTTCACTACTTGCTTCATCGGCATCTCCATGCATCTTCACATATCCACCAAGAGGTATTAAAGAAAATCTCCAACGTGTCCCACTCTTATCATTAAATCCAAAAAGTTCCTTACCGAAACCAATCGAAAAAACTTCAACTTTTACATTATTATAAATTGCTACTAAATAATGACCAAGTTCATGGACAAACACTAGAATAGTCAATATTACCAGAAATGGTAGTATAGAATTAGTGGCGGATATTAAAAAGTCTAAAATCATATTAATTCATTACTCTGGCAACAAAATCAGACGCTAACCTTCTTGCAACTTTGTCTTCCTGTAAAATTTCATCTACATTGTTAATTGAGCAGATTTTAGCTTTATTTAGCGTTAAATCAACTATTTTTGAAATTGAAAGAAATGATATTTTTTTTTCTAAAAAAGCCTCAACTGCGACCTCATTTGCAGCATTTAAAATAGTAGGTGCATTTTTTCGTATTTTAATTGCCTCAATAGCAAGATTAAGTAAGGGAAAGGTTTTATGATCAGGTCTATGAAAAGTTAGCTTTTCTATTATATCCAAACTTAGTTTTTTTATAGGTGCAGATATTCTATCAGGATGACCTAATGCATAAGCAATAGGTGTTTTCATATCTGGTGTGCCCATCTGAGCTAATATAGAACCATCTGAGTATTCAACACACGAATGGACAATTGATTGAGGATGTATTAAAACATCTATCTTTTCAATAGGAAAATCAAATAAATAATAAGCCTCAATGACTTCTAGACCTTTGTTCATAAGTGTTGCAGAATCAACAGAAATCTTTCTTCCCATATTCCAATTAGGATGCTTGATTGCCTCATTTGGTGAGATATTTTTTAATTGATTCCTGCTTTTGCCAATAAACGGTCCTCCCGATGCAGTTAAAATAATCTTATCAACCTCGCTTTTATTTCTTTTATCAAGAACTTGAAAAATAGCATTATGCTCAGAATCTATCGGTAGAAGCTTAGATCCGTTTTCTTTAATAACTTTTGTTAGAATTGAGCCAGAACAAACTAAACTCTCTTTATTCGCTAAACCTATAGTTACTCCCTTTCTAGCAGCTTTTAAAACTGGCATTAGTCCAGCTGAGCCAACAATACCGGCCATTACAAAATCAACTTCAAAATCTAATATTTCAATCAAGCATTTAATTCCCGAAAGAACAATTAATTTTTTATCTGTGTAAAGTTTT
>MDTB01181524.1_pt1 | contig 15584 bp, 16 predicted proteins | sample 811161 | NCBI WGS metagenome assembly MDTB01 (sample SAMN05326650, study PRJNA326480) | marine metagenome | isolation source: seawater | place: Mediterranean Sea | collected 2009 | reverse complement strand
TTGTTTATTTTTTCTGGGTGTCTTACTTTAAACTTACTCATTTAATTTTATTATTATTTCGTCAGAGTGACCAAATTTAAGTTTTTCTCTTATTAAAATATCTAAAAAATCAAAGTTTAGTTCGTCTGATAAAAGATTGTTTTTATGCTCTATAACATTTAATTTTTTTGTTAGCATTTCTTTTTTGTCAATTAGGTTGTCTTTATTATTTTTATTATCTAAATAAGAATAGAAACCTCTGTCTCCATCAAAAAAATTTATTAAAACATAAGAAAAGAGAAATATGTTTAAAAAAATTAATTTTTTTCTTTTTAATACGTGTAAAAATCTCATGGCTATATTTTAGCCATTTTTGCAGATTTTCCAAGCTCCTCTTCAATTCTAAGAAGACGGTTATATTTAGACCCCCTTTCTGATCGAGCAAGCGAGCCTGTTTTAATCTGAGATGAGTTGGTCGCAACTGCTAAATCGGCTATAAAAGTATCTTCTGAGTCGCCTGATCTGTGAGAAATAATTGTTTTAAATCCACTTTTTTTAGTTAAATCTATAACATCTAATGTTTCACTAACTGTGCCAATTTGGTTCAATTTTATCAATACCGCATTAGCGGAGTTTTCTTTTATGCCTCTTTTCACTCTATTAACATTCGTGGCAAAAAGATCATCTCCTACAATCTGAATATTAGAATTTTCAGTTAATTTTTTCCATGAATCCCATTCATCTTCGCCAAAAGGGTCTTCGATAGATTTTATTGGATATTTTTTGATTAATTCAGAATAATATTCCACCGTTTTTGGAGTGTTTAATTCGTTTGCTGCTACATCTAAACAAATAGAAATATCGTCACCCGGTTTAAATCCCGATTTTTCAATCGCTTTAATTATCAAATTAATTGCTTCTTCATTTTTTTTAAGATTGGGTGCAAAACCACCTTCGTCACCTACATTTGTGCTATCCACCATGGTTTTTAAATTCTGTATCACTAAAAAGCTTCTTCTCATAGCTTCGGCGAAGGTATCTGTATTTTCTGGGCGTATCATAAATTCCTGAATATCAAGGTCGTTTTTTGCATGCATACCACCATTTATAATATTTAATAGTGGCACAGGTAATTGATAATTTTTAGACTGGCCAATATGTTCGTACAGAGAAACTTTATTTTCAGTTGAGGCTAATTTACATGATGCAATTGATACAGCTAAAATAGCGTTGGCTCCGAGAATTTTTTTTTGCTCTGATCCATCTAAATTTATCAATGTTTGATCTATTTTTTTTTGTTCATTGATATTCTTTTTTTCTAAGGCTTTATTTATTGGTCCATTTATATTTTCAACAGCTTTAAGAACACTTTTCCCAAGGTATTTTTTATTATCTTTATCTCTTAATTCAAAAGCTTCATGTGTTCCTGTAGATGCGCCAGAGGGTACGATTGCTGATGCTGAATTTCCGTTCTCTGAAAATACTTCAGCCTCTACCGTAGGGTTTCCTCTGCTATCAAAGACCTGACGACCTTTGACTTTTTTAATTTTTGACATTCTTAATTAAACTATCAATTTCAACTAACTGTTTTAAAAGAGCGGGCATTTTAGATAAAGGAACCATATTAGGTCCATCAGATGGTGCGTTATCTGGATCAGGGTGTGTTTCCATAAAAACAGCAGCAACACCTACAGCGATAGCAGCACGAGAAAGATATTCTACAAATTCTCTTTGTCCTCCACTTTTGTCTCCCATTCCTCCAGGTTGCTGGACAGAGTGTGTAGCATCAAAAACTACCGGGTATCCATTCTTGGCCATGATCGGTAATGACCTCATATCAGAAACTAGAGTGTTGTAACCAAAGCTTGCTCCTCTTTCTGTAACTAAAATATTTTTATTCCCGGAATCCTCAATCTTTTTTGTAACGTTAACCATATCCCAAGGAGCTAAAAATTGACCTTTCTTAACATTTATTACTTTACCAGTTTTAGCAGCAGCAACTAATAAGTCAGTTTGTCTGCATAAAAAAGCAGGTATTTGCAAAACATCTACGTGTTTTGAAACTAAAGCACATTGATCTATAGTGTGAACATCTGTTAAAACTGGAATTCCAATTTGTTTTCTAATTTTATCAAAAATAGGTAAAGATTTTTCAAGACCCGCTCCCCTTTTTCCGTTTAGACTAGTTCTGTTAGCTTTATCAAAGGAAGTTTTATAAATGAGACCTATACCAAGATTATCAGTAATTTTTTTTAATTCACCCGCAATATCTAGAGCATGATTTTCATTTTCTAGTTGGCAAGGTCCAGCAATTAAAGTGAAAGGTCCTGTATTTGAAATATTGAGTTTACCACATTTAACAGATTTATTCGCCATTAATTTTTATCTCCTGCTGCTTTAATAAAGGATGAGAATAATGGATGGGGTGTAAAAGGTCTTGATTTAAACTCTGGATGAAACTGGACACCAACAAACCAAGGGTGATCTCTTAATTCAATTATCTCTGGAAGGGTTCCGTCAGGAGACAATGCAGAAAAAATTAAACCTTTTTTTTCAAAATCATTTTTATATTTAATATTCACTTCGTACCTGTGTCTATGTCTTTCCTTGATTCTTCTCTCAGAATAGATTTTAGATATAAGAGAGTTATTTTTTAATACAGCATCATATAAACCTAATCTCATCGTTCCACCTAAATTTTTTTCAGTTCCTTTTATTTTTTTCTTTCCTTTTTGCCATTCCTCAAGTAGTCCCACAACGGGAGTACAATTGTTTCCAAATTCACTTGTAGAAGCATTCTTAATATTCAATAAGTTTCTTGCGGCTTCTATAACGGCCATTTGCATACCAAAGCAAATACCAAAGAAAGGTATATTGTTCAATCTTGCGTATTTTATGGCAGCAATTTTGCCCTCAGTGCCTCTTTTTCCAAAACCACCAGGAATAAGAATACCTGTTACACCTTTTAACAAAGGTTTAATTTTTTCTGGTTTTAAATTTTCTGAGTCTATTCTTTTCAAATTCACTTTGACATTGTTTGATATACCGCCATGGATCAAAGCTTCATCTAATGATTTATAAGCATCTTTCAGATCTACATATTTTCCTATAATACCTATGTTTACATCTTTTTTTGGATTTAAAACTCTAGAAGTAATATTTTTCCACCTACTTAAATCAGGAGATTTTTTAGTTTTAATATTAAAATAAGACAGAACTCTATCGTCAAGTTTTTCTTTATGAAAACTAATAGGCGCTTCATATATAGTTTTAACATCCACAGTTTCAATAACGTTATCTATAGGGACATTACAAAATAAAGATATTTTCTTTCTTTCTATCTTTGGAATTTCTCTTTCAGATCTACAAATTATAATATCAGGTTGAATCCCTAAACTTCTTAACTCTTTAACAGAGTGTTGGGTTGGTTTTGTTTTTAATTCACCCGAGGCTTTCAAATAAGGTACTAGGGTTAAGTGAATGAATAAACTATTTTTTTTACCTACATCATTTGAAAATTGTCTAATTGCTTCAAGAAAAGGTAAGCTTTCAATATCACCAACTGTTCCTCCAATCTCGCAAATTATAAAATCTTCACCTTTAACATCATGAGAAATAAATTTTTTAATACGATCAGTAACATGAGGAACTACTTGAACTGTTCCCCCGAGATAATCTCCCCTTCTCTCTTTTTTAATTATATCGCTGTAGATTCCACCGGTTGTTATATTATCTGATTGAGTTGCAGAAATTCCTGTAAACCTTTCGTAATGACCAATATCTAAATCGGTTTCAGCTCCGTCGTCCGTTACAAAAACTTCACCGTGTTGAAATGGATTCATTGTGCCTGGATCAACGTTTAAGTAAGGATCTAGTTTTCTCACCCTGACTTTAAATCCTCTAAGTTGTAATAATGATGCTAGCGATGCTGAAGAGAGACCTTTTCCGAGGGATGAAACCACGCCGCCAGTGACAAATACATATCGCGCCATGGAAGATAACTATATCTAATTTTTATATAAAAATAAAGTTTATTTTGAAGACTCTGGGATTTTAGGGCTTTTAGAATCTTTTTCTTCTTCAACTTTCTCTAAAACTGATTGATCACTCTGCAAATCACCCCTTGATAATGCAACAAGTGAAATACTGGAAACAATGAATAAAGTTGCAATTACTGCTGTGGATTTTGTTAAAAAGTTACCAACAGATCTTGTTGAGGCAAAATTTTCCTCTGACAAACCTAAGCCGAGTGCACCACCTTCTGATCTTTGAAGTAAAATCAGAATAATTAAAATTACCGCTAAAATAACGTTTGCAGATATAAGGATAGTTTCCATAGGAGTTATTTATAGAAATTTTTTATTATATCAATAAAATTTTTTGAAGATTTAGATGCGCCTCCGATTAAAAAACCATCTAATTGCTTAATAGATTTAAAATCACTAATAATTTGACTATTTACAGAGCCTCCATAAAGAAATTTAGGCATTTTATTTAACTTAAATTTTGATTTAATAAATTTTTTAAGATTAATTGATATTTTTAACAGCTCATATGATGACGGTACTTTCCCGCTACCAATTGACCATATCGGCTCATATGCAATTATAATATTTTTAAAGTTATATTTTATTTCTAAAACGCTTGTTAATTGTTTTTTTAGTACAGAAAATGTCTTCTTGTTTCTTTTTTCTTTTTTATTTTCTCCTATACAAAAAATAATATTTAAATTATTTTTTAAAGCAAAAAATACTTTCTTTTTAAGCATAGCATCAGTTTCTCCAGATGCTCTATTCTCAGAATGACCTATGATAACATAATTAATGCCAATTTTTTTTAACATAAATGGACTTATATTTCCCGTGTAGGCTCCGAAGGAATCTTTGTGATAACAATTCTGTGCTGATATAAAAATATTTTTATTTTTATATCTGGTTACAAAGTTCTGCAATAATGTAAATGGAGGAGCCATTATAATTTTATATTTTCGTTTATTCTTTGTGTCTTTTTGAAAATATTGGTTAATTCTATCTAAAATTTTAAATGAGCTTGGTATTCCAAACATTTTCCAATTTCCAACAAAGTATTTTGAGCCAGTTGTCATATAAAAAAAACTTTCTTTATAGATTTTTACACATAATTAATTTAAATTTCATAAATTAAATTTATGATTGCTTCAATAGGAAAATTTTCTAAGTCATTTTTAGCGAAGGTTTTGGTAGGTATTATTGCTCTTCCATTTATCCTTTGGGGTATGGGAGATGTATTCAGATCAGGAAATCAAAATGTAATTGCAGAAATAAATGACACAAAAATTGGTACAAAAGATTTTATGAATTATTTACAGTCAGTTAAAATTACAAATGATGAAATTAAAAATACTGGTAAAGAAAAAATTATAAACCAAATTTTGACTAATTATATTAGTGAAAAAATTATTTCAATAGAAACAAAAGATAAAGGAATAGATTTAACTGATCTATCTTTAAAAAGAATACTGACAAGTGATAAAGAATTTCAAAAGGATGGAAAGTTTGTGAGGACCAAATATGAGAAATTTTTACTTACAAATGGATTTCCAGCTGCTAATTATGAAAAAAATATTTATAATTTAGAGACCAAGGGTCAATTACTGACATATTATAGTGGGGGCATTAAGTTGCCTGAATTTTTAATTGACGATTTATATACAAGGGAAAATAAATCTAAAATTTTAAGTTATCTTGATTTGGAAAAAATTTATTCAAAAAAGGAAATAACCACTAAAGAATATGAAGAATTCTATGAAAAAAATAAAAACTTTTTTCAAGACAAATTTTTAACTTTTCGGTATTTTGAGTTAACCCCGCAAGCTTTAATTGATAAAAATGATTTTAATGAAGATTTTTTTAAAGAAATAGAAAAAATTGAAAATGATATCTTGGATGGAAAAGAATTTGAACAGATAGCATTATTAAATAAAAATAATATTAAAAAAGTAAATAAAATTAATTCAAAGAAGTTAAAAGAGAATGGTGACGTATTTAATATAGATAACAAACTTCTTGCTGAAATATTTAAAATTGAAAAAATAAATATTCCAACCTTTATTAATTTTGAGAATAAATTTTTTGTAGGTGAAATACTTAATATAGAAAATAAAATTTTAGATATTAATAATCAAAATGTGAAAGAAACAATAAACAAACAATTAAAAATACTAAACCTAATACAAGAAAATGCGTCGTTGAGTGTTAAAATTAATGAAAAGAAATTTGGTGAGAAAGAAATGATGGAACTATCGAAAAAATACAATGTTCCAATTGAAAAAATAAAAATAAAAAATATTTTGGATGATTCTAAGTTTAGTAAAGTCTTGTTAGAACAAATTTATAGTTTTAGCTCAGGACAAATTTTTACTGTAACTGACTACCCAATTGCAAAAAAAAACTTCCTGGTTAAGATTGATAACGAAATAGATCCACCGATTAATCGTTCAACAGATATTTATAGAAAGTATGCAGAAAAAGCTAATGCTGATTATATTTCAAAAGTTTACAAATCATATGATAGTTATATAAATTCAATTTATAAAATAAATATTAATGAAAAAGTTCTTGAAAGATTAATCAACTCTATTTAATGAAACTAAATTCAAGTTTTGAGAAATTTAAAAGTTTACATAAAAAAAAAATAAATCAAATAATTTTTTATTCTGAAAATTGTAAAAATTATTCATTTATTGAAAATTTATATAAATTTATTCTAGTTAAAAAAAATAGTTTTATTTTTGAGTCTGTTGAAAAAGGTACTATTAGAGGAAGATACACTATTATTGGTTTTAACCCCGACCAAATTTTAAATATTGAGAATAATAAAATTGTAATAAATAATTTTAAAAAAAAACAAATAATTAAAAAAGATGTCCTTAAATATTTGAATGATTTATTGGAAAATTTTAAGGTAAAATCTCCAAATAATTTGCCTAGAATGGCCTCTATGCTTGTAGGCTATTTTTCCTATGACATAATCAGATTAATCGAAAAAATTCCAAATAAATGTAAAAATGATATAAAAATACCTGATATACGTTTAATTAGACCTAAATCATTAGTTATATATGACAATTTTAAAAAAAAAATTTTCTATATTCAGAATATATTTAAGGATGAGCAAATTAATAATTACGATCTAAAATACCAGTCTATTAAAACTACTTTTAAAGAATTAAAAAATTTTGGAAAAATAAAACTTCCTGAAAATTTCCATAAAAATAAGAAAAAAATTAAAATAAAATCAAATATATCCAAAAGAAATTTTAAAAGAATAGTTCTAAAAGCTAAGAATTATATTAAGAAAGGAGATATTTTCCAGGTGGTATTAAGTCAACGATTTGAGGCTGAAATAAGCAAACCTCCCCTTGAGATTTATAATACTTTAAGAACTTTAAACCCTTCTCCTTTTATGTTTTATTTTAATTTTGATGATTTTCAAATTTTAGGGAGCAGTCCTGAAATCCTGGTACGATTATTAGATGGAAATGTAACTATTAGACCTATTGCAGGGACAAGACCAAGGGGTAAAAATAAAAAACAGGATAAAAAACTTACAAATGAATTATTAAAAGATCCTAAAGAAATAGCTGAACACTTGATGCTTTTAGATCTTGGACGAAATGATGTTGGTAAAATATCGAAAATGAATAGCGTCAAAGTAACAGAAAAATTTAAAGTAGAAAAATACTCACACGTTATGCACATTGTTTCAAATGTTACGGGAAAGCTTAAAAAGAATTCCTCTCTTTTTAAAACCTTTTTATCAGGTTTCCCAGCAGGAACTGTAAGTGGGGCGCCCAAAATAAGAGCTATGGAAATAATTGATGAATTAGAAAAATCAAAAAGAAAACTTTATGCTGGTGGCATAGGGTATTTCACTGGAAATCAAGACTTTGATACTTGTATAGCTTTAAGAACAGCGTTAATAAAAGATAAAAAAATTTATGTTCAATCAGGTGCTGGTATAGTAGCAGATAGTAATCCTAAAAACGAATTCAATGAAACAGTAAATAAAGCTAAAGCTTTGCTTAAAGCAATAAATTAAATGAAAACTTTATTAATAGATAATTACGATAGTTTTACCTACAATCTTTATCATTATCTTTTAATTCAAAAATGTAAAGTTGATGTAGTAAGAAATGACAAAATAAATACCAGGGAAATTTTAAAAAAAAAGTATAAAAAAATTGTTATTTCCCCTGGCCCAGGGACTCCCGACCAGGCAGGAAACTGCTTGAAAATTGTAAAAGATCTCTCAAAAAAAATTCCAATTCTTGGTGTTTGTCTTGGTCATCAAGTTATTGGCCAAGCATTTGGTGCTAAAATTATAAATGCAAAAAAACTTATGCATGGAAAAACTAGTAAAATTTCACATGATAAGATTGGAATTTTCAAAGGGTTAAAAAATAACCTTATAGGAACTAGATATCACAGTCTCATAGTCGATGAAAAAACCTTAAATAAAGACTTCATAATTACGGCTAAAACAAAAGATAACGTAATCATGGGAATTATGCATAAAAGGTATAATTTACATGGGGTTCAATTTCACCCAGAAAGTATAAACACCAAAGAAGGTATGAAGTTAATTAAAAATTTTCTAAATTTTAAATAAAATGGACGAAATTATAAAAAAACTTAACAACAAACAAAATTTAAATTTTGAAGAGAGTAAGTCAATTTTTGAGAAAATAATGTCCGGAAAAGTTAAAGATGAACAAATTCACGATTTTTTAATCGCCTCTTCTGAAAAGGGTGAAACTTCTGATGAAATAGCTGGGGGTGTTTATGTTTTAAGAGAAAAAGCAACTAAGGTAAACGTTCCAGAGGGAACGGTTGATACGTGCGGTACGGGTGGCGATGGAAAGAATACATTGAATATTTCTACTGCTGCAGCACTTCTTCTTTCTAGTTTTGGAGTAAAAGTTGCAAAACATGGTAATAAATCTGTTTCTTCTAAATGCGGTTCTGCTGATGTGTTGGAAAAACTAAATATAAATATAAACCTTGGACCGAAAGATGTTGAGACAAATATAAATAATAATAATTTTGGATTTATGTTTGCTCCCGGCTATCACTCAGCAATGAAATATGTAGGACCTGTTAGAAAAAAAATCGGTAAAAGAACCATATTTAATTTGATCGGACCCTTAAGTAGTCCGGCAAAAGTAAAAAGACAGGTTGTCGGAGTTTTCGAAAAAAAGTTACTTAAGATTTTTGGTGAAGCGCTTAAAAATTTGAATTTAAAAAAAGCATTAATAGTAAATAGCCAAGATGGTCTTGATGAAATTTCTCCATACTCAGATACTAACATTGTTGAACTTTACGATGGTAAGATTAAAGAATTAGTTTTAAGACCAAAAGATTTAGGTATTAAAGCAGATAATTTTAATAATATTGTAGGAAAAGATCCTGAGTATAATGCTGAAAAAATGAAAGAAATATTCCAAGGTAAGGATAATGACTTTTCAATTGCTGTCTGTTTAAATGCTGCTGCAGGCTTAATAGTATCGGAAAAATCTAAATCATTTAAAGAAGGATATGAAGCATTGAGAAAGCATATACTTTCCGGAAAGGTTATTAATCATATTTCAAATTTAAAATAATGATAAATACTTTAAAAAAAATAATTTCTGATAAGAGAGAAAATATAGAAAAATATAAAAAATCTCATACCATTGAAGATCTGCAAAAAAAAATATCTTCATATAAAAATTACTTAAATTTCAAAGATGAATTAAAAAAAAATGAAATATCTGTTATAGCGGAGATTAAAAAAGCAAGTCCATCTGCTGGGATTATTGTGGAAAATTATGATCCTGTAGCAATCGCCAAGCACTATTTTAATTCCGGTGCGCGTTGCCTTTCCCTTTTAACAGAAGAAAATTACTTTAAAGGAAAGTTAGAACATATTGATAATGTCAAAAAAGAGGTCAAATTACCAATATTATGTAAGGATTTCTTTGTTGATCCTTTTCAGGTCTATCTTGCAAAAAGTTTTGGTGCAGATGCTATTTTAATTATTCTTGCTGCTATTGACGAAAAAACAGCAAGAGAGATTTATAGTGTCGCTGAAGAATTGAATATAAGCACAATAGTAGAAGTACACACTGGGGAGGAAGTTAAACAAGCTCTTAATTTTGAGAACGCAATTATTGGTATTAATAATAGAGACCTTAAGACCTTAAAAACAGATATCAAAACAACTTATGATTTACACAATATGCTCGTTGATCATTCTGGTCCCATTGTTTGTGAAAGTGGAATAAAGTCTGAGAAAGAAGTAGAAGAGATAGTGAAAAAAACAAAAATAAATAACTTTCTTATTGGTGAATCACTTTTAAAAGATCTAGACAAGAACTCCTCTTTACTTAAAAAAATTCTTCAAATAACCCCGTAAATACTGCCTTATTTAACATTGATATTAAGGTAGAACTTTTGTAGAACAGAAATGTACGGGATTTGTTCTATGCTTACAAAAAAACAAAAAAACTTGTTACTTTTTATAAATAAGAAAATCAGATCGACTGGTGTGTCTCCGTCTTATGAGGAAATGAAAAACTCACTCAACCTTAAGTCGAAATCTGGAATTCATAGATTAATATCAGCTTTAGAAGAAAGAGGTTTTATAAAGAGACTCGCCCATAAAGCTAGAGCTCTTGAGGTGATCAAACTTCCTGAAAACGCTAGTGCACACGATTTGTTTAATAGTTTTACGCCAAGCGTTATCAAAGGTGGATTAGATAAGAATGCTAATAAGTCTACTAAAATTTCTGTTCTAGGATCTATTGCTGCAGGAACACCAATAGAAGCAATTCAACAGGAAGTTGATAAGGTTAATTTACCTGCTGACTTTAATAAAAACGATGATCATTTTGGACTGCGGGTAAAAGGTGATTCAATGATTGAAGCTGGTATTAATGATGGTGATACAGTCATCATTAAAAAGAGTTCTAATGCAGACAATGGTCAAATAGCAGTAGTTCTGATTGACAATGAAGAAGCAACTTTGAAAAGGATTAGAAAAAAAGGAAATACTATTGCTTTAGAAAGTGCCAACAAGAAATACGATACTAAAATATACGCTGCAAAAAGAATTAAGATTCAGGGAAAATTGGTTTCTTTATATAGAAACTTCAACTAAAATAGTTTAATTTCAATTCATGGCTTTTATTTGTAGGTTTGCACCCTCACCAACAGGACCCTTGCACATTGGCGGTGTTAGAACAGCTTTATTTAATTGGCTATTAGCAAAAAAAAATAAAGGTAAATTTTATCTCAGAATTGAAGATACAGATAAAGAAAGATCAAAAGATGAATTTAAAAAACAAATTTTAGACTCACTTGCCTGGATTGGTCTTAATCATGATGATAAAGAATATATTCAATCATTAAATATAAAAAAGCATAAAGAAATTGCTGAAGAACTCTTAAAAAAAGGTTTTGCTTACAAATGCTTTTGCTCGGAAGAAGAAATTAAAGAGCAAAAAGAAAAATGTAAAAAACAAGGTATACCTTATCTTTATAATAGAAAGTGGAGAGATCAAGAAAATCTTGAAGTGCCAAAAAATATTAATCCTGTTATTAGATTTAAAAGTAAAATTTCTGGAAACTCAGTTGTTAAAGATCTCGTTCAAGGAGAAGTTAGCGTTGCAAATTCAATTATTGAGGATTTTGTAATTCTACGAAAAGATGGCTCACCAACTTATCAATTATCTGCTGTTGTTGACGATCATTTAATGAAAATAACGCATGTCATACGTGGAGATGATCACAAAATAAATACTTTTAAACAAAAACAAATTTATGAGGCAATGAAATGGAATATTCCTGAATTTGCTCACATACCTTTAATTCATAGTGAAAAAGGGTCTAAGTTGTCTAAGAGAGATAACTCATCAACTATAAATGATTATATTAAAATTGGAATTTTATCTGATGCCTTAAGAAACTATTTGTTACGTCTGGGATGGGCCCATAAAGATAAAGAAATCTTCACTTTAGAAGAAAGTATTAAACTTTTTGATTTAAAGGGTGTGGGAAAATCACCATCAAAATTAGATATGACAAGAATACTCTCTTTAAATGAACATTATATTAAACATCTAGATGAAAAAGACCTCTATAAATTCTTAAAAATTTTTGCTGAAAAATTCAAAAAACCTATCAGTTCATCAAAGGAAACTTTGATTATAAAATCTATTAATTTTCTCAAAAATAAGGCTAAAACACTTGAGGATATTTATCAAAATGCTCAATATATACTTAACGAGAATATTAAAATTTCAGTAGAAGATTCAAAACTTTTAGATTCTAATTCTAAAAAAATTATTCAAGACTTTCACGCTGAATTTAAGAAAATGGAAATTTTAAATAAAGAAAATCTGGAAAAAACAATTAATAATTTAATTAGTAAATACAAAACAAACTTTAAAGGAGTTGGGCAACCGCTGAGAATTGCTTTAGTTGGGTCAAGATTTGGTCCAGGTATTTATAATATTATTCTCTCTCTTCCAAAAGAGGAAGTGGTTAAGAGACTTTCTAAAATTAATTAAATTTATTTCATTAATTAAAGCTTGACGATTTTACATCTTACACGTATAAAAGAACAAATCAAGAACATTTATGAAGCTAAAATTACCTTTTTATATTCACAAAGTTGGTGCCGGATTTCCATCGCCTGCTACCGATTATATAGAAGATGACGTAGATCTAAATTCCCACCTAATTAAAAATGCACCAGCAACTTTTATAATAAGAGTTCAAGGAAAGTCTATGAATAGTGTTGGAATTTATGATGGAGATTTACTAGTTGTCGATAGAAGCATTGATCCAAAAAATTCTTCAACTGTAATAGCTAATGTAAATGAAGAGCTGGTGGTGAAAACTTTTTTAAAAGATAAAGAAAAAAATTATTTAACGTCAGGTCCAAAGAAAATTGAATTAAATGAAAATCCAAACGTAATTATTTGGGGAGTGGTTACATATGTCATCCATAAATTACACTAAAAATAAAATTGCACTCGTTGACTGTAATTCTTTTTATGTTTCCTGTGAAAGGTTGTTCAAACCAAAAATACAATATAAACCAGTAGTAGTATTATCAAATAATGACGGCTGTGTAATTTCTAGATCTAATGAAGCTAAGGCATTAGGAATAAAAATGGGTGAACCATATTTTAAAGTTAAAGAATTAATCAAAAAACATAAAGTTTATATTTTTTCATCTAATTATGCATTATACGGAGACTTATCACGAAGGGTTATGAAAGTATTAAAAACTTTTTCACCTAATGTTGAGATATATTCTATTGATGAGGCATTTATTGATTTATCTTTTTTAGATGAAAAAAGTATAGAAGATTATGGAAAGGAAATAAGAAAAAAGGTATTGAGGTGGACGGGTATACCAACAAGTGTTGGTATATCATCAACAAAAACACTTAGTAAAGTTGCAAATCATATCGCCAAAAAAGAAAAAGCAGGGGTTATTTATTTAAACCAAGGTATAGATGAAAAACTCAAAAAATTTCCTATAGGAGATGTTTGGGGTGTAGGAAAACAATTATCTAAGTTTTATATCAAAAACGGTATAGAAAATGCTTATCAATTAAGAACGGCATCAAATACTTGGATAAAAAAAAGTACAAATGTATTAGGCTCAAGGACAGCAATGGAATTAAGAGGAATAACATGCATTGGTTTGGAAACGCACGAGGGAAAAAGAAAAAATTGCTGTGTATCACGATCTTTTGGAAAAAAAGTAACAGATATACAAAAATTAGAAGAGGCTGTAACTACCTATTGTCTAAATGCAGCGGAAAAAATAAGGGGAGATAACCAAATTTGTAAAGCGTTAACAGTCTTTATTAGAACAAGTCCCTTTAATAAAAATAGAAAATACTATTCAAATGGATTAACTATTGATCTTCCAATAGCAACAAGTGATAGCATTGAGTTAATTAAAAATGCAAGAAAAGCACTAAAAAGTATATACAAACCTGGTTATTATTATCAAAAAGCTGGAATAATTTTATCAAAATTAAGAGATTCTAATGGTAATGACATCAATTTACTAACGCCTCTGCTCGAACAAAAATCAAAACAATTAATGAAAGCGATTGACTACACAAATATGAAATATGGGAGACATGCAATTAGTATTGCAAATGCAGGGATAAGCAAGGGATGGAAAATGAGAAGAGAACATTCTTCAAAGATAGATACAGCCTCCTTTGATTATTTGCCAAAAATAAGTGCGTCATAATTATTCCAAATCCACATTGATAATAAGGTAAAAAATTGTTTATAAGAGTTTGTGGAAAAAAATATATACATAATACATGAAAATGATGAATGGTTAATACCATTAAGAGAAAGTTTTAAAAAAATAAATGCTCCATTCAAAGAATGGCATATGGATAAGGAAAGTTTCGATTTTAAAAAAAGTCCGCCAAATGGAATTTTTTATAACCGTATGAGTGCAAGTTCACATTCTAGAGGTCATAGGTATGCTCCAGAAAATACGAAAGATGTATTGGGTTGGCTGGAAAAAGACAAGAAAAGAGTAATAAATAATTCAAGAGCGTTAGAATTAGAAATAAGTAAAAAAAAACAATACGAAGAGTTGAAAAGATTTAATATTAATTTTCCAAAAACATATTATGCAAAAGATATAAAAGAAATAATAGAGAATTCTAAAAAATTTAATAAACCATTTATTACGAAACATAATAGAGGTGGCAGAGGTTTAGGGGTAAAATACTTTAAGAATACTTCTGAACTTGAAAATTATGTGAATAAAAACTTTGAAGACTCAATTGATGGAACAACATTGTTACAAGAATACATTGACTCAAATCCTAAAGTGATAACAAGAGTGGAGTTTGTTAAAGGGGAATTTTTATATGCTGTTCAAGTAGATGCTTCAGATGGTTTTGAATTATGTCCGGCAGATGAGTGTAATGTTGAAGAAAAGTTTTGTCCTGCAAATCCAGATGGGAATAAATTTATGATTCTAAAAGATTATAAGAACCCTGAGATAAAAAAATATGAAGCTTTATTAAAATCAAACGGTATTGAGATTGCTGGTATAGAATATATTAAGGGTAAAGATGGAATGCATTACACATACGACATAAATACAAATACGAACTATAATTCAATTGCAGAGAGAAAAAGTAACTTAAAAGGAATGGATTCAATTGCAACATTCCTTTACAATGAGTTAAGAAAATAAACTTTAGGGGTGTCTACCAAGACTGAGAACAAACCCTAGGAACCTGACCGGTAATTCAGTGAGGGATTATGAAAATAAAATTAGCACTTGAGTGGTTTATAAATCCTGATCATCTACCATTTATTGTAGGTTTAGATAAAGGTTTGTATAAAAAAAATAATATAGAATTAGAAATTATTGAGCCCGAAGGTCACTATGATGGGTTTAAAGAATTAGCTCAAAATAATATTCAATTGGCAACTAATGAGCCTTTGCACCTAATTGAAAAATACCAAAAAAATATTTGTTCAATTGGAAATTTTTTTGAGACAAATGGAGGTATTATTTTTACA
>MDTB01041228.1_pt1 | contig 15585 bp, 14 predicted proteins | sample 811161 | NCBI WGS metagenome assembly MDTB01 (sample SAMN05326650, study PRJNA326480) | marine metagenome | isolation source: seawater | place: Mediterranean Sea | collected 2009 | reverse complement strand
TTGTCATATGAGCTTTTGAAAATATATTGAAATTGCAATTTATTAGAAAGCTTATCTATTTCGTGACAAATATCAAAGGCATGTTGCCTGCTTTCTATTTGACATGGGCCAAGAATAAATTTAATTTCAGTTTTATTTGATAAAGACAGATTATCTGAGATTTTTACTTTTTTCATTCCTAATAATTATCTAAAAGAGCCTTAATATACGAATTAAAAATTGGATGAGGTTTAAATGGAGTCGATTTTAATTCAGGATGGAATTGTACCCCTATAAACCATGGATGATCTTTACGCTCCATTATTTCAACTAAATTTCCATCAGGTGACATTCCTGATAAAACGACTCCGCTTTTCTCTATTTGTTTTTTATAGTTGTAATTTACCTCATATCTATGTCTATGTCTTTCATTGATTTTGTTTTTTTTGTATATTGATTTAACCTTGCTATTTGTCTTGAGAATAGCTTTGTAAGAACCCAAACGCATACTTCCACCTAAATTTTTTTTATCAAGTTTATGAGTTTTTTTATTTTTTTTCCATTCATGAATCATAGATATAATTGGAAAATCTGTTTTACCAAATTCAGTTGATGAAGCTTTTTCATAACCTTTTAAATTACTTACAGACTCTAAGATTGCCAATTGCATTCCAAAGCAAATTCCCAAAAAAGGTATATTCAATTTTTTCGATATTTTTATTGCATTTATCTTTCCTAAAGTACCATCCTTTCCAAAACCACCTGGCACAAGAATACCATCACAATTTTTTAGAATCCTTTCACATTTATTTATATCGTCTAATTTTTTTGAATCTAACCATTGTATTTCTACTTTTGTGTTATTGAAGATTCCACTGTGGAAAAGTGCCTCATTCAGTGATTTATATGATTCAGATAAATTTGTATACTTACCAACAATTGCGACTGAAACTTTATTTTTTAATTTATAGAATTTTTTAAGAAAATCTTCCCATAATTTTAAATCTATATCTTCTTTAAAATTTATATTAAAATGATCAAAGAGTTGTTTTAATAGTCCTTCATAATTTAACTTAAGTGGGACCTCATAAATCGTTGTGGCATTTTCTACTAAAATAACTGAATCCATAGAAATATTACAAAATAAAGAAATTTTGCTTTTTGCTTTTTTGTCAAACTTCTTTTCGGTTCTGCACAATAATAAATCTGGTTGAATTCCTAAACCTAATAATTCCTTTACAGAGTGTTGTGTTGGCTTTGTTTTAAATTCGTTTGCAGATGAAAGAAATGGAACTAAGGTTAAATGAACAAATAATGTTTTATTCCTTCCTAACTCGTTTCTAAGTTGCCTAATAGCCTCCAAGAAAGGGAGACTCTCTATGTCTCCGACAGTACCTCCAATTTCGCATATTACAAAATCTTCTTTATTAAGATCTTTTTTGATAAATTTTTTGATTTCATCTGTTACATGCGGTATTACTTGAACTGTTGAACCTAAATAATCCCCTTTTCTCTCTTTTCTTAAAACTTCAGAATATATCTTACCGGTTGTTATGTTATCGCTCTTTTTTGAAATAATTCCAGTAAATCGCTCATAGTGACCTAAGTCCATATCTGTTTCAGCACCGTCATCTGTAACAAAAACTTCTCCATGTTGAGAGGGATTCATTGTACCCGGATCAATATTTAAATAAGGATCAAGCTTTCTTATTCTTACCTTATAATTAGATAAGCTTAGTAGAGAAGCGATAGAGGAGGAAACTATACCTTTACCAAGTGATGAAACAACACCACCAGTGATAAAAATAAACTTAGTCATAATTTGGTAAGTAAAAATTTAAATATATTACTATTTTTACTATTCAATAGGAACACTAACACCCTCTTTATCTTGATTTTCAACATCAAATTCCTCAGGAATTAGATCAAGTCTATCAATTATTGAATCTTCTCCAGAATCTATTATAGATTCTTTATTATAATTTTTATTTGCAATGATTACTAAGGAAATGCTTGTAAGAAAAAAGCAAATTGCAAGGATAGATGTTGATTTAGTTAATATGTTTGATGTACTCCTAGCAGATAAAAAATCACCTAAACCGCCACTGTTGGATTGACCAATACCTAAACCCCCGCCCTCAGATTTTTGCAACAAAATAAAAAAAACTAGGAATATACAAATTAGTATGTGTATTGAAAGAACAACAGTAAACATACCGTTACAATAGTTAAAAATAATAAAAAATCAACAAAATGTCAGAATTTTCTTCATTTCTTTGATCTTCAGACTAGCCCCACCAATTAAGGCACCATCTATATCAGAATTGTTTATAATTTGATTGAAATTATTTGAATTAACCGAACCTCCGTATAAAAATTTTATTTTAGGAATTTTTTTAAATTCTATTAAAAATTTTTTAATAAAATATTGAACCTCTAGTATCTCTTCAATTCTAGGGGTCATACCTGTGCCAATAGACCAAATTGGTTCATAGGCAATAATAATCTCAGATAATTTTTCAGGAATACATTTTTTTAATTGTTCTTTTAAAACTTGTTTGTATTTTCTAGCCTTCCTATGATTTAAAGATTCACCTATACATAAAATAGGCTTGATTCTCTCTGAAATAATTATGTCAACCTTTTGTCTTATAATTTCATTTGTTTCTTTATGATATTCTCTTCTTTCTGAATGACCAACAATTACATATTTACAGCTAGACTTTTTTATTAATTCAATACTATTATCTCCTGTAAACGCTCCTTTTTTTTTAAAATGACAATCTTGTGCACCAATTTCTATCTTATCATTTTTAATTAAATTTGAAACAAATGGGATTAAGAGAAATTGTGGACACACAATATGCTTAACTTTTGATTTTTCAGATTTAATTTGAATAATTTTTTGTAATAACTTTTTAGCTTCGACGAAATTAAGATTCATCTTCCAATTTGAAACAATTAATTTATATTGACTCATAACTATGCTATAAATTTAAAAAATTAAATATTATGCTTACAACTTTAAGAAACAGTTCAAAAAACTCAATACTAAAAATTATATTTGGTACTTTACTTACAGTTTTAATAATTAGCTTTGGCATGTGGGGCACTGAAGATTTAGTTGGTGTTTCAAAAAAACAATCAAGTGTTGCAACTGTTGGAAAAATTGATATTTCTGCGCAAGAGTTCTATTCTCTCTATTCTAGACAAACCGAAGAAATTAGAAAATTACTTGGAGCTTCCTTAGATATAAAAAAATCAAGAGAATTTGGTTACATTGACAGAGCATTAAGTTCACTTGTTAATAGGGCTCTTTTTAACAACGAAGCCTCTGAACTGGGATTATCCGTCAGTGATACAAATGTAAGAGATAAAATACTTAAAGATGAAGCGTTTAAAGATGATCTTGGTCAGTTCAGTGAATTAGTTTTTAGACAGTTAATTTCTGAATCCGGCTACACAGAAGACTCTTATGTTGAAGGAACACGACAGGACTTAGCAAGAGAACAAATGGTTGAAACCATAAGTTCAAGTTTAATTATTCCTAACATTATGAAAGACAAATTAAGTAACTATAACCTAGAGGAACGAACAGTAGATTTTATTTCCATTCCAATAGAAAAAGAAAAGTTCAAAGAGCCTACTTTTCAGGAAATTAGTAACTATTATGAAAAAAATAAAGAGAACTTCATGTCTGAGGAATATAGAACTGCTGAAACATTACTTTTAGATGCTAATGAATATGCAAAAAAATCTACTGTAACTGAGGATGAAATAGAATTACTTTATGAGGAAAGAAAAGAATTTTTAGTCGAACCTGCAGAAAGATATCTTCATCAAATTATTGTAGACGATGAATCATTAGCACTGTCTATTAAAAAAGTTCTAAATTATAAAAATTTTAGTAATATAGCAGATAAACAAGCTGGATTATCAGCAGAAGATATTGATTTAGGATGGAATACAAAAAATGATTTACCTGAAGAAATTTCTGAAGAGATTTTCAAATTAAATAAAGAAGACGTATCCAAACCAATCGAAAGTTCATTTGGATGGCATATAATTAAAATTTTAGACGTTAAAGATCGAAAAGAAATAAAATATACTGATGTTAAAGATCAATTCAAAAAAGAGATTCTATTAGAAAAAGGAAAGGAAGCTGTTTTCGATATGCAAGATGAACTTGAAGATTTATTAGCTTCAGGAAATACATTTTCAGAGATTTCAAAGATCTTAGACGTAAAAATTATAGTTGCTAAAAATATTAATAGAGAAGGTAAAAATAAAAAAGGAAAAGAGAATTCTGATTTTCAAGACGAAAGAATATTAAGATCTATTTTTAATCAAAAGTTAAATGAAGAGGGTAATATTATTGATATAGACAAAGATGAAGGTTTAGCAATAAGTATTGTTACAGAAATATTAGCTCCAAAACAATTATCTTTAGATGATGCAAAAAATAAAGTTAAAGAAAACCTTATTTTTGATTTAAAATCAAAAAATTCAGTAAAAAAAGCAGAATCCATTGTTCAAAGAATAAAAAACGGTGAAAATTTTGCTAAAGTTGCAAACTCTCTAAATCTGGAGGTTAAAGGCGTAAAACCATTTACGCGAATACTTCCAGACAGCAGTGAACTACCAATCCCTCTTATCAGTAAGATATTTGATTCTAAAATTGGAGAAGTAAACTTTGAAAAAAAAGGTCAAAATGAAATTGTTGTTGCGCAAACAGCTGAAATTTTAAGAAATCTAATAAATGATGATAGTGAAATAAAAGACTTTGCCAACAAAATAAAAGAGGATTTGACTATCGATCTACTAGCTCAATTCTCAGAAGCTTTAAGAAAAAAATATAAAATCACTATCAATGATGATGTAATTGATCAACTGAATTAAAATGGATATCAGTAAACCTGACTATAAAGTTTTTCAAAAGAGTTACAACTCTGGAAAAAAACAACTTCTTTTCTTATCATTCGCAGCAGATATTCATACTCCAGTATCAGCATTACTAAAGTTAAAAAAAGAAAAATATATCTTTTTATTCGAATCGGTTGATAAGGGTAGTCAAAAAGGTCGTTACTCAGTTATTGGTCTCCAACCTGATTTAATATGGGAATGTAAAAATAATCAATGTGAATTCCAGGACTTAAACAATTCAAAAAGAAAAAAAGTTTTAAAGCAAAAACCTCTTGAAAGTTTGAGAGAATTATTTGATAAGAATAAACTTAATTTTCCAATATCTATCCCTTCAATTTCTTCTGGTCTATTTGGTTACATGGGTTATGAAATGATACAACATTTCGAAAATATAAATCTATGTAAAAAAAATAACTTAAATCTTCCAGACTCCATTTTTATCAGACCATCAATCACTCTTGTCTTTGATAATGTAAATGACAAAATAATTATCACCAAATTAGTATGTAAGAATCATTTAAGTCACAGGCAATCTTTCAAGAATGCTAAAGACGAAATTGAAAAAATTGTTGAAAAAATAAATAAACCAATCTCAAAAAAAAGCTTTGGATCATTACCCAATAATAAGAAAATCAATATTTTTAAGAATGTAGAATCAAATACTACCTTTGAAGAATTTAAAAAGATGGTTAACAAGGCAAAAAAATACATTTATGAAGGAGAGATATTTCAAGTAGTGTTATCAAGAATTTTTAAAAAAAAAATCAAAACAGATCCGATTTCTATTTATAGAGCATTACGATTTTTGAACCCGTCTCCTTATTTATTTTTTATGAATTTTAATAATTTTGTAATCGTTGGCTCTAGTCCTGAAATATTAATAAAACTCGAAGAAAAAAAAGTTACAATAAGGCCCATTGCCGGGACAAGAAAAAGAGGTAAAAATGCTAAAGAAGATCAAAATCTTGAAAATGAATTAATTAATGATCCAAAAGAAATTTCAGAACATCTAATGCTTCTAGATCTCGGTAGAAATGATCTCAGCAGAGTAACAATACCTGGAACAGTAAAAGTCACAGATAAAATGTATATCGAATATTTCTCTCATGTTATGCATATTGTTTCAAATATAGAAGGAACCATTGATAAAGATAAAAAACATACAGACGTATTATTTAGTGGGTTTCCTGCTGGTACTGTCACAGGTGCGCCTAAAATAAGAGCTATACAAATAATAGAGGAACTTGAAAAAAATAGAAGAAATGTCTACGCAGGTTCGGTAGGATACATTTCAGCTAATGGAAATATAAATACGTGTATAGCATTAAGAACAGCAGTTATAAAAGATAAACATATTTACATTCAATCAGGTGCAGGAATAGTTGCTGATAGTAAACCTCTTAATGAATTCAAAGAAACTGAAAATAAAGCTCTTGCTCTACTTACTGCCTGTGAACACTCAATAAATTTTAAATAATGCTTATACTAATTGATAATTACGATAGTTTTACTTACAACCTGGTCCACTATTTTGAAGAAATCGGAGAAAAAGTAAAAGTATTTAGAAATGACGAAGTTTCTGTTGAAAAAATATTAAAGTTAGAACCGCAATACCTTGTAATTTCTCCTGGCCCGAGTGTCCCAAGTAATTCTGGTATCTGCAAAGAATTAGTCAAAGTAAATGCAAAAAATAAAAATGTTATCCCTACTCTAGGAGTTTGTTTAGGACATCAAGTGATAGCAGAGTGTTTTGATTCAAAAGTAATTCAAAGTGGAAAACCTGTTCACGGCAAAGTTAGTAAAATATTTTACGAAAATTCAAATCTATTTACAGGAATAAAAAATCCGTTTTCTGCTACTAGATACCATTCATTAATTATTGATAATCAAAGTATTAATAATGAAATTTTAATCACTGCAAGGACAGAAGAAAAAATAATAATGGCTATAGAGCACAAAAAGTTACCAATATTTGGAGTCCAATTCCATCCCGAAAGTATTGCTACAGACGGAGGACATAAACTCTTACAAAATTTTTTAAATTGTAAAAAATGAATAAATTATAGTACAAACTTATTTTACTGCAATGCAAGAAATTCAAAACATAATTTATAAAATCAAAAATAACGATCTATTAACAGACCATGAATGCAACCTAATAGCTGAAAAGATAATAAATAAATCAATCGATGATATTCAAATTTCTAGTTTACTCTCTTTTTTATTTATTAAAGGTGAAACTTTTAATGAAATATACCCTTTTGTAAAAATTTTAAGAAATAAAATGAAAAAAATAAATATTAACGGATCTATTATGGATACCTGTGGAACAGGTGGAGATCACAAAAATAGTTTTAATTTTTCAACTGCAACCTCAATCGTTCTATCAGCTTGTGACGTAAGAATTGCAAAACACGGAAATAGATCAATTACGTCTAAATCTGGAAGTTTTGATTTACTTGAATCATTAGGAATAAGGATTGATCTAGATACTAATAAAACAAAAAAGTTTTTTAGAAAACATAATATCTGTTTTTTATTCGCTCCTAAATATCATTCGATACTAAAAAACCTCGCACAAATCAGAAAATCTTTACCATTCAGAACTATTTTTAATTTATTGGGTCCTCTTCTTAACCCTGTAAGTTTAAAATACCAATTAATCGGAGTTAGTGATCAAAATAACCTTGATACCCATGCAAAATGTGTTTCAAAACAAAAACTTAAAAAAGCCTGGATAGTTTATAATTTAAAAGGCTACGACGAATTAACAACAACATCAAAAAATATAATAGTTGAGGTTAAGAATGGTATTGTTGGTAAAAAAAAAGTATTGGATCCAAAAGAAATTGGTTTTAAATTAAGAAATGAAACAGAATTAAAAGGTGGATCTCCACTTGAAAATACATTTTTGCTTAAAAGGGCATTCGAAGGTGAAACAGGTGCCATCCGTGATAATATAATCATCAATTCTGCTGCAGGCCTTCTAATCAGTGAAAAAGTAAAAACTTTGAAAGAAGGAATAGAGATAGTAAAAAACAAAATCGATAATGGCGAAGTATTAAAAAAACTTGATTCACTAGGAATTAGTTAGAATGGATATTCTTAAAAAAATTTGTATGGCTAAATCTCAAGAAATAACTTTTCTAAAGAAATCTATTGATTATAAAAAAGAAATTAAATTATCCAAAAGAAGAGGATTTTTAAAAAATTTAATAAAAAAGAAAACTAAAAGATTTAATTTAATAGCTGAAATAAAAAAATCCTCACCAAGTAAAGGAGAAATATGCAAAAAATTCAACCTCTTAAAAATTGCTAAATATTATGAAGAAGCCGGAGCATCGTGTTTATCAATTCTAACCGAAAAGAATTATTTTAGTGGTGAAATTGATTACCTTCAAAAAGTTAAAAATGAAGTAAAAATACCAGTCTTGAGAAAAGATTTCATAATTGATGAATGGCAAATATATGAAAGTTATTTTTTTGGTGCCGATTGTATTCTTCTGATACTAGCTATATTAGACAACAAAAAAGCACAATTATTTTATAATATTGCTAAAGAATTGGGTCTTGACATTATTGTGGAAATACATGATTTTAAAGAATTAAAAAGAGCTATAAATTTGAAAGTAGATTGTATCGGTATTAATAATAGAAACCTTAAAACTTTAAAAGTTGATATTAATAACTTCAAAAAGTTATCTAAAGATATTCCAGAAAATGTCATAAAAGTATGCGAAAGTGGACTAAATGAAAATCATCAACTTAAAGAATTATCAAAATATGGAGCTGACGCATTTCTTGTAGGAGAGTCTTTGATGGCCTCAGAAAGAATCAAATTAAAAACAATTGAATTAATTAAAAAATGAACTTTTCTCATATAAAAAAAAATAAACAAATTAATATGGTAGATATTTCAGAAAAAAATATTAATTCAAGAGAAGCTCATGCCTATGGACTTGTAAAATTTAATTTGAATACTTTTAAAAAAATTATAGAAGATGGAAGCCCAAAAGGAGAAATTTTCAATACAGCGAGATTAGCTGGGATTATGGCAGCAAAAAAAACACATGAACTAATACCACTCTGCCACAATATTACTATCAATTCCGTAACTATTGATTTTAAAATAAATTCGGAAAATTCAACCCTTGAGATTATTTCAATTGTAAAAAGTAATACAAAAACTGGTGTTGAAATGGAAGCTTTAACAGCATGTGCTACATGTTGTTTAACATTATATGATATGTGTAAAAGCTTTGATAAAACAATAACAATAAAAGAAATCAAATTGATTTTTAAAAGTGGTGGTAAATCTGGTGAATTTATAAATGATAACATTTGACAAGGCACTCAACATTATTAAAAAAAATGTTAAGGAAACCAATAGAAACGAACTTATATTAACTGAAAATGCCCACCTAAGAGTTTTAAATAAAAACTATTTGTCTAAAATCGAAGTCCCAAGAGAAAACCTCTCATCAATGGACGGGATAGTGATCTTAAAAAATGAAAAAATAAAAAAGCTAAAAATTGTTGGAGAAAGTAAGGCAGGCGACAATAAAGGGAAAGAATTTAAAAATGGAGAATGTTCTTTAATTTATACAGGCGCGCCAATCTTTGGAAATGATAAAAAAGTTGTTCCGAAAGAAAATTTTATTACTAATAATGAATTTGTTATTATAAAAACATTGCCTAAAGATAATTTTATAAGAAAAAAAGCCTCTGATATTAAGAAAAATAAAATCTATTTAAAGAAAAAAACTTTACTAAACATAAGGTCTATTGTTTTGGCAAAGTCAATGAAATTAAAAAAATTAGAAGTTTTAAAAAAACCTAAAATTTTTGTAATATGTACTGGTGATGAAATAGTTTCAAATTCCAAGAAAATAAAAATAGTAGAACCTACAAACCATATATTTATCAAATATTTTGTTGAATTATTTGGAGGCGAAATAAAGAAAATTAAATATTCAAAAGATAATAACAATGATTTTGTATCAAAATTTAAATCTTTTTTAGATTATGATCTTTTAATAACAAGTGGAGGAGTTTCAAAAGGAAAGTATGATATTGTGAAACCTTCCCTGCAAAAATTTGATTTAAATATACTATTTGACAAAATTCTGATTAAACCAGGTAAACCAACAACATTTGGTAAGTTTACTAATGAAAAATATTTTCTTGGACTTCCCGGCAATCCAGTGTCATGTTTTATGTCGTTATTAAATTTTTTTCCGATTTTTATAAATTCATTTTTCGGGTTTGATTTATACAAATTTACTTTAAGAGAATTTTTTTCAAAAAAATTCATTGATGAAAATAACCAACTCACCCAATTTCAAAGAGTTGTAATAAAAAAAAATTATTTTGAGATTTCTAAAGATCAAGATAGTTCTCTGATTAATATTTTAAATTCTTCGAATGGAATTTTAATTAGAAAACCTTTTTCTCGTAAAATAAAACCAAATGACAAAGTAAATATTTTATTATTTGAAGATATATTTAGATTTGGAACATAAAACTTGACTAATTAGTAGAACTTATGTAGAACATTTGTATGCTTACTATTAAACAAAAGAAATTGTTAGATTTTATAAAATCTTACTACAATCACAAAGAATTTTTTCCAACATATGATGAAATGAAAAGCTTTTTAAATATAAAGTCTAAATCAGGGATTCATAAACTATTGTTTAGCTTAGAGGAAAAAGGCTTTATTAAAAAAATCCCTCATAAAGCAAGAGCGATTGAATTGAAAAGTATCAACCAAAATAATAAAAATTTAGAAGTCAATTTACCTTTTCTTGGAAGAATTGCAGCGGGAAACCCCATAGAGGCTGTTACAGCAAGTTTTGAGCAAATATCTGTTCCAGATTACCTTATTAACAATAAAGATGATCATTTCACTTTAGAAGTAAGTGGTGATTCTATGATTGATGAAGGTATTTTTGATGGAGATATTGTTGTTATAAGAAAAACTGAATACGCTAATACAGGAGAAATTATTGTAGCACTAATTGACGAAAATGAAGTTACACTTAAAAAATTTAGATCTTTTAAAAACTCAATAGCTTTGGAACCAGCAAATAAAAATTATAAAACTAGAATTTTTGGTGAAGGTAGAGTAAAAATACAAGGAAAACTTGTCGGTTTGATAAGAAAATTTAAGTAAAAAAGTATTTTTATATCTTATGCCAATTATTACAAGATTTGCGCCCTCGCCAACTGGTGCATTGCACCTAGGTGGAGCAAGAACCGCTCTTTTCAATTATTTGTACGCAAAAAAAAATGATGGAAAATTTAAACTAAGAATAGAAGATACTGATAAAGATAGGAATACTAAAAATTCAACTGACTCTATAATTTCAAGTCTTAATTGGTTAAATATTAAAAATGATGGTGAAATAGTATTTCAAAGTCAAAACATTAATGAGCATGTAGCTGTTGTTAATTCACTTATTTCAAAAGGACTGGCTTACAAATGTTATCATGACAAGGAATATCTTAAAAAAGTCACCATATCGAAGACAAAGTTTGTTAGTGAATGGAGAAATAAACAAGATAAAATTCCAAAACAAGGTGATTTTTGTGTACGAATAAAATCTCCTCTAGATGGTACAGTAAATTTGACTGATAAAATCCAAGGAAAAATTATAGTAAATGCAGATGAAATTGATGACTATGTTATTTTAAGAAGTGATGGCTCACCTACTTTTCTGCTATCATCTGCAGTTGACGATTTTAAAATGAAAATAACAGATATAATAAGAGGAGATGATCATTTAACAAATTCGTTACGACAAAAAATTATTTTTGAATTTCTTGAATATCACCCAAATTTTTCTCATATCCCGTTAATACATAACGAAAATAATCAAAAAATGTCAAAGCGTGATAATACATTGTCAATAAATGACTATAAAAATAATGGGTACACACCTGAAGCAATTAACAATTATCTTATTAGATTAGGATGGTCACACGGAAATGAAGAAATATTTTCTTTAGCATACGCAAAAGAAATTTTTTCATTAAAAAAAATTGGTAAATCTCCAGCAAGATTTGATAATAAAAAATTAGATTATCTCAATAACCACTACATAAAAAAAATGAATGCCATTAAAATATTAAATTGTATGAATAATTTAGACAAAGAATTTAGAGAAACGAATTTTTTTAGCAACGATGAAAAGCTTGAATTAGTTTATTTGTTCAAAGATAGAGCAATTTCATTAAAAGAGATAGTATCAAATATTCTTGATTTAACTCTTATAAAAAAGGAATTTGATAAAGATCAAAAAGAAATAATAAATGAATTCAAAAAATATAAAAAATATCTGCTGGTTCAATTTTCTGATATAATTGAATGGAATGAAGAAAATATAGAGAAAGTCATAACAGATGTAATCGAATCTAATAATTTGTCATTTAAAAACATTGCTAAACCTCTTAGGCTCCTAGTTACTGGACGCTTAAATGGCCCTTCGATTTATAAATTGTTGAAAATAATTGGTCACAAAGAAACTATTAAAAGAATTGAATGAATACTTTATATAAATATAGATTATGAAAAAAAAAACTCTTACAGTCAAAAATAACAGTGATGGGAAACAATATATTTTTGAAATCAAAGATGGAACCTGTGGACCAAATGTAGCGGATTTATCTTCATTTTACGAAAAGACTGGAATGTTTTTATTTGATCCTGGATTTAAATCAACCGCTAGCTGCGAGTCAGAAATAACATTTATTGATGGTGAGAAAGGAATTCTTCTTCATAGAGGTTATAAAATAGAAGACTTAGCAGAAAAGTCAGATTATCCAGAAGTATGTTATTTATTGTTAAACGGTGACCTACCAGATAAAAAAAATAAAAAAAAGTTTATTGATATTTTGACTCATCATACTATGCTTCACGAGCAAATTCTTCGTTTTTATAGTGGTTTTAGGAGGGATTCTCATCCAATGGCAGTAATGGTTGGAATTGTAGGAGCTCTTTCTTCTTTCTATCCTGAAAAAACATATGATTTTTCATCGAAAAAAGGTAAATGGGTTGCTGTTAGTCGATTATTAGCTAAATTACCTACGATGGCTTCTATGGCTTATAAATACTCTTTAGGGCAACCATTTATTTATCCTAAAAACGAGCTGTCTTACAGTGAAAATTTTTTACACATGTTATTTTCCACTCCATGTGGTGAATACAAATCCTCTAAAGCTAGTATTGATGCAATGGATAAACTATTGATTCTTCACGCTGATCACGAACAGAATGCTTCTACCTCAACAGTTAAAATAGCTGGATCGTCAGGTGCCAACCCATTTGCTTGTGTTGCTGCTGGAGTTGCTTCATTATGGGGACCTGCACATGGTGGAGCAAATGAATCAGTTATAAGAATGTTAAATACAATCGGAAATGAAAAAAACATTAATAAATTTATTAAAAAAGCTAAAGACTCTAATGATTCGTTTAGATTAATGGGTTTTGGTCATAGAGTTTATAAAAATTTTGATCCACGCGCAGAAGTTTTACGAAAATATTGTCATAATCTTCTGAATGAAGTTGATAACTTTAATGTTCCACTATTTAAACTAGCTACTAGACTCGAAGAAATAGCTCTTAATGACGAGTATTTCATTAAAAAAAGACTATATCCTAATGTTGATTTCTATTCTGGTATTATATTAAAAGCACTAGGTCTTCCCGAATCCATGTTTACTGTGATTTTTGCAGTAGCGAGAACGGTAGGATGGATTTCACAATGGAAAGAAATGATGGAAAGTGAGAATAAAATTAGCAGACCACGTCAACTTTATAATGGCAAACAGACAAGAAGCTTTATAGACATAAAAGACAGAAAATTAAATAAAAAAACACAATTCATTTAATTTCTCAAATTTTTTACTATCAACTCTGATGGATTAATTCCATTGTTTAACATTCTTTTTGAAAATGCTTTAAAATATTTTAATTGTTTTGCTCTTAACTCATTATCATTTAGCCACTTATTAATTTCGGTAATCATATTATTAGCATTGAATTCTTCGAATAAAAACTCAGGAATTATCATTTTTTTATGAATAATATTTATAATTGAAGCGTACTTAACTTTTACCATCATCCTTATTATATTTTTAGTAAACCAATGGGTTTCATAAAATACCAAAGTTGGAGTACAGTATTTTATAAGTTCTAATGTAACGGAACCAGAGGCTGCTACAGCCAAATGAGTTTTTCTCATCAAGATGTGTTTGTCTTTTATATTACTTATAATCTTAACATTTCGATCATTAATAATATCTTTTACTAATACTTCGTGTTGCTTAAGTATTAAAACATATATTTGATATTCTTTTAGATTCTTAGAACAAATTAAGATAATTTGTTTGAGTTTTTTCATATTATTTTTTATTTCAACTGTTCTTGAACCAGGAAAGAATGATATTATTTTTCCTCTTCTTAATACTCTGCTTTTATTAAAAAAGATTTGATGACCTACAAATTTTGATTTCAAACCGTGTTTTAAAAAATATTTAGGTTCAAAATAGAATAACGTGAACATCTTATCATATATCTTTGCAAATATTTTAGCTCTATAGGATTTCCATGCCCATACAGTAGGTGCAACGTAATGAAAAAACTTAATATCTTGTTTTGAATTCTGAAGTTTTTGAACAATTCTATAACTAAAACTTGGTGAATCTATTGTTATTAGAATATCAGGATTATATTTTTTAACTCTTTTTACTATAATTTTAAAAAGATTAATAAATTTAAATATTCTAATTAATACTTCAAATATCCCAATAGCGTTAAATTCATTTATAGAAACCCAAGATTCTAGACCTTGATCAATCATCAGCTGGCCACCTACGCCCTGAATCTCAAATTTATTATTTTTCATTAGTGTCTTTATTAATTCAGAACCTAAAAAATCACCTGAAGCTTCTGTAGCTAAAATTACAATTTTCATAATCTAAAGACCATATAGAAAAATATCATTTTCATTACAAAAATTTAGTATTTCATCTTTATTTAAGAATAATGTGCTGTTTGCCGAGTACGCTATTCCAGAAATAGATTTTTTTTTGCAGTTTTTAAGAGTTTTCATGCCTATAGTTGGAAGATCGGCTTTTAGATTTTGATTTATTTTTGCTAATTTAATTAAGACAGCTTTATTATTTTTCGATTTCTCATATGCTGAAAATTTAATAAGATGATCCGTACCTTGTATTGTCTCTATTCCTAAAACATTGCCTTCTTGTAAAATAATCGACTGTCCAATATCGAATTTTGACATAGAATTTAAAATGCGTTTACCTTTTTTGATATCCTGTAAATTAAATTTTGTTATTTTTGTTTTTGTTTGATTTCCTTTACTCAAGAAGTTTTCAGGAATTATCGTTCTTAAATCAATTATCTTAAAACCTATTTTTTTAAGTTGAAAAATACAAAAACTTAATAGATTGTTATCTCCACCTTGAAGAAGTGCTTTGGTAAACTTAGGTATCAACTTAATGGAATTAATATCAGGTTTGATTTCCTTAAGACTTGGCCTTTTCAAACTACCTACCATCAAAATTTGTTTAAAATCATTTGAATACAAGACTTTAAGTTCGGATATAATTCTACCAAAATTTATAATTTTATAATCGTATTTATATAAAATATTTGAAACT
>MDTB01089437.1_pt1 | contig 15587 bp, 27 predicted proteins | sample 811161 | NCBI WGS metagenome assembly MDTB01 (sample SAMN05326650, study PRJNA326480) | marine metagenome | isolation source: seawater | place: Mediterranean Sea | collected 2009 | reverse complement strand
TTCAAGTAATAATTCAACTCACAGATTTTCAATCCCAACCCATATCAATTTAGGCTCCTTATTAGCTTCAAACGGTGAAACCAACGGGCTTGTTGTAGATGTTTACCCCACAGGGGGTCATGGTGTTTTTGTAAAGACATCAGATGGCAATTTAAGTTTTTTTGGACACAGTGATGATGGTTGCTCAGGGCTAGGCCCAACAAGTGACACAGAATATAATATTCCAACTAGAACCATAGCGACAGGAGATGTGAACACTGTCATTGCCCTTCCTTATGACTATCAAAACACTTGGGTGCTAAAAACAGATGGAACAGTTTTACATGCAGGGAACAATGCCTCAGGGTGTGGGGGTCATGGAAATACGAGTGCTGTTGGTTCTTGGGTGGCTATGCCGTTGACTGTAGCAGATGGGAATGATGGTGAGGGGCCAATGTCTGCTAGTGAAACTGTCACAAAGATCGTTTGTGGTGGAACAAATAATTATCCTCTTTTTTGTTGTTTAACAGATGCAGGGAAGGTTTATCATTGCGGATATGGGGGCAACGGACAAAGCGGAAGAGGTCATGCAAATTCTACAAACAACAGACTCGCTTTGATGCCGTGTCAAAGAACCGTAACTGACATTGGAATCACGGGTTATGACACATATACACAGGTTTGGATTTTAACAGATGACGGTCAAATGTTTGGCTGTGGCTATGGTGGATGGATGGCTTTTGGTGGGGAAGATGGAGATAATAGTTGGGTCTTTACTCCAATTCGTTTTTGAAAAATTTCACATAGTGTATATATGAGAAATATATATGAGAGTCTTGATTCTAGTTTGTGTATTAGCAGCCTGCTCAGACTATCCTTCTTCTGAAGGGAATGAAAGTGAGCAAAACCCTGTTGAAATCCATATCCATATAGACAATCAAAACAACTTAACTCCTGACAATGATTCTATGGAGGTTGATGTTGACGCTGATAGCAATTCTGATAGCGATAGCGACGCTGATAGCAATAGCCAGTCTGATAGTGAGTCTAGTAGTTCAACGGACAATAAGACCGGATTCCGAGTTTATGATTCCCGAACTGGGCAGGTTCATTACGAATTCTATTCATTTTAATTACTGAGTATTTTAATGCCAGGTGAACCAAACAATCTTATTCAACTTGTCCAAGATCTCGGCTTTGGTATGGCCTCGCTCACCTTCTCAGGGTGGCTGATTATATTCCTTTTGCGTGGGTTCGAAAAAGAAAGAACGATATGGTTGACCAAGGATTCGGAGAGTGACCTGCGTGTCGCAGACCTGCTTCGAGAAAATTCTCAGCTTCAACAGGCAACCACAGAAAAGCTCGCTAATCTGCAAGCAAGTCAGTCAACCCAGCTTCTTCAAGTCCATGAAAAATTAAATACAACATTAACCAACATGACCGTGGCAATTTCAGAGTTGTCTCAAAAAATTGAGAGAACAAATTGAAATATTTGATGGCTCTAATGCTGATATCACCGTCAGGAGTTAATGCGTCAGAGCTTGAGTACAAGACTCATTTTCTTTTCACTTGGGTGAGCAGTTGTACACAACAAATCGCGCCAGAATTGATTCGCAGAGGTGTCCCTATGCCATACGCAATGAATCTAGCCTCAGTTGAGTGTTCTTGCATCATTGACCATTTCCGTGAAATGCCCTTCCAAGAATTAATGCAATTGAAGCGGACTGAGATAGTCCAACAAAGTCGCGTCTATGGTGAATTTTGCACTGCAAGCAATAAGTCTCTCTAAGTAATTCATAAATTAAAACAATGCTACAAACATTGATTGGACCTGTGATGTCTTTAGCTTCTACCTGGCTTGAGGGTCGAGTGGAAAAATCAAAAGCGAAAACAAGTGCGGATGTTGCCTTAAAAAAGGCAGAAGCTCTTGTGTATGAAAAGAAGGCCACCTCAGAAATTGATTGGGATTTGGAAGCAATCAAAGGATCTCAAAATTCTTTCAAGGATGAGTGGCTTGTCGTGTTGTTTTCAATACCAATGATTCTTGCGTTTATTCCGGGCATGGAAGGAGTGGTAGCTCGAGGATTCGAACAGTTGGAAAGAATGCCAGAGTGGTATCAGTATTCCTTGGGCGCAATAATCGCCAGCAGCCTAGGATTTCGTGGCGCCTCTAAATTTTTTAAGAAATAAGGCTATGATTCAAATCAAAGATTCTCAGATGACCACACCGATGTGGACTAGACTCTACGAACATTTGAAAGTTCACGAAGGGTATAGCTCAACAGCATATCAAGACCACTTAGGGCATTGGACAATTGGGTACGGGAGGCGCTTAGATGGGGATAAGGGGATTACAGAGGATGAAGCTGATTTTCTTTTACACAGAGACGCTGAAACAGCTTATAAGCAGATGCACAGCTCCGTCAGACTCCCTTTAGATACTGGTGAGGTTAGAGAAGCGGCTTTGATTGCCATGATTTTTCAATTAGGCATTGGCACTTTTTTAAAGTTTAAAAAAACAATTTCAGCCATTGAGAGCAGCAATTGGGATGAAGCGGCATTGGAGTGTCTAGATAGTTTGTGGGCAAGGCAGACTCCAAAAAGAGCAGAAGCTGTTTCAAAGATTCTTCGTTCTGGACTTTGGCATGATTAGAAAAACTAGACGGAAAAGAAAGCCTATCAATGTTGCAACAAGTAAGTATCTAGATAAAAAAGCGAAGGAGAATGGGATTAAAAAGAGCGTCTTGGTTTCTGTTTATCGCAGAGGTCAGGGCGCTTATTCAAGCTCTGGCAGTAGGAACGTAAGCATGGAGGCTTGGGCTAGAGGTAGAGTAAAAAGCTTCATCACAGGGAAAGGTGGAGCTCGAAAAGCCGATGGAGATTTATGGAAAAAAAGGAAAGGATCAAAATGATTTCATTTAGCTGGCACAAGAAAAAAAAGCGCAAGAAAAAGAAGAAGTCGGGCAAGAAGTAAGCGGACTTCATTGCTGACAGCCCGAAGGCGGGTCAATTTCTGTCCAAGAATCCCAATCAAAGGAATCCATATCCAATTGTGGATTTTGTGTAATAAAGATTGACCCGTCTTTTGTCAACGCGAGCACAAAGACGTCTGGATTGTCTTCTAAGATATCATCTGGATCATCTACCAATTTTGTTTGAAACACGGTGAGCTGCACAACTTTATTCATATTGACTCATTAGTTGATAAGCTTCACGCTCTGCCTCTTCTCTGGACAGGCCACCATCGAACTCCATGATAGCGGCCCTTTCTTCGAATAGTTCATACTTCTCTGGCCGGCAAATTCTCCAATATCCAATCCAGACTTCTTGTTGTGTTTGGGCTATTGCGATTTCATTCATGCCAGCAATACTCCTTCATTTTTTTCAACCAGATTTGTGCTTGGGTTAGCTCAAACATAATCACTTCTCTTTGGAACAAGCCATTAGTCATATGCTGTTCTGCTCTTTGGATCGCCAAGCTATAACGGAACCTTGGCTGCGTCTCTTCCCATTGTGTCTTCACAGACAAGTACAGATTCTCTAGCTCCATGTCCTTGTCCAAAGACTGTGGAGATAAATCAAATTCAAGTTGCATGAGAGTTTCCGGATAAAAAAAAAGGGGCCTCAGCCCCTTTCTAGTTACGCCGCCCATCTCAATTTTACTTCTCCATTATCTTCAAACTTTTCAATGGGCATCGACGCCCAGGTGTGATCTCCTCTCAAAGCCCATCGCAAACAAGCGCCAAACATAGACCCACCTTTTTCACCTGCTAATTTTTTCTGGACCGCTTTAAAGTCCTTCAGAGGCATTTCCATTGTCGCGTGTAAAGCTACACTCAAGCTACCAATTGCAGTGACCGTCAGCCCTCCAGTGTTCTTGTCTGCTTTTATCAAGCACTCGGGCAGTCCAAGCTGGAAGCCCAGCTGTCGCCCAATCTCCAAAGTGCTTAATCCTTGTCCAGCTTGTTTCAAATCATCCCGCAGGCTAGGCAATCCGCCGTACTCATTAATAATTTCAACAAGCTCTGCCACTTCTAAATGGTCTGTTTGAGGGTCTGCTTCAGTGGCTTGTGTCATTGTCACAGCGGATCCGTTTACGTTCACTGTAAACTGTCGCTCATCCTCATCCTCGTCCTCGTCAAAGGTTACTTCGTTTTCAACATATACAAGATCACCACTGGCAATCATTGTCTCAATGTCTTCGTCAGCAACTTCACCGCTCACGACCAACCTTTCATAAGCTTCATCCGTTGTCTCTTCTGCTGTCTCTTCTGAGGCTTCTAGCGCTTCTTGTAGTTCTTGCGCTTCAACAATTGCTTGTGCATCGGAGCGTGTAACCCCTTCTGCTTCCAACGCTTCTAGTTGCTCTTTGGCCTCTGCAACTACTCTAAAGGCAAAGTCTATGTGTCCAAAAAATTCATCACTTACAGGCTTGCCCCAGTAGGCCGCCTTCTCAGTCACAGCAGGTTTGTGAGCCTCTTGGAGCTCCAATCTTTTCTTTGGAGGCAGCAGGTCCAACATTGCCATCGCTGCACGGCATCTTTGGATTCTAAGCTTCCGGCCTTCACCTTTTGTCTCCAGTGGATTTTGTACGCTTGTCAATTCTGGTCTGCTGATAGCTTCTACTTTTTTCATCTTCTTGCTCCGTAGTGGTTTGGGTTTCCATAGTGTTTTTATTAACACTATGTATATATAATACATATTGTTGACGTAAATATCAACAAGAATTATTCATAACCATATGTTTTTATGTGCTTTTTTAGGTGGGGAAGCCTTGCTCAAGCTGATGGCAGACCCCTCTGCCAAATAAAAACAAGGCTTTGATTCCCCATTAGGTAGGTGGTGCTGAAGGAAACACTGTAAGAATGGGAAACTTTATTAGTTGACTGGTAGATGAATTTGAGGGTTTTGTTATTGGAGGTCCCCTCACCAGCTTGATTCCCTTCAGCTCCTCAGTCTTTTGATCTCTTTTGCCTAGCAGGTCTACAGAGTGGGCAGAGTAATGGCCCTCGACATCCCTTAAAGTTCCCGTCTGGCAACCAAGTACCACACCCAGTACATTTACATGATCCCATTGTAAGACTCTCATTTTGAACCTCAGGAGCTTAGGGATCTATCCCAATCCCGTATCGCTTAACCGCTACATGGACGAGCTTCATATACATAGTGTTAATGAAAACACTATTACCAAGGGAGTCCAGTGGCGACTGGAAAAGGCCACTGTAGCTCAGCGGTTTGCCTAAGGTGCTTTTGCGTTATCGCGCCTGCCTTTGAAGACTTAGCTTCTGAGGTTGCACGACAATGACATGCTTGATATTTTCACAATCACTGATTGTGATCTTGAACATTCTTTTTGTTGTCAGCTGCTTCAATTTTTGAAACGGGTAAAACATCCTGTCCATGGAGTTCCTTTGAATGTTTAATTAAGTGTTCAATATGCCGATTAAACATAGATTCTGAGCATCTATTAGGATGCATCATAGCTAGATGGGAGATCCCGAATCTGTTGAGAATCCGCTCAACTTTATCTCCCATTGCGATCACAGGTTTTTGACTACTTCGAACACGTCTGATTGCTTCTTTTTGTAAACCTCCATCGCAGAACAAATTTACAAAACGAGCTTCTTTCTTGGGGAAAGAGGCGTGTTCAAAGGCATCCATGAGCGTCTGGGATGGGAGGTAATCTGACTCCCATTTCCATGCTCGACACTCACGCTTTGGGTCGTAAGAGTCTTCTTCACTTACGAAGTAAATTCTGAAAAGATCTTTTTCCATTACCAAATCTTACGATCTACCTGCTCGTCATAGCCAGAGTGGTAATCACGGACCTGCTCAGGATAGAGAGAGAAAACGTCTGTAAAAATTTTCATTCCTTGATGCTGAGTGAAGATGCGTATGTGCGGCCTTGCAGGACGCCCATAATAAGCGTCTACAGATCCTCTGTCGTATGGAGAGCCGTGAGACTCGTCGCGTGTTGTTTGTGCTTGCATTTTTCCTTTTGCGGTTTGGGTTATAAGCTTGGGGTTGGGCAACAGCTTATATGTATAATATACACACTATGTGAAATTTCAAAAGCTAAAAACTCAGATTTCAGTATTGAGAATTGCTTTCAATGACGATTGGGGTTTGACAGAACCCAACTTTGAGTTTTTTAATCTGTCCACCTTTTTTAGGAATTTTTCAATCTCGGCTTGGAATTCAGAACTTTCTACATTGGTCGCAGTTGGCGTCATGTCGATGTGATGTCTATCAGACAAATGTCTCCAAGACTGTTTAATGAAATCAGATGAATCAATTTCATTGTAGATGCCCCCATCTGGGTTCGCTAATAAATGTCCGCCCTTTTTAGCGGCAAGTCTTTCATCCCAACATTTAATGCAGTATGTCCTTTTGCTTTTTTCATTTAAGATCAACTTGCCACACTGGGCGCAGCCCTTTCTGGGATTTGAATCTAACCCTAAGGCCTTGCGCTTTTTGAGGTAATTTTCTTTTTTATTTTTTTCTCGTAAAACGCGAGCTCGTTCATTGCAGATCTTTCGGCAATAGAGATGCTTGGCATTCAGTGGAACAAATTCATTATTACAACTTTGCCAGGCGCAGGTTCTGGTTGGATGTTGAGCCAGAAATATTGCCCGGTCCCGACTTCTTTTGTGTGCTTCCTTACACCGGACTGTACAGTATATATTCCGATCTGTTGTTGGTCTGAACATCTTTTTACAATGATAAGAAGCGCACTTCTGCAACGGCTTGGGGTTCTTACGAGCTTCTTCTCTCCGTTTTGCTGTTTTGATTTTATTGTCTTTAATGGCATTAAGGCGCTTGCCTTCCATTCTACAATCTGTAGAGCAATACTGCTGTTTCGGTCTTGTAGTCATAAAGACTTCTTTGCAGATTTTACAATCACGCGGCACTGACAAAAAGCCAGGTTTCCTTTTCTTTCGTGCGCAGACTACATTGCAATATTTTTGATTGTTAGAATTGCTGATATATGTCACATGACAGCCTAGACATTTTCGCTCTTCAGGATAAAAATTATTTCGTAATTCCGCTGATTGCTTTTTTGGCATCTTCTATACTCCTAACAATATAATAATGACCTTGAGCTTGTTTGACTGTCTGCTCAAAGACTTTTTGTTTATCGGTCTGCTTGCCTTTTTGTGTTTTAACCTCTAGCCAGACACTCTTGCCTTGGATGATGCAGCAGATGTCTGCGACACCAACCATCTCTTTGTTGGGTCTAAACCGACCATCCGGCATAGGCACCCCAATCACGTTCATTCGCCAGCAAGCGATACGTTGAGCACGCAGATACTCCAAGATAGACTTCAGTATCATTGACTCAGTCAGTTTCTTAATAATTCCCCATCACTTCTGTAAGCCCAACAACGGCCTCAGTCCCGTTTTCGTATTTTAAGACGCGACACTTTTTCCCAGCTATCTCCAGTATCTTCTCGTCAACGACGTCCATCCCTTTCATGCTGCCGTCTATGTTGTATGTTCGCTGGCAATATTCTTGGATCATTTGCCGACCTCTAACACGAAGATGCTCTCGCAAGTCTCCATTCATCAGCCGCTGTTTCTTTGGAGTTGGAGCAGGAGTAGTGTTTTTAATCTTGTTACCAATCAATTCTCGGACATGCTCGGGCATCAGCTTGCTCTCACGCTTTTCAATGTCAGGCAATGCTGTAGAAGAACTGTAATCCTGAGGCCTCCTTTGCAGGAGCATGCCTATTTCTTGTCTAAGCTCTGCAACGGTTGGAGGATAGGCTTGTGTTCGTACCCAATTTTGGAATGCTTGCATAACAACTAAATCAGGAAATTCTTGGAAGTCTGCGTACCAGCTCATAATCTGCTGTTCATCGAGATCAAACCTTTTTGCACGGTAAGCAGGGATTAAAATTTTGTGGACAAGCCCCTTAAATTTCAAAAAATCAATCATACTATGCTCATTATTTACACAGGACGTTAAATTTAGGACGTTTTGCTCTCACAGCAAGGATTTTCTTCTTGCTAATGTGCAAAGCACCCACAGGTTGGGAACGTCTAACAGTAAAAGATCTCAGCACTCAGTGAGGCATTAGTAAATCACGGGCTTGTTTAGACTGTCGCTGGAAGCACTCAAGTCCTTTCAGCCAATCTGCCGCATCTCTGGGATATTCTCGGAGTATTTGAGAAGTCCAAGAATCACAGAGTGTCTCACTCACTATATAAAGTTTTTCATCAACAGGTCCGTCCCAGTCTTCAATTGCAAATTGTCTCCCTGTTCTTTCTAGTACTCCGTTAAAATAGTTTACCCATTCTCGAGCAAGTGTAAGGCGTGTCTCATTTTCAGAATTCTTTCCACCTGGAGTTCTTACATATTTCAACTCAATCTGTTGCCAGCCGAGCTCAGCATCAACTCTCAGCTTTTCATAATCCTCCGTCAATGTTTTAACGCTAATCTCTTCACGAAGCTCTTTTGTCTCAAGAGCATCACGAATATTCTCCTCATCTGTTAACCAGTTGTGGAGTTTGGAGTTCATGTAACCAACACCGTAACGGTGTGCAGCATTCATCATGTCTAGATAGAATTGCCTAATTGCATCCGCAAGCTCTACTGGAGTAAAGCCTTCTTCTCGTCTCAAAGAATACTGCAATAAAGTTGCACCTCTATCACCATAATTGTTTTTCACTCCTAAAGGCTCAATTCGTTGTTGGAAAGCTTTTCGGTAGCTTACCCAGAGTTCACTAAATTCATCCTTGTATTTTGCTTTCAAAAGATTGTGTGCAGCAACTAATGCGGCCTTGCTTCCCTTTCTCGGCTTGGGAAGTTCAATCACATTTTTGTTAATACAAGCCAGAGCGTTCTGCGGAGCAGGTTGCTCAATTTTTATCTCTGTTTTTTTACTCTCTGTATTACTCTTAAAAGAAGTATTAGTATTACTAATACTATTAATATGTAGCGGATTGACGTTTTGTAAATCCATGGATTGATGTTTTGTCAATCCGCGAGTTGACGTTTTGTCAATCCGTTCTTTGCATGGACGCCACAAAAGCTTGTTGCCAGAGCGCCTCTTTTCAATCAATTTTAGTTCAACGAGTTTGTCCCGAGCGGACCAGAGTTGTCGGAAATTGAGGCCTAAATCATCAGCCATTTTCTCAAGAGAACGGTTAAGCCAACCATGCTTATCATCCATTTTACCAGCCAGGTAACGGATCCGTTCCAATAGTATAGCTGCTGTCAGCCCAATTTCTTTAGCCAGAAGTGGATCATAGATGACCACTTGTCTTTTTCTTGGGGATAGTTTAGACATTTATTATCACTGTTGTAGATTGTACCGCATTCTCCTCCAGTGGTTTGGGTTGGAGAAGGGGTGGTTCCCTTCTCCGTTCCAGCCTCTAAATAATACAACAAAAACAGAGTCTTAGCAAGAACTCATATAGTGTAGAGCTCACTAAATTCCTCCTGCTTTGTGTCAATCTCTTTGACAATTCTAGGAACCTCTTGTTGAGGATCCAACAAGCCTCCCCTGACCATCTGATTAACAACCTGCTTTTGTGCATTCAATGCTTCAGCTGAAGTAACATTCTGAATATTTCTTAGAAGCTCTGTAAATGATTCAGGAACGTTCACTTCTGTGGCGCGACCATGCTCTACCACTGGTTTTCTTTGCTTCCCTTTGCTGGGAGGTCTGCTAGGAGGGATGGGATTATGAACGTGTTCATCTCCTTTTGGACCAGAGTCATTCCCATCATCCTCTGTATCTCCAACCATGCCGAGAATATTCATGTAGGCGTATCGTCGAGCATACTTAATATTCGACCCTAGTACCTGCATTGGATTCAGCTTTGGATTGCCTCGAATTTCTCCAAGTTCAAAGATACTTGCTTCAAACTGTCCACTGGAATGCGACAACTTTGTTGACAACGATCCTTGTGAATAATGCTGACGTACTGTCAACCCATGCTTGGCAAGAGGCTTTGTCGCGGCTCTCAGTAGAGCACCCAAGCCTGTGTATTCACTGTTGAAGCCGGGATTTCTTGAGTCATGCTTCACTGTTGACATAAGCTCTTCCTTGGCTTTTGCCAAAGCTTCGTCCAACTTGTCTGTCATTGGGCTTTGGATCACACCAGGAAAGACTTCAATAAATGAAGCTTCACCCGACATTGTCAGTATTTCTGCTGCATCTGGAGTTTTTATTTCAGACATTCTTTCTCCTATGGATTTGGAATCTTCTATAAGTGGTTTGGGTTATGTACTTAGCGTGAAGTTCTGGATTCTCCTTTTTAAAAGAGGTGGCATCAAAGCGGCTGGATTTCACGGGCCTCCATGTAATCGAACCATTCTGCTCTAGCTTGACTTTCTGATTACTGCCAAGGCTGAACTTTATTCTTTCCTCAAGGTCTTTTCTCTGAACCTCCAACGGTGCAAGAAGTCTTTTGCATTCTTCTAGTTCCTTAACCCAGTCCTCTTGCTCTGCTGTCGAAGAAACCTCGCCTTCCATTGGCTCTGTATACAGAAGCTCTATGTCCCTTGGAGACTCTGGAGGAGGCGGGATTTTTGTTTCTACAGACTTCCAGAATTTTTCATATTTTTTCAGCATGTCCTCATGCTCCCAAAAGTTTGCCTCTACGACGTAATGGTCAAACTCACAGAGGTTCAGCCTAGCAACCATAACATCACACTGATCAGCTCCAGTGATGAGGTTGTAGTGCTGGCACTGCCAATAGACGTGCATGGGAATTCCATTGTCCCACATCTGAGATCTGCTAGTCTTTGTTTCCAAAACTCGCTTGCTATTTGCAGGCATTACATGGAAGTCAGGATGGCCGCCGACATACGGATAATCAGCGAGAGTAGTAAACTTAGCCTTCTCTACTTCTACATTTTGCGTCCTAGCAAACTCCGTTGATACAAAGTCTTCCAATAATAATCCCCATCGAATTTGTTCCCCTTCGGGAGGTGGATCATTAGTTATTCCGGTCTTATCCAGCCACAAATCCATGGCTGATCTTCCTCCAAAACCAGCACCCATAAGAGCAGCAGCATCACTGCCACCTATATAAGAGTCGCTTGGAGGTCTAATATTTGTCTGCATAATTTTTCACGTTTGGGTTTATTTTTCTGTGAAGCTACTTCACATGGTGTGTAAAATTGGACAAAAATTGTCCAGTTGCAACCGAGACATCAGAGACTCGTTTGCGTCTCTGCTCCACAGAAGCGGTCCTTTCCAGCTCTGGGCGCAGATCCTTTCTAAGAAGGCGTACCTCCCTAGTTAATTCCTTGATGCAGTCTGCAAGACTTTCTTGTTCTTCCATCATATTTCTCCAAATATTTAATATAATCATATATGATTATATACACACTATGTGAAAAAATCAAGCTGCCTTTTGTATTATTTTCTCAAATAACTCCTTGACACGCTTTGTCACATTTCATATTGTGTGAAAAATCCATTGTAAACACGGTGGATATATTATAGGTTGTTATTCAAAATCCTTAGAAGAGTTTTTATATGGCAACGCAGTTTATAGGTGACAAGAGAACGTGGAAGGCGCTATGGCCTTCTCGTTTAGACGTTTATAATGTAACTGATGGGAATGGTGAGTTAGCACGCCCATTGAACCGTAAACGATTTCTGCACACTTTCTGGAAATTTTTTATTGAGTAAGAACCTTTAAATTGGAGCATCATATGTCGGATGGGTTCTTAACACTCAAACTTTTGGTTTGACAAGGGTTGCGAACTTATAGTCGATCTTTTGGTTTCCTCGACTTTAAAAATATGAGCCTTTGAAAGACGATTGAGCTACGCCCATTACTCCATTTTATACTTTTGGGAGTTTAACCAACACAAAGTAAACATATTTAGATATGGAACATACTAACATTAGGAAGCGAATTATTTATATTCTTGAAACAGGGCCTTGGGGATCCAAGACGGACTTTTGCGGCTCTGTGGGGATAAGCCCACAAATCTTAAGCAATCTAATCAAAAAAGATTCTAATAGAGAAATACCGAAAAGCCTGCTGATTGGACTAGCTCGGCTCAATTATAATATCACCTGGGTATTGTATGGTGTAGGGCCTGAAAGAAACTACACATCAACTAATGAAGAAGTTCTTGGATTGAGGAAACAGGTTGATGTACTGAAGGAAATTGTTGTACTTGAGCAGAAGTTGCGTACAGATTCCATTGAAGATTCAAGCAAAGGCACCGAAAATGTCCAAATCGCGAAAGAGGGGTGAAAATCAAGAAAAGTTCAGGAATGTAACAATAGATGAACACATTTTTCTGGAGAAGATTCGAAAAGAGTTAAAGACGCTCGCCAGTACTATCCAGTTGGATCCTGTATGTATTGGTAAAAATGGCAAATGTGCAGAAGATCAAATGATCCTGTTGAATTTATTGCCAGATATTTTGTGTCTTCTTCAAGATGCTGAAAAGCATGGATATAGAGATCCTATACAAGAAAAGTTGATCAAAATTCTTTATGAAAAAGTTTGCAATGAGCGTCTGTTTCATAGAGGAGTAGGTCATGACCCTTTTTGTGAATTTTGTGACGGAGAAAAAAAGCAGAGCCCTCTAATGGCTAACCAGTAAGCCATGCCTAAAAGAAGTTATTATGGAAAGGACCGAAGGCGGGGGTACGTCTTTGGCCGTTTCTATAGGGATGATGATAGCGGAGAATATCACCAGCCACTAAAAGTGAAACTGATCAATATTGATGAATTAGAATTTCGGGAAACTCGTCGTGGGAAGGTTCGAAGAAGTGAAGCTGAAAAGCACAACCTCCTTCAATCTTTGTATAATGAAGTTGAAAAACAGCTAGAGCAGAGTCTTAAAAAGAAACACTTTGACAGCCCCTTGGTTTCAGAAGTTTTTGGAAAATGGCTTTCTGCAGTTAAGGACTTTCGGAGCATTCGAACTTATGGCCATTATAAAAAAGCTGTTGAGCATTTTTTTAAAGCTAATCCTAAGACTGAAAAAACATTAAAAGCAGAAGATCTGGGGATTGAACATTTCCAGAAAACTGCGCGGTATATGGCCAATAAATTTTGTCAAAATACCGCAAACTCCTACCTCCGAGAATTAAGGGCCGGCCTTCAATGGGCAAAGGACAATAATCTCATCAGCCAACCTCCTAAGATTACTCTTTTCAGAGTCCAGCAAGATGTTCCTCAACAGGTGTTTACTGAGCTTGAACTTGACGCAATGCTTTACGAGCTCTCAAAAAGGCGAACTTCTAAACGGCGTTGGGAGTTGCTTTTAAGAACTTGGTATTTTTTAAGGTGGACAGGTATCCGAGGCAGTGAATTATTGTTCCTGACTTGGAAGGACGTCAACTGGGAACAAGAGCTCATATTTTTATTTGATCGAGATCAGAACAAAGTTAAAAGTAAGCACTTTCAGGCATTACAAGCCAGCAAGGGTGAAAAGCTTTCCCGAAAGGATCAACATAGCGTCAAAGGAGGAGTCTTTCAGACTGTCCCGATTCCTGGCCCATTAATGCAATTCCTAAAAACCTTGGAAATTCGAAATGAGAAATTCGTTTTGGATGATGGTTTTGGAGACATGTACTGGAAACACTTGAATGAATTAACCTCTGCAATGAGAAAATTCCAATCTAGTCTGGGGATTAAAAGCTACACAGAAGGAGGTCCTAAACCTCTTCATGGATTTCGCAGTACACTTGCAACAGTATTAGCCAATGAACCAATGCAGAATATTACAGACGTTCAAGAGTTGTTGAGACATACATCAATCAACACAACGATGGGTTATATCCAAAAAAAGAAGGACAACATCAAACGCATGATTGAAAAAACTGAGAAAAGATAAAATGGATAACAAAGCACTTGAAGGATTTAACTGGGTTAAGCGATCTGACTTTGAGAAGGCCACCGGGCAAAGCCTGCGTCATCTCTTTTTTCATCGAAGTGATGAACTTGTACGTGAAGGGATCGCTCGCAAATGGGGCAAGAACTGGGTGATAAGACCTGAAAAGCTTGATGCTTTCATTGAGGCAGGTGGCACAGCTGAAATAAAACCTCTTGATAAGACGTCAGAGTAAAATACTTGGATGTCAGAGTAAAATACATTGAGGTCAATATTGATCTAAAGCCAGTCAGGAAAGTAAAACACATGACATTTGAAAATAAGAATCACTTGAACAAGCCTATTACTGACATTCGTCCAAGTCTTAAAGAAGAACGAGAACAACCTCCTCGTCATATCAAAGAATTGAAAAATTCTAATCCTATTTTGTTGGGTGATTTTTATCATTACCAAACCCGATCAAATATCAGCGGGAAAATGCAATTCATTCGGGATGTTTTTTTGCTGCTCTTAAAAAATAGAATAAAAATTCACGGCGCTGATTGGTATCAAGACATGCCGCAACAACCTAATGAACGAAACGATCCGTATAGAAGCCCAGAAGATCGTGTAGCGGATTTAGTTAAAGAAGCTAATTGGTATATTGATTGTTTTGAAACTGGATTGAGAAATGAAGCAGACGACCAAAACAGGGTTTCGCCGTTCGAAGAAGGTGATGATGATATCGAACCTCTTCCACAATGATTTACAGATCAGCGACAGTAATGCGACAGTGAAAGAAAGACCATGCGACAGTATGCGACAGTAAAACAAAAAGCTTCTTTAGACAGTGAAAATAGCAGGAGGCTAGTAAGTAAGCAGTCTTGAGTGGTACGCCCAGCAGGACTTGAACCTGCAACCTACTGATTAGAAGTCACGGAGGCCTTAGGGCTGTAGCCCAGAAGAATACTAGGAAGGGGATTTTTAGTGTTACAGCCGCGACAGTAATGCGACAGTAGAGGTCAATCCTATAAGGCTTTTTTGGTCAAAAATCGTGTGGACCCCATCTCTCAGAATTATACCAATTCAACAGTGAAAAAAATCCCATCAACGGAGCAGCCGTAATATTATCGCAAAGTTCAGACCTGATATTTGAGGCAGTCAAATTAATGTCTTCGTCTTCCTGCTTATTCAACATTTTGACAATACAAGCTTCAGAGCAGAAAAGCCTCTGATCTTTATTCTTCAAAGTCAAAACCCACATTGATCGCCACTTGCCCTGACGCTTTGATCTCGGGTCATCCGCTGATCGAATTATTTTTATTTTACAACTCTCACATACTTTTTGAATCTCAACATAATCATGAAGAATTATTGTATCTCGGCCAAGAACTCTGGCTATTAAGCTTTTTGCTAAACCTGTCAATGGTCTCATATTCACACCATGTGTAAAATGGCGCGTCCGCAGACACGCCAGTTAGAATTAAGCAGAAATCGCTTCATTGAGAGCCACTTCTCTCATTGCCCTGCCATCACCAAACATGGAGCTTGCTAATCTATATTCCCCACTTCTTGCCGCTATGTTGTGAGACACGTGCCTCGTCACAGCATTGTAGGCGTGGTAAAAAGTATTTTCACCAGCCGCAGGCATTGTTTCACGCTCTTCCTCAAATGCTCTAAACAACTGGTTCAAGCTTCGAGAATTTTTTTCCATAACAGTCTCAAATTCTTTGTTGCGTCGCGCAATCTCTTGCGGACTGTCAAATGGGAGTTTGAGAACTTTCTTAAAGTAAGTCTCCAAGCTTTTCTG
>MDTB01041260.1_pt1 | contig 15587 bp, 14 predicted proteins | sample 811161 | NCBI WGS metagenome assembly MDTB01 (sample SAMN05326650, study PRJNA326480) | marine metagenome | isolation source: seawater | place: Mediterranean Sea | collected 2009 | reverse complement strand
CTATTCCATAAATATGTTTTAGTGAGCTAAAAATTAAAAAAAAATAATTTCTTTTTTTTATGATAGCTTTTATGAGAAATGAACCTGGATTTTTTTCAAATATTGCAAAGTAAGAAAAAATACTATGAGAATAATTTTTTTTTTTAACTAAATTTTTTGAAAAAAATATTACTTTTTTTTGACTTATGCTTATCATAAGTATTTATTGAATTTTACTCCAGGCAGCCACATGTTTTTTACCTACTAGGTCTCCTACTACATCACACTTGTTGCAAGGTTTAAAACATCTATTAGCTTTATTAAGATTTTTTCTTGCATAATTTGAATTTTTTGATTTCCAGATAGTTAAAAAATCATCTTTATTTAAATTTCCTAGAATCATTTCTTTTGACCAATCATGAGAACACATTAAAACATCTCCATTGTAATCAACAAAAAACATATAGCTCGGATATGTACATTGTTTGTCTAAATATTTATTAGATTTATCTATTTTATGTTCAGCATTTGATAAATTTCCAGCCCGATTGCTTAGTGTCAAACCAAAATCTAATTCTTCTGGTAAGTATCTATTTCTAATTACATACTGACTTTTTTTTAGATTTAAACTCTCACACATTTCATGAAAGCTATCTTCCTCTTTTTTACCATCATACACGCTTATCAGAATTGTCGTTAAACCATGATCATACAATTTTTTTAATCTGTCTTTATCTAAAACATCCCCATTAGTTACAATTTCTATTTTTGAATCAGGCAATGTCTTTCTTGCAAAAGCGATATCTCTATAGATATCTTTTTTAAGCAACGGTTCATTAAAACCACAGTAAGCAAAAATACCATTAAATTTATATTTAGCTAGATCTTGGCACAATTTATCATGAAGGTTATTAGGAAAAAATTCATTCACATGATCATAGTTAGGGTCGCTTCTAGGACAAAACGAACATTTTCTATTACACACACCTGAATTACTTATTTCTATAATAGAGGGTAAGGGTGTGCCATCTTCTAATACCTTAAATGAATTATCGTAAATTTTAGACTTACGATCTATATTTGGGTCATAAAATTTCTTTTCATCTATACTCATTTTCCTGCGGTCCAACCTCCATCTGACATTATTGATGTTCCAGTAATACTTCCAGCAGAATTTGTTGTAAGAAAGTATACAATTTTAGCGATTTCCTCTGTAGTAGAAAATTTACCTAAAGGAATTTTTTTTTTAATTAAATTTAATCTTTTAGAATTTTTAATTTCAGACTTTTTAATAATTGTTTTCGTTGGTGATACTGAGTTCACTCTTATACCGTGTTTTCCTAAATCCATAGCTAAAGCTTTTGTAAGTCCTTCAATACCAAATTTAGCCATACAATAAATTGATCTATTATAAGCTCCGATTTTCCCTAGTTGGGATCCAATATTTATTACATTACCTTTTAATTTTTTTTTTATCATTTTTTTTACAAATATTTTTGTCAAAACAAAATTTGCAATCAAATTTACATTTATCATCTTAGTGAGATCTTTCTCAGTAACGTCTGTAAAATATTTTTGATTTTCCCCTGATGCATTATTAATTATTGTTGTTACATATTTTACTTGTTTTCCAATTTTTCTAACAAAATTTAAATTATTTAAATCACCTACAAATATTTTAAATTTACAATTATAATTTTTAATTATTTTTTCAATAATTTTTTTCTGATTGTTTTTTCTTATTATTAAAATTAAATTTTCGTTTTTAGATGCAAAAATTTTAGCAATTTCAAGTCCGATTCCTCTTCCCGCGCCGGTTATTAATGTTGTTTTTTTCATTTTTCTATTTTATAAATTTTTCTCCATGCTGTAAGTTTTGTATTTTTTAAGGTTTTCTGCTAATTTTTTCATATAATTAGTAGGCCCTAACGTAAACCTTAAGCAGGTTCGAGTAGCCTGTATGTCTGGAGCTTTACGTACTAAAATTCCTTTTTTACTTAAATTTTTATAGATTTTTTTTACTAAATTTTTTTTGTAGAAATCAACTAATATAAAATTTGAGTAAGTCACAAAATGTCCGAATCCCATTTTATTTAATTCAGTTATAAGATATTTTTTTCCTTTTCTTGTTGAAAATATATAATTATTTACTAAATTTTGTCTTTTTAAAATTTCTTCAATTATTAAACAAGAAATAGAGCTTATTTCATACATTGGCCTGAAAGAATATAATTTTTTAATCAATTCTTTATTGGATACAATATATCCTGCTCGTATTCCTGCTAATCCAAAAGCCTTTGAAAAAGTTCTCAAAATAATTAAATTATTATATTTTTTTACAAAATGTAAAAAGGTTTTTTTGTAAAAACCGAAATAAGCTTCGTCTATAACAACATAACAGTTATTTTTTTTAGCCTTTTGTATAATTTGTATTATCTTATCAATATCTATTATGGTGCCTGTTGGACTGTTTGGATTTGCCAACATTATCATATTAATATTTTTATTTATTGATTTCAATATTTTCAAAAAATCTAATTTTAAATTTTTATCATATCCAATTTTTATTTGATTAGTTCCGAATATTTTTCCATAAACATCTACCATCCCAAATGTTGGGCTCAAAGTAATAATGTTTGAATTTTTTTGAGTAAATAATTCGAAACAATGTCTTATACCAATGTCTGATCCAGCTGTTATCAAAAAATGAGATCTTGGTAATTTATATTTCGCAGATAAAATATCATAGATCTTCTCTACTTCAGGATAACCCGCAAAATGAAAAGAAGAAATTTTTTTTTTAATTATTTTTAAAAAACTACTATCAAAACTTGAAATTCTTTCATTGGCATCTAGTCTTATTTTATTTTCTCTTGTTGGAAAAATTCCTCTATTTCTTTTTATCTTATTTATTAATTTAAATTTTTGAAACTTATTTTTCATTCTATAATTTATAATATTTTTTCCATGCCTCAGCATGTTTGTATCCAAGAACCGTTCCCTCTGCATTACATTCTGTACAAGGACTATTGCATCTCTTACCATTTAAAAGATTTTTTCTAAATTTTGTTATTGAGTTGTTAGTCCAAATATCAAATAAATTTTCAAGCATAATATTCCCCATAGCTTTTTTTCTTTGCCAATCTTGTGAACAAAGGAAAATATCCCCATTCCAATCAATCAAAACAGAGTATGAAGGGTAATAGCAAAAAGAAAAGGTGTCATTACTATCTTGATTGCCAATTTTGACTGTTCCAGCTCTATTAGTTAATTTTAAACCATAGTCTTCTTTTTCATTAAACCATCTATTTCTTAAAATTACAAAATCTTCGGGCACTTGTGACTCATCTGTCATTTTTTTAAATTTTTTAACTTGTTCTGGTCCGTCGTAAAGACTAATTAATAATTTATTAACGTTAGACTCGTATAATTTTCTAATTTTTTCTTTTGTTATAACATCACCATTTGTAACTATTTCTACAAAGGAGGCTTCAGCAAGTTTTTTACAAATTTGATAAATATCTTTATGTAACATTGGTTCTCCATATCCGCACAAAACTACAGAACCTTCATATTTCATTTCTTTTAATTCATCTGTAAGTTTTTCTATAAGCTTCATAGTCATTTTTTGATGAGTATCTGGAGCTACCGCCGGATCAGATTTAGGACAAAAAATACATTTTCGATTGCAATTGTCTATTAAACTTAATTCAATCCAACTAGGTATTGGTACATTTTTATGAAAAATCAATTTATCATCAACTATTACTGTCCTTCTCTCAATATTAATTTCGATTTGCTTATTGATTTTTTTTGTTCTTTTCAAATTTTGAATTGTCATTATTAAGTTACACTACAATATTGTTCAATTAATGAACAGTAAAAAATATTCCTTGAATTCTTAATATAAATACAAATTAAGTTAAATTTTGTCTTCAATGACATTTTTTAAAAAGTTTAATCCATTTTCTCCGCTTTTTTCCGGGTGAAATTGACAACCTAAGATATTATTTTGCTTAATTACAGCAGGTATTTTTACGTCAAAATAATCACAATAAGCTATTGTATTTTCAGATTTTTTTGTAATTCCAATGAAAGAATGAACGAAATAATATTCTCTATTTGATAAAAAATTATCTATTTTTTTTGTAACATTAACATTTTTGTTAAGAAATACGTTATTCCAGCTTATATGTGGAATTTTTAATTTACTCATTTTACTTTTTTTTTTATTTCAATTACTTCACCGCTAACAAAATTTAATCCATTGTGCTCCCCCATTTCATAACTTTTTGAAAAAAGTATTTGCATGCCTAAACAGATTCCTAATATTGGCTTTTTTTTTACTAAGACGTATTCCTCTAATATATTTATTAGATCAAATTTTTTAAGTAAACTCATTGCGTGTTTAAAAGCACCGACGCCAGGTAAGACAAGAAAATCTGATGAAAGTATTTCTTCTTTATTTTTAGTAACACCGCAAGAAAAACCAATCTTTTCTAAAGCTCTTTGTATACTTAAAATATTCCCACATTCATAATCAACGATATTAATTTTCATCATAGAATTTTTAATTTATTTTTTACTATAATAATTAATTGTTTTTTTTAATCCTTTATTAAGGCTAATTATAGGTCTCCAATTTAAATTTTTTTTTGTTTTTGTAATTGAGGGATATAAAGATTGAACTTCATCCTTCCTCATTTTGATATTTCCAAAGTTGGGTTTTCCTTTTTTTATGATAGAACAAATTAAATTGATAACATATCTAACCTTATAAGGCTTTCCAAAACCAACATTAAAGACACCAGATTTAATATTTTTATTTTTAAGGATTTTTTTTATTAAACTAACGAAGTCTTCAACATATAAAAAATCTCTTAATTGAAACCCGTCTGTACAATCGAAAGACTTATTTCTTAAACATGATCTTATTACGTGTGGGATTAATCTGTCGAATTTTTGATAAGGTCCATAAATTTGATAAGGCCTCAAAATAATAAATTTAAAATTTTTATTCTTACTTTGTGATTTAATAAATTTAGATGCTTTAAATTTTGCTTTTCCGTAATTAGAAATCGGCTTACAATTTAAATTATTAAAATGTGGTGCTCTTTGTTTTCCATACTCTAGACTACTTCCTACTTGAATAAACATATTTAATGATTCTAAATTTAATTCGCTTATCAAATTTTTAACACCAATATAATGCACCTTATTAGTTTCTAAATAATTTTTATGATCTATGTTTCCTCCTAAATTTATAATTATGTTAAAGTTAATATTACTAATTTTTTTTATTTGATTTTTTTGAGATATATCTAATTTTATTTGATTTAAAGATTTTCTTTTTCTTATTTTTATACTTTTACGTAATGAAATAGAAAAAATATTATAATTCGCAAAGTTTAATTTTTTGATTAAATTTTGACCAAGAAATCCTGATCCACCTATTATTAAAAGTTTTTTTTTCAAGTTATTTTTTAATTATATAATTTCCTAATTTCATTATATTTTTATTATTTTTTGAAACTTTAAGATAATCTCTAATTTCTTTTATACCTGCTGCCACACTGTACTTAGGAATAAAATTAAGCACTTTTTGACCTTTCGTAAAATCTACCTTGTAATCTCTTTTATCAAAATCACCTTTTAAATAACTTAGTCTTGTCATTGGGACAATCTTTGCAATTTGTTTAATGATTCCTTTTTTTGAAAAATTATTTTTATTTGATCCAATATTAAAAACTTGTTTGTAAATTTTTTTTCTTTTCATCTTTAAAACTTTTTCAATTGATCTAGCAAAATCTAATACGTGACAATATGGTCTTGAAGTATTTTCATCAAATATTTTTAAATGTTCTTTTTTTAAAAAACTTTTTGTAAAATGATTAATTGTTAGATCAAATCTCATTCTTGGAGACACACCAAAAGCTGTAGCAAATCTCAAAATGATTGGGCAAAAGGGCAATTTTTTCTGACTTAAAATAAATTTTTCTATATTTACTTTTTGTTTTGCATACAAGGATAGTGGTTTTAAGGGAGATTTTTCGTTTAATAAATTATTTTTTTTTCCAATACCATAATTCGAGCAAGTAGATACAAAAATTAATTTATCGATGTTTTCTCTCTTTTTACATTGATTAATAAAATATTTTATTCCATCTTGGTTAATAGACTTGGATAAACTTGGATATTTTTTAGTTATTGGATCTCCAACTAAACCTGCAAGCAAAATTACATTTTTTTGATCTTTTAAAACTGATTTTATAATTTTTTTATTTCTTAAATCTGCTTTTATAAATTTAAATCTTTTTTTCGATTTAATTTTTTTTGAAATTTTTTGTCTGTATATTAAATCATCTAAAGAAGTTACATAATAATTCTTTTTTAAGAAATAATTAGAGATTACAGTTCCAATATAACCCTCTCCACCCACTAATAAAACTGATTTATTTTTTAACATTGATTTTAAAAGTTTCTCTCACTTTATCTAAATCTCTTTTTGTATCTACGCACTGCCAATATCCAGTGTGTTTATAAGCTGTCAGTTGTTTTAACTTAGTTACTTTTTCCAAAGGCTCTCTTTCCAAGTATGTTTGGTTGTTTTTAATAAAGTTTATAAATTTTGGTTCCATAACAAAAAATCCGCCATTGATCCAACCTTCGTCTCCCTTTGATTTTTCTTTAAAGTACTTTACGAGACTCCCTTTAGTTTTTACTACGCCAAATCTTGCTGGGGGCCTGACAGCTGTAAGTGTTACAAATTTTTTATTTTTTTTGTGAAACTTTAAAAGTTTTTTAATATTGATGTTAGATAACCCATCTCCATATGTTAAAAAAAATGGCTCATTTTTAAGATATTTTTTTAATTTTTTTATTCTACCGCCAGTCATAGTGTTAATTCCTGTGTCAATTACTTTAATACTCCAATCAGAATATTTTTTTTTAAAGAATCTTTTTATTAAATTGCTTTTGTACCCGCCTGCTATTAAAAAATCTTTATGACCGTACCTTGCATAATTAGCCATGATGTGAAAAATTATTGGTTTTCCATTTATGTCAATCATGGGCTTTGGTGTTCTTTTTGTATATTCAGACAATCTTGTTCCAAAACCACCGGCTAAAATCACTACTTTCATAAAATTCTTTTCATTATATCTTTTTTATAGTTTCTTATTTGAGTAATCGAATAATCTTTTATATAGCTTTTTTTGGAAAAAAAGTTTTGGTACCAGTCAATTGTCCAAAAAATTGTTTTATCAAAATTTAAAATAGTATTCCATCCAAGCAATTTTTTTGCTTTTTTAGAATTGAGTTTTAGTAATTTACTCTCTTTGAATTTAACTTTTTTTTCTTGAGAGAACTTTACTTTAGACCATAATGTTCGCATTTTTTTTAGTACTTCAATCACTTTAAAATTTTTTTTATGACTTGGTCCAAAGTTTAGGGCTTCACCATTGAGTTTTTTGTTTAGCTTTAATTTAGCAGAAAAAATAATATAACCCCATACTACTTCAAGAACGTGTTGCCAAGGTCGAGTGGAATTGGGATTTCTAATTGTAACTCTTTTATTTCTTGACCAGGCTCTAATACAATCAGGGATTAATCTATCCTTGGACCAGTCTCCTCCTCCTATTACGTTTCCTGCTCTAGCTATGCCAAGTGTTATATTTTTTTTGAATATTAAGAAGCTTTTGAAATAAGAGTAGATCGCTAACTCAGCGGCAGATTTAGAAGCGCTATAGGGATCAACTCCAGCTAATAAATCTGTCTCCTTATAACCAGTTTTTTTTTCCACATTTTTGTAAGCTTTATCACTGGTTATAATTACAATTACGGTTTTTTTTTTTACGTTTCTTAATACTTCCAATAAATTAATAGTTCCTGAAACATTAGTTTGCCAAGTATTTTTTGGATCTTTATAAGATTTACTAACCAGTGATTGGGCAGCTAAGTGGAAAATGAAGTCAGGTTGAAATTGAGTTATAGTTTTTTTTAATTTAGCAAAATTTGATATATCAAATATTTTTGAATTTATTCCTCGATTAACTTTTGAAACAATGAAATTAGATGGTTTTGTAGGTATACAATCTGAAATTCCTAGGATATTTGCTCCCATATCTTTGAGCGAGAGCGTTAACCAAGATCCTTTAAATCCTGTATGACCAGTAATTAAAATTTTTTTATTTTTAAATATTTTATCAATATTATTAATTTTCATGAAATTAATTCTGAGATTATACTATAATTAGGCTTATTATCATTTCTTGAGCTTGAATATTGCTGAATATATTTTTCATAGAGTTTTTCTTCAAATTTTAATAATTTTTTTAATTTTTCGTCGGTGATCTCTTCATCAATATTTATAGGTTCTGAGCCAAAAAAGTTAGCAAATTTTTTTTGGTGAATTAAAAAATTGTCAATTTTTATTTTTTTTAACTCATTTGTATAAATAAATATAAGAGGAATTTTATTAAATGTAGCAAAACAAGAACCTGCGCTATCTCTAGAAATTATCAAACTAGCATTTTTAGAAAGAATACTTAAAGGTTTATCTGATACTAGGCGTCCATTGTATAATTTTGAATAGTTCTCGTTAAGATTTATTTTGGGATGAGGAACAATTATTATCTTAAGATTTAATTTGATTTCAATAAATTTTAAAAATTTATTAACCGATTTTAACCAATTTTCTTTTGTACCTCTAAAACCCTTCATGTCCCCATTTATATAACTGTCTCCTTTATTGTGAACTGGCTGGCAAGAGTCTAAGAATAATCCATATTTTTCATTTGAAACTTTATAATTGTCCTTTTTTAATTTGATGTACATATTGTAATCTCTGCTGTGACCAGAGATTATTTTAGGATATTGTATTTCTGAATTTTGCGAAATGTTTCCAGTTTTTAAAAAAAAATCTGGTTTTAATTTAAGTATTGATGAAATAAACTCAAAAATTCTATGTTGAATTACAAAGTAAAGTTTTTTTCTGTTTTTTATTAAATTAAAAAATAAATAAAATATATTTTTTTTTAAATTTATTGATGCTTGAGATGGATGATCAAGATGAGAATATATTAAAGTTTTAATACCATTTTTTTTTAAGAATAAATTAATCTTAATACTTTTAAAGCTGTGATTTGTGAGTTCATTAATGATAAGAATTTTATCTTTGTATACTTTTTTTAACTTTTGTATTTCTTTAGTCCAATTCTCAAAACTATTAAATTTCTTGACGTTTCTTTTTTCTGACTCTTTAGTAAAAACCTCAGAAAAACCTGGATAAATATAATCTATTAATTCATGACATATTACATCATAATTTTGCATTCTTTCATAATCCTCAAAGTCATATCTATTGTAATCGAATTCCCTGAATTTGATCGGCAATAGAAGGATAATTAATCTATTTTTCATGCTGAATTATGTACATTTTAAATATGTTCAAATATTGAACATTACTTAGAATTCTGATAACTGTAAAGAATATTTTAGTAATATTTATAGAGAGAAATTAATGTTGAGTAATAATAAATTTAAGTTATATTGAGATTTTCATGAGTAAAAAATTAAACGTTTACCTAGCTGACTTAATTCACGACAGACATATTTACAATTATTCAGTTCCGCTAAATGTGGGCTATATAACAGCTATGCTCAAACAATCTCTGAAGGATGAAGTCGATTCAAAAATCTTTAAATTTCCAGATGAATTAATTCAATCAATGAAAGAGAGAAAACCAGATGTACTTGCTCTTTCAAATTATGATTGGAATGTTAATCTTAATAAAGCAATTATAAAAATTGGTAGAAAAATTAATCCTGATTTATATGTTATTATGGGAGGGCCTAATATAAGAAAAAAACCTGAAGGTATTAAACAATATTTAGAAAATCACCCCTGTGATATGCATATTTTAAATGAGGGGGAGGATGCTTTTCAAAATGTGATTAAACATATTTTATCCTTCTGGCCAAAAAATATAAAAAAAGAAATAGAAAATAGCGGGATTAAATTTCCTAACGCGGCTTACTTACAGGTGGGCACTAAAGAATTAATGGCTGGCGCAAAACCTCCCTCGGCACTTCACAAAAATATAACATTCCCGTCACCTTGGCTAACTGGATTAATGGATGAATTTATGAATAATGAAAAATTTCCTCTTCAACCATTACTTGAAACTAACAGGAACTGTCCATATCAATGTCATTTCTGTGTTTGGGGTGATTTTGAATTAAATAAAATAAGATTATTTGATTTAGATACGGTGCTTGAAGAAGTTAAGTATATTTTCAAAAATTCAAAACACCATTTTAATTTAACGATAGCTGATGCTAATTTTGGAATTTTAAAACGAGATACAATCATTGCTGAAGAAGTACGAAGATTGTCAGATAAATATAGAAAAGTTGACAGAGTTTTCATTGCGCAAGCAAAAAATAGTGTAAAAAGAAATCTAGAAATTTCAAAGATTTTAGGAAAAATATCAATTCCAGAATTCGCGGTTCAAACAATGACGCCAGGAGTACTTGAATACTCTGGAAGAAAAAATTTAGATAATGAACAAATAAAAGAGTATGTTGCTGGCGTTAAGGCAAACGGCCACGAGGTAATGACTGATATTCTTTTAGGTTTACCTGGAGAAAGCAAAGATCAATATATATCTAGTATGAAGAAGGTAATCGACTATGGCTTTCAGAGAGCTTCTGTCGCAGATATTAGATTGCTTAGTGGAAGTGTTATGGCTGAGGATGATTATAGAAAAAAGTTTGGATTGGTATCAAGATTCAGAGTGATACCGTCTGCATACGGAGAATATGGGGATGAAAAGGTCGTTGAATATGAAGAATGTATAAGAAAAACTTCTACAATGAGCACTGAGGATCTTTTAGAATTAAGATTATTTAACGCAAACTTTTTTTTACTTTATTATCTTGAGTTTGGAAGACCTTTATTAGATTTTGCATTTAAAAATAATCTACATCCTATTGATTTAATTGCAGATGTTTCAAAAAAAATTGATAAAGATAAATATCCTTTATTGAGCGATTATATTAAAAAGTTTATTTCGAATGCTAATTCTGAATGGTTTAACTCAGAAGCAGATGCAGACAAGCATTATTTAAATGAAAAAATGTTTGCAAATATTATGAAAAATGGTTTTGCGAAACTAAATTATGAATATGCAGCCCAGCTATTAGTCAATTTGAAACTAAGAAATGAATTTTTAACTTTAATGGGAGACGAAATTAAGAAAAGACTTGGTAAAAATCAAAATACAATAGATGAAATAGTTTATTTTTGTATTAATAGAGTTTTTAATATCGAGGTTGATACTAACTCTATTAAAGAAAAACAAGATGACATGGAGCTTTCTCATGAGGTAGCTAATCATTTAACCAAATATGTTGATGACTACGCCTATAAATCAGAGAGTAAAGATGATAAAACTACAAGAAAAGGTGAAATTAGAGACTCTTTTTCTTCTGTTTCAAAAGATGAAGATTTTAATAAAAACACAAATAATTTGTTCTTCCAAAATAATAACAAATCAAAAGTCAAAATTTCTTTTGACTCAGATAAAGGAAAAAATGCTTGGCTAAAGGAACAAATTAATAGAAATGGAGGAAATAAAGACTTTCTTCTAGCGATTCAAGTGGTGTTACAAAAAAATCAAAAAGCTTTTTTAAGAAGCTGGAAAATTAATAATTAATTTTAATATTACTTTCTGTGTTCATTTATTTTTCTTTACAAAGTAAAGAATTAGAAAATTGTAAATGAAAAAGTGATAATGGTAATCCTTGTTTAACTATTCTTGTTAATAAATCAGCAAAACTGGTTAAATTACTGATTTGACTATGAAAATAATTAGTGATATTTGGCAAATGTACTGAAATGCATGGTGGGAAATTAGTGCGAAATTCACTTGCTGTTCCTGCAACGGTTATAGTCCGAGCGCCACCCAGTATAGTCCGCTGTTGAATGAAGGCCAGGGAAAGTCTAGTTCTACAATTAAGTTAGCAGTGGCTTTTTAAGTAAAGGTTAGATTAGAAAAATCTAACACAACAAAAGGACTGTTAATGAAAAAGTTATATATAATAATACTATTCGTATTAATTTACTTACCATTAGAAAGCAAAGAATTAGAAAATTGTAAGTGGAAAAATGATAATGGTAATCCTTGTTTAGCCATTTTTTCTGCCCCTAACACCTCTGAAATAACTGAAAGTGTACTAGGCAAAACCGTTATAACAAAAAAGCAAATGAGAGACTCTGGGTTTGAAGATGTAAGAAGTGTTTTAGAATACGTTGCTGGCATAGATGTCTACAGTGATGGGCCAACAGGACAAAAAACTTCCATATTTATGAGAGGAACAAATTCGAACCACACATTAGTTTTGCTAAATGGAATACCAATAAATGATCAAGGCTCTCCAAAAGCAATGTTCGATTTTGGTTATGATTTTTTACAAGGATTGCAGCAAATAGAAATATACAAAGGTGCTAGTGGTTCTATCTTTGGCCCAGCCGCAATTGGTGGGGCAATAAATTTTGTTACTGCAATTGATTATGAAAATAGCGCATCATTAAATTTTTCAGATAAACGTAATAATTCTATTAGCGGTAATTATACTTATATCTCTGAAAGCGGCTGGCAACATAACATCCAAGGAGGATCTGCTCAGTCTGAGAATATTAGTGCTACCAATAGTCAGCCAGACCTTGATGGGACAAAAAATTTATCTCTAAGTTATAATACCCAGAAATTTTTATCTGATAATTTAAAATTCAAAGGAACTGGTTACTTAAGAAAAACAGATACTGGTTATGATAAGTCTTCAGATGAAGAATCTGAAGGCACTAATATAATGTATGCGTTGCAATCAAGTTTAGAAAATAAAACAAAAAATAAACTTGATTCTTTTACTTCGCATGTTCATGTTTATGATCGGGTTTATGATGAAGCTGAAAAAAATAAATATTATTCTCAAGCTTATACTTTAAAAGCTGAAAGAAAAGTAAGTTTATCTGATAAGCTCTCTTATGGATTTGGTGGTGATTACAACTATAACAAGGGAGATTTTCAAGTATACGGTACTTATGGTAATTCAGCTAAAGGACATGCTGATAACCTGGGTATTTTTTCTAACGCTGGTTATAAGTTTGATGACACAACCATTTTATCTTTGCACACTAGAGGTGACTCTCATAAGTACAGCGGGGAAAATATTACTTATAGATTAAACGCTACTAAATTAATTGATAAACTCACATTAAGTTTATCTGAGTCCACAGGCTTAAGGCATCCTGATTTATATGTTCTACATGGTGATAACTCGGATTCTTCTTATTATAATGGAGCTTTCAATGCTATGCTAACAACAAAACCAGAGACTAGTTTAACTCGTGAACTTTCAGCTAAATATAAATTATCTGATTTTATTTCTTTTGAGACAATTGCTTATAGAGGATCGGTTTCAGATGTTTTAAATCGAAGTAACTCTAGCGGAGGATACAATGAAATACTTGATATAGATCAGGAAGGGTTAGAGAACAGTCTTACCTTTAAAGATGAGAATCAAAGACTTTCTTTAACAAATACATTTTCTAAAAGTACGGAAGGAAATGGGAGACCTCAGCTTAGAAGACCAGAAAAACAATATGGGGTTAATTATAACGGTAAATTAAACTCAAAATATATTGGTTTGTACGCTTTAAATCTTGACTATAGACACGTTGGTCGAGTAGAGGATTGGGTAGGTTCTGTTAGAAAAAAAGTTGATAGCACTGACGTAGTGAACTTATCTTTATCTAAAGAATTATTTGGAATGAAATGGTCATTAAATGGTACAAATTTAACAGATGAATATTATCAAAAGCCTTATGGGTATAATCAAGAAGGTCGAGAATTTAGTATGTCCATAAGATCAAAATATTGATAGTTTAAGATAAATGAAAAAAAAATTTTTTATATTTATTGGAATATTTATATCACTAGCAGCAAGTAGATTTGTTCCCCATCCACCAAATTTCACGAGTCTTATTGCATTAAGCTTCTACGTTCCTGTATTTTTGGGTTTAAGATTTCTGCCTTTTTTATTAATAAGTTTTGTAATTACAGATCTTATAATTGGTTACCACACCGGCACTCATTGGACTTGGGGTAGCGTGTTAATAATTGGTTTAATGTCTCAATATTTTAACAAAAATATTACTTTTAGATTAATAGGTGCGTTATCTGGTGCCTGTATATTTTTCTTAATAACTAATTTTGGAGTTTGGATTTCAGGAATGTATGGTCATGAATTAAACGGTTTATTTACTTCATATTTCATGGCTTTGCCGTTTTTTGGGTACACAGCTATTTCAACTATTGTATTTTCAGTATTAATAGAAACAATAGTTAAATTTACTAGAAATAAGTTTAATCTTAAAAGTATTTTAAATTAGGTTGCTGTCCAACCACCATCAATTAACAAAGTAACTCCGGATATATATGAAGAGGTTTTAGAAGCTAAAAAAGCTGCGGCTGGAGCTATCTCTTCAGGTTTTGCCAGCCGTTTAAGAGGCGTTCTATTTTTGTATCTACTTAAAAATTTTTTATCCTGCTTGATTTTTTTTCCTTTAACGTGTCCCTCTATTCCGCCAGGACAAATACAATTAGCCCTTATACCAAATTTACCAAAATGAGAACAAATCTGTTTTGTGTTAGCTATTATTCCACCTTTAATTGCAGAATAAATCATATTTTCTCTCATTTTAGTTCCTTTGTACAAATCTGAATTTTGTCCAATTACACCATAATGAGATCCAAACTGTATAATGCTACCTTGCACTTTTTTTTTTCTCATTTGCTCAGCTACTATTCTGGCTAACCATATATAACTAGCTAAGTGAACATTTAAATTTAATAAAATTGATTTATTTGAAACACTTTTAAAATCTGATTTTGACCAATCTTTTGTTGTGGGATAAGAACAGTTTATAAAACAATCAGGTGTATCAAATTCATTAAAATATTTTTTAAACTTTTTTTCGATCTCTTGATTTTTCTTAATATCAAAATAAATATTTTTAATATTTTTATTCAACGTTTTATTTTTTTTTATATCAAAATTATAAACTTTTGCTCCTAGTTGATTTAATAAATTGCAAATATGTGTGCCTAATAAACCCGATCCTCCAACAACAAAAATTATTTTATTTTTTAAATTAAAAAACTTTTCAGTATTAAACATATAAAATCATATCATTTTTCTTAATATTGTTCAACTATTGAACATTATTTGTTCTTTTGATTTAAAATATTTGTTATTTGTTTGACATCTTTAAGACTAATGCCATAACTGCTTGGCAAACATAAGCACTTATTAAATAAATCTTTGGCTTTTGTTATTTTATACTTTTGAAAATTTAAAAAAGGTTTCTGAAGATGATTTGGTGTCCACACTGATCTTGTCTCTATTCCAAATTTTTTTAATTTTTTCATAACTTGAGATTTTGAAATACCATATTTTTTTTTATCTACTATTAAAATGTTTAACCAATAGTTTGACATTGAATAATTTGGATTTTCTAAAATTTTTAATCCACTAATATTTTT
>MDTB01022193.1_pt1 | contig 15587 bp, 5 predicted proteins | sample 811161 | NCBI WGS metagenome assembly MDTB01 (sample SAMN05326650, study PRJNA326480) | marine metagenome | isolation source: seawater | place: Mediterranean Sea | collected 2009 | reverse complement strand
ATTTTAGATAGTTTAGATGGTATTATACCTCTACAAATAGGCTGTTTGGAAAATTTAAAAAAAATTGACTTTTCATATAGTACTCTTAGTGGTGCTATACCATCAGAAATTAGTTATCTTTTTAATTTAGAAGAATTAAATTTAACAGGTAATCAGCTTGTAGGAGAAATTCCGTCTCAAATAGGTGATTTAACTAATTTATCGACTTTAATATTATCATATAATCAATTGTCAGGAGAAATTCCGTTAGAGATAGGTAATTTAAATAATTTACTTGAGTTAAGACTTTCCAATAATTTTTTAACAGGTGGAATCCCTGATGAATTTATTAATTTGCAAAGTCTAATTGTTCTTGACTTAAAAGTTAATCAACTTACTTCAATATCATCAAAGATTTGTAGCTTAAATTTAGATTTTAATAATTGGGGAAATTTCACAATACTAGACAACCAAGTTTGTCCTCCATATCCAAGCTGTTTATCCGTGATAGATATTTCTACTCAAAATACTATTAATTGTCCCTAATTAAATTAATTGCTAGGCTTATTCTTTATATATAAGAATTAATGAGATGTTTTATTAGAATTTTATTATTATGATTTATTATACATTTTTAATAATAAATTTTATATGATTATTCCAAAAGTACTTTAAAGTAAGTGAAATAATATTGCAAAAATATTGCAAAAATAATATAGATTTCAAGACTATCTATTTTTAGTTATTTCGTTTCATTCTGTTATACATTTTTTAAAAATATGTTTATTTTCATTCACTAATAGTTATTTAATATTAATATTTAAAACAAGCTCTTAAATCGTAAATTTAAATTCAAAAATGAAAATTAATTGCAAAAATAACAGGAGTCTATTTAATGAAAAATAAATCTATAAAATTAAATTCAGATAGAAAATTTCCAGATAATATGGTTAATGCACATTCACTATTACTTAAGGGGAAGAATGGTGAAAAAGGAAATAAAACTGGTCAAATCTATGCGATACCAGCTTTTAATGTAACTACATTTCAATCTATTAATGCTGCTTTTAATGCATTTGAATTATTAGGATCTTCAGGATTATTAGCATTTTCTAATTCAGCTTTAAAACATTTTGGTAATAATGATCAATCATTAGGTCTAGAATTAGTGTCAGCATACATTGAAAGGCGTGCAAAAGACTCTAGTGTTAAAATTGCTACACATTTAGACCATGGTGATTATATAACTGATGCAGGAAGAAAAGTATTGCAAGCTGCCGTGCAAAATTTAACGAGTGTGATGGCCGATAATTCAACAGATCATGTAAATAAATGTGCTATGCCTTTGGAAGATAATATTGATTTAACAAGAGAAGTTGTAAATATGGCACACCCTGTAGGTATTTCTGTAGAAGGTGAGTTAGGTGTTTTGGCAGGAGAGGAAGATGAGGATACAAAGTCAGAATTTTCCACATATACTAATCCGGAAGAGTTAAATCAATTTCTATTAGATACGGGAGTATTAATGCTTGCTCCAACAATTGGAACGATGCATGGACCAAATAAGGGTAAGCCAGGACAAAAAGTAAAATTAAATATAACATTAGCTCACGAATTACTAGAAGTTGCCAATAAAATCAATAATGATATTATTTTTGTAGCACATGGAGCTTCTACTCTTTATCCTGATATTATCAATTATGCAACTGAACAATTAAATGCTTTTAAAAGTTCAGAAAATGATGTAAAAACTTGGAATGAATTTGTAGGTACTGATTGGGAACAAATAGAGGGCTTAATTGAAGCAGGTTTTTGTAAAATCAATACTGACACCGAAAATAGACAGACTTTTCTTGCTGCATTACTAGGAGCATTAGAAAAAAATAAGACAAAAATTGATATCAGATACTATGATAAAATTACAACAAATGCACTTACTCAAAGTTATATTCAAAAATTAATTATGTCTGGTAATTATGGTGTTTGGCATGAGCCAAAAATTGATATCAAAAAATTTAAATTTGATTTAAATAAAGTAAGCCCAACTTAAATATATGTTTAATTACAATTATTTTAGATTTAGTATGATTTTAAACTGTGATTTGATTTAAATAGTGAAAATTAATAATATTGATTCTTTTAGTAATTTAATACATGATTTTACTAAAAAGTGTGATTTAACAGATTCAATTATTAAGTCAACTAATTGTATAGCTCAATTACTGGATGAAGTTTTAATAAATACTAAGGATTTTGATTATAAAACTTTTATAAACATCCTAAGTCAATTGATTAAGGCAAATCCAGAATCATATGATTATAAAAATATTATTAAGGATATTAATAATTATAATCTAAGTAATATAAACATATCACTAAAATTTATTACGATTTTTTTCCATCTATTAAATCAGATTGAGTTGATGGAAATTTCTCGAATAAATTCTAAAAGAGGAAATAAAGCCACAAAGTTAAATCCTCGACCTGATTCTATTTTTGATGCAATAAAAAAAATCTCTGAATCAGGCTATACCTATGAAGAAGCTTTGGAATATATAAATCGTCTAGATATACAGCCTACGTTTACAGCGCATCCAACTGAAGCTAGAAGAAGATTAATAATGAAAAAACAAAAATTAATTATCAATCTAATCGAAAGGTATATTTTTTCTGATTTAGGGAAAAATGAAAAAGATGATGCATATCGTGAAATAAAACATCAGCTAAATGTTTTAATTCTTTCAGATGAAATTAGAGCAAAAAAAGTAACAGTATTAGATGAAGTCCAATTTGGAATATATTTTTGTTTAGATTCAATTTGGAATGCAGTTCCTAACATATATAGAGATTTTAAAAAAGCATTTGATATTTATTATGGTAGAACTCCTGAAATATCTAAATTTTTGAATTTTCGTACTTGGATTGGTGGTGATAGAGATGGAAATCCTTTTGTGACGGCGAAAATAACTAAAGAAGCAATCACATTAAAAAAAGAAGCTGTTTTCAATAAATATTTTGTTTCACTAGAAAATCTTAATGAAGAATTAAGTATTTCATCTCGTAAAGTAAATATCCCATCTGAACTAAAATTATCTATTAAAAATGATCTTCTTAATTTAAATATTGATGATATAGATAAATCAAAATTCAAGTACGAACCATTTAGATTGAAATTAATTTGTATTAATAAAAAATTATCTCAAGCTCTTCAATCAATAAAAAATGGCACCCCAATTATTTATTCGTCCAAATTATTTATTAATGATCTAAAAATCATAAAAAATAGTCTTAGTATTTTAAATAAAGAAAGTATTTTTTCTACAAAATTAGAAAATTTAATCGTTCAAGCCTCATCATTTGGTTATTCATTAATGACGTTAGATATTAGACAACATTCAAATGTTCATGAGATTGCTATTAATGAAATACTAAGTAAATCATCCAATAAAATTGATTATACAAATTTAAGTGAAACAGATAAGTGTAAAGTTTTATCTAATATAATTCAAAGTGGTAATAAATTTGTAAATAATGATTTAGAATACTCAAATAGTACACTAGAATTATTGGACACCTTTCAAGTTATTTTAAATGAAAATAAAATTGATAAAACAACCATCAAATCTTATATAATCAGTATGACACATTCAGCGAGTGATATTATTGAAGTTTTATATTTGGCTTATGAAACTGGTTTATATAATGAAAATAATGGTGAGATAGAATTTAATTTAGATATTGTTCCACTTTTAGAAACAATTAATGACCTTGAAAATACTGAAGAAATATTAGAAAAAATGTTATCTAACTCATTGATTAATAACCATGTTAAATCAAGAGGTAATTTTCAAGAAATCATGTTAGGATATTCTGATAGTAATAAAGATGGTGGTATAGTAATGGCAAATTGGTCATTACAGGTTGCGCAAAGAAAAATAAATAAAATATTTAATAGCTATGGGATAAATTTCAGGTTATTTCATGGAAGAGGTGGTACTATAAGTAGAGGTGGTGGAAGAGCCAATAAAGCTATTCTTGCTCAGCCCATTAATAATGGTCGGATTAGAATGACAGAGCAAGGTGAAGTAATATCTTATAGATATTCGATGGAAAGTATAGCAAAAAGGCATTTAGAACAAATAACCAATGCTGCATTGATTGGAATGATTTCAACAGATAATAATAATAATAATTTTAATTTTTTTAATATAATTTCTGAAAATTCAATGAATATATATAGAAAAGAAGTGTTTTCAAAATCATGTTGGGAATTTTTTGTTTCTTGTTCACCAATAAAATTTATTTCTAACCTTCCAATTGCATCTAGACCTGTCTTTAGAAATAAAAATATTATTCAAAGTGAAGTGAGTTTTGAAGATTTGCGCGCAATACCATGGGTTTTTTCATGGGTACAAAATCGTACAAATATAACTGGTTGGTTTGGTATGGGTACTGCGCTTGAAGTCGAGTTCCAAAAGCAAGATGGACTAAAAAAAATTAAAAGTTTCTATGATAAATCTATATTTTTTCAATTACTATTAAATAATATTAGTTTTGAAATGGCTAAATGTCGATTAGATATTTCTAAATATTATACAGAATTAAATATTAATAATAAATTTTTTAATAAAATTGACATTGAGTTTAAAAAGATGGAAAATGCTTATTTCAAAATAACTGGTAATAAATCTTTTTTAAATTCAAAACCAATTATTGAAAAAACAATACAATTTAGAAATCCGTTCACAGATTTTTTAAATTTAGTACAAATTGATTTACTTAATAGATTTAGTACTAAAAAAGGTAAAGAAGAGGAAATTCAAAATTCAATCTTTTTAAGTATAAATGGTATAGCCTCAGCTATGCAATCTACAGGATAATTTTAATTATCCTGTAGATTGCATTTTCATCATCAATATTGATTAAAATTTTATTTAAGTAACATTAGTTTCTGTTTTCCTATATAATCATCTGTAATCATCTTTACAAAATATACTCCAGAAGCTAGCTGGTTAGCATTCCATCTCACGGTATGATATCCAGCAGTATAATATTTTTCTGCAATTGTAGTGATAAGTCGTCCATTTAAATCGAAAATTTTGATTGTAACATGGAGATCATTCGGTATTGAAAAGTCAATATTAGTAGTAGGATTAAATGGGTTGGGATATGCTTGACCTAAATTAAAAATATATGGTTGGTGTACATCTATTATTTCATTACTATTCATAACTATTATTTCTTCAATCATATATTGGTCAAATGTTGAAAGAATTTTTTCAGAATTTGGTTGTATGATAATTATCTCAGTTTTATTACCATCTGTATTAAATTCAGATATTAAAGCATCTTTAAATAATTCAAAATTAAAATCTATATCATGTGTTAATTTTAATTGAATTGCAGCGATATAACCATCAGATAATATACTTAAAATTTCACCATTTTTAACTACCCTAGCTGTAGATGCATTGTTATCTTTACCGCCTAATACTATGTTAACTAGTTGAACTACATCCACTATATTAACCAATCCATCTTCATTAAAATCAGCTGATCCAATGACATCATTAAGTCCCAAAATCATATTTACTATACTCACAAGATCAACTACATTGATAACGCCATCAAAATTAACATCCCCTAGTATATTACTTTGTAGATTAAATGTTCCTGGTGTTGGGTTATCAAAAAATTGCCACTCATTACTATTTTCACTTGATCTACCATAAGAAATGTCAGTTGTTTGTTCATAAAATGTTAAGCTATCTAAAACATCTCCATTAGAGTTAAAAAAAGCAATTTCCTCACCAGATGCTGAAAGTTTAAAATTAGTATGAAAATCACCATCTTCATCATCATCATCAGTCCAAATCAGTAAATGGCCTTCTCCGGATATTTCAATACTGGGGAATATCCATTTGTCTGGATAATTAAAATTATCAGTTAATGAATAGCCAGCCAAATTCATAGTGGATGGTACATTATAATATATTTCAATCCAATCTTCAAAATTACTTTCCTCATCCATATTTATAGATTGGTTAGAAGCCAAAAATTCATTAATTAATAATATTGGTGGATTTTCTTGCTCAATAAATACAGCTACTAAGTATTCATTATTAGTTAAAGTAACATTTATTGTTGGATTAGTTTCACAGTCTGTACCACCTGGACATCCCCAATGAGAGAATGCATAACCAGGGTTAGGTATAGCAGTTATTTCAATTGGATTATTATTGAAATATTTGGCATCCCAAGGATTTTGAGGAATAGTTTGTTTAGAAGTAACTAAACGACCACCATTTTCTGGATAAGAAGAAATAACAAAGTTTGATGTTGCTAATCCAAAATGCGATGTTAAATGACCATATACATTATCGCGTCTACCATCCGCAAATTCTCTTATTGCATTAAAAGACTGATTCCATTGTCCTATGCTACCTGACCACTTATCTATATGATTTGGTATCTCAGATGATAACAAATCAACAATATTATCAATATTATTATCAATATAGTCAGGCATGAAACGTGTATTTAAATAAAAACAGAAATGATTAATAAATTTATTTTGGAAGGTAGAATTTTGCATTAGTTTTCTGAATAGAAGTGTTGACCAAGGTGGATTTGGCCACCCTGGTCCATTAGCTTCTAGTGCAAATTGTAATGTATTATGATATACATTTGAAGACCACGACGAAAATAATCCAGACCCAAAGTCAGTATCATAAAGTATCCATTTCCACTTACTGCCATCTATATGTGGTTTCCAAAATTTAACATTATTCCCTGGCCAATCTGTATTACCTATGAATATTTGAACCACATAATAATCTATAAAATTTTCAATATCAATTAAATCTGCAATATGATTATAGTTTCCATTGTCTGATAAACTATTATTTTCAATAAAGTTAATAATTTCTATATAATCCTGATTATCACCTTCTAATATATCACCACTAGCTTCCAGTTGGTCTAATTCATCAGGATCTACACCATTATGGTTTGCAGCAAGAAAATCTTCGTTAACTTTTTCTCTAATATTATGTATTCCCCAATATTCACCATTAATATACAAAATTGAAGGTCTGTAAGCTTGATGGTCTAAACCTGTATTTTTCATTAAACCCGTATGCAATCCATCTCTAAACATAGACCCCGACCATTCTCCAGAGCCAAACCAATCATTTCCACTATTTCTTAAAACTATTGATTTAAATTTTTCTAAATCTTTATCAGGAAATATTTTATAATCAATATTCTTTTTACCGTATTCAGACCTCGCAAAAATAGATAATGATTTTTGAGGCCATCCTCTACTATAATTTCCAAATATTTTCACACCAGCATCTTGTTTAAATCCTAACGTGCCATCTGGTTCATAAAATTCTATATGTATTGGCCTTTCCCAATCTTCCCAAAAATTTGCACCAAAATGAGGGAAATTCGAGTCAGCATTATCACCCATTACATAAATACCATTTTCGTTATCCCAAAAATTATCTGGATTTGTTGATATTGAAATTACAGGTAAATCCAAGTTTCCATTTATTATGTATGTATTAGTTATGACATCAATACCATAACAGTCTGGATGTATTACACTAGCCTTAATAACTGAGGTTTCACTAATATTTATTTGTTGATTATATACGAAAGAGCCTAGGTTAGGATTAGAACCATCTAGAGTATAATAGATTGGGTAATAACTTTGATTAGAACTCAATTCTATTCCTATAACATTTTCATAGAGGCCTCCATCCTGGGAGAATTCAGGTGCGTCACAAATTTGATTATAACTATCTGTATTATTTGGTCCATTCGGAGTAGCTGTTGGAAAAAATACAAAGTTATCACTACCATCCGGTTGCCGTCCGTAAGAAATATCAGTGGGAATAGTTATTTCATTAACCAGGTCAATTGTTTGATTTGAAGAATTTGTTAAAATAATAGGTTCGCCAGATGATGAGACGTTAAAATTTACATGTAAATTTGATACTTGAAGATTCAGTAATTCTGGCGGATATGTTGGGTTCTCAGGTGTTTGGTTTAAACCTAAACTTAAGAATGGTATTAAACTCATATCTGATGAATTTGAATCAAAGTTGTGAACCTGAATTGCAAGTATATTTTCACCTGCATTCAAATTTACATTGCTCAAATCAATTTGATAGTCTTCAGGTAAACCGCCGGAATATATGAGAGCTTCACGCCATTCATCGGCACCTTGATTATATGCTGGAGGTATTCCTACGGGAGTAGCACTAATGTTATTTCTAGCTACTTCTATTCCATTTACATACGCAACAAAAGCATCATCATAATCTATGTGTAAGATAATTGATTCAATATCTTCGATTGAATCAATGTTAAATGATTTTCGTGTATATACTGACATTACATTACTTACTACTGTATTATCATCACCATCGCCATAACCAAAACCACTTTCTCCAGTAAGCCAATTATTATCATTATAATTTGTTTCCATCCAATTATTAGGAGGTTCTTGGTTACCTAAAAAATAATTCCAAGAGTCACCCCAATTAATAACAGTTTCCCAATGAACAATATTTGATTGATTATTATTTCCTGAGGCTAAAATCAAAAAATGTTCATTGGGTGGTATTGTGATATTAGAAAATATATATTTAAATGGTTCATTTATATCATCCGATAATCCATATCCAGTTAAATCAATAAATGAGTCAGAGTAGTTGTATAATTCAATCCAGTCCGGTGTATCCCCGTAGGAATCGATAAAACTTGAACTATTTGAAGACATTATCTCGTTAATAACGACTTGACCGTTTAAGAGTGTAAAGTAAATTAATATTTTAATAAATATTTTCAAGAATATATATCCTTCTATTTTTTAATTCCGAAAGCTTATGTAAATTATTTTAAATAAAGAAATTATTATAGTATTTATTTTATACATTCCGTAACAAGTTAATTCGTATTTATTTTAATGAAGTACTATCCCTTTTTATTAATTCTACAGGCAATAAATTAAAATAACCAATTGGTTCATTCTCATAATCTGGATCTGAGTTAGTAATACTTTTTAATACTAATTTACCTAATAAATCATAATCTGTATTTACAGAGGATAAGCTAGGTATAATTTCTTCACACGTCGGCAAATTATCATAGCCGGCTATTTTTATATCTTTTGGAATTGAAAATCCATGTTCAATAGCTTCTTTGATGAATCCAAAAGCCATTGAATCATTACATGAAAAAACGGCTATATTTTTTTTGCATTCCATTACATAGTTTTTGAAAGCATCATGACCTGATGAAGGACTATAATCACCAGGATAAATCCATTTTAAATCAATTGATTGATTAGAGTTAATAAAGTCCATGAAGCCATTTTTCCTATAATTTGCTTCTAAAATATTTGTTGGACCAGTTATAATACCAACTTCATTAAAGCCAGAATCTTGAAAATGTTTTGCAATTAAATATCCACCTCTATATGAATCAAAAAAAATAGTTGGCATGACTGGGTCAGGTATAGGAGCTAATGAAATTAGTTTTTTCCCTCTAGTTTTTTTCTGAATATTTATATAATCATTTTGCTTTAGAAATGGTAAAAAAATTATAGATGCATAAAATTCATTTATAATTTCAATAATTTCAGAAATTAAATTTTTATTATCATTTTTAATACTGATTAAGTTTAATTGTAAATTTGATTTGAAACTAGCATGATGTATACCATTAAATAAGTTAGGGTAGAATTCTCCCGATTCCATTTTTAAAATTAAAGCTATTCTCTTCTTTTTATTATTTTTGTTGTGAAGCTGTATGTAAGGATAACCAATCTCTCTTGCAATTTTAAGAACTTTAACTTCATTTGGCTTGTTTCTAATACTTTTTTTTCGTAAAATTCGAGATACCGTTGCAATAGATAAGTTTGCTTTTTTTGCGATATTTGATAATGTTGGTTTCATTAAAATAGTTTGTAATTGGTTAAATAAATTTACAAAAAATTAATTATTTAAAGTTTCTTTTTGATAAACTTAAAATAATTAAAAATATAATCGCATAATTTTATGTAAATAAATTTCAAAATATCAAGAATATATTTACACTTAAGTATAATTATTTTGCTTATTTACGCAAGCTAATTTTATATTGTGAACTATAAAATAAATAATTTTTAAATTTAATATATTAATTTTTGCAAATTATTTGCAATTCTATAATGTATGTAATCTAAATTTTGAAAAAATGAAATATTTGGGTTTAACAAAAAGGAAAATACAAAATATGAGAACTTTACTAACAATAGTGTCATTAATTGCAATTACATTTTCACAAGATATCAATGTAACATTTTCGGTAGATATGAGTGCGGAAAGCACACATCCTGAGGGGGTTTACTTGGCCGGCGGGGAATTTGGTCAAGATGGATATTTAATGGCTGATGATGGCAATGATATTTGGTCAGTAACCGTATCTGTTGTTGCAAATACTATGCATTATTATAAATTTAGAAATCAGCCATCATTTGGAACTTGGGATGGTTTTGAAAGTGAAATAGGTTTAATGGCAGGTGGTTGTGCTGCAGGAACTTATAATGACAGATATTTAGAAGCTGGCGCAGATGACATAGTTTTGGAAACTGTTGCATATGGAAGTTGTACTAATACACCATATGTACCTTCTAACCCTATCAATGTAACATTCAATGTAGATATGAGTGGTGTAGAAACGTCTACTGATGGTGTCTTTATTGCAGGTGGTGGTACATTTGGTAATCCTGGAGATAATCCTATGACAGATGACGATGGTGACGATATTTGGACATTTACAACAACTCTTGAGGCAAATTTTTCAACTGATTATTCATTTTTAAATGGTAACTGTGGAGACTGGAGTTGTAAAGAAAATATAGCAGGTCAAGGCTGTGGAGTGCCACCATATAATGATAGACATATAGATTTAGGAGAAGAAGATATTACCGTTAATGGTTGCTTTGGCGTTTGTGGAGATGGTTCTTGTAGTGAACTTACACTTCCAGAAACAGTAAATGTTACATTCCAAGTTAACATGAATGGTTATGACTGGGATGGAAATAATCTTCATGCAACAGGAAATTATGAAGGTTGGTCAGGCTCAGGAACTGCAATGACTGATGAAGATGGTGATGGCATTTATACTGGAACCATAGAAGTTGTTGAAGGAACTCAAGGTGTCGAATATAAATATGTAATTGGTGGCTGGGGTGGTCCTGAAAGTGGTGCAGAATTAGGTGAAGAGTGCGATTTTATTCTTGGTGATGAATATAATAATTATGGATTTGATGTAGGAACAGAAGATTTAGTGTTACCCGCTTATATATTTGGTGGTGGTTGCACTATTGATAATAATGGTAATACAAATTCATTAGTTACATTGAATGTTGATATGAATTGTGTTGAAGATATAGAATATTCTGGAGTATTTGTAAACGGTCCATTTGCTGGTTGGTGTGGAGATTGTATACCAATGTCAGATAATGATGGAGATGGAATTTGGTCAGTTACTTTATCTGATATACCAGAAGAATACCTCCCTGAATTAGAATATAAATACACATTAGATGGTTGGGGTAATCAAGAAGATTTAATTGATGATATGAATGCTGGAGCTTCATGTGCACCAATGACAGATAATGTTAGTTATGCAAATAGACTTTTAACAGTTACTGAAGATGGTGCGACAGCAAATGATACATATGGTAGTTGCGACGAATGCACATCAGAGCCAACGAATACACCAAGTGTTACATTTCAGGTAGATATGAGATATGCTGATTCAGAAGAAACATTTGCAGCTAGGTTAGCTGGTGGAAATATACCTTATCCAGATGGTGTTGATGGTTTTGAAGGTCTTGAAATGACGGATGATAATGGTGATGGTATATATGAAGTAACTGTAGAATTAGAGTCAAATACATATTATAATTACAAGTTTACTAACGGTTTAAATGATGGCTGGGGTGGTCCTTATTGGGAAAATATTTCAGGCGAATGTGGTGATGCAAATAATTATATGGATCGTTTCTTTATAACGGGAGAAATGGATATGACATTACCGGTAGTGTGCTTTTCAAGTTGTGAGGCTTGTGAAGAGCAGCAAGATTTATCTAATTTGACGTTCAAGGTTAATATGGCTGGTACAGAAGTTTCATCAGAAGGCGTATTTTTACATGGTAACTGGTTCGGTTGGGGAGATATAGAAATGACCGACGATGATGGAGATTGCGTGTATGAAACAACAGTTGAAGTAGTAGCTGGTCAAACAGGAGAATATCTATTTAAAAATGGTGGTGCGAATGAGCAAGTCCCTGTTGAATGTGAAAATATTAATAATTGGGGTGGTGGGGTAAATAGGTTAATTACAATGCCAGATGTAAATACTGTACTTGACCCTGTTTGTTTTTCACAGTGTGACGGCGATGTATGTGATGGTGACTGTCAAGAAGTAGAAGTAAATACACCTCAGGTAACTTTCCAAGTTGATATGTCAGAAAATCCTGAAGTTACTGATGTTGCACTGCAAGGAGATTTTGGTGGTTGGTATCCTGGTATACCTATGACAGATGATGATGGAGATGGCGTTTATACCGTAACAGTAGAACTTTATTCAGGTTACTATGAATACAAGTTTGCGGGATATGAATGGACAACTACTGAATATCCAGATTATGGCTTCCCAGTATCAGCTGATGCACCAAGTTGTCTAGTTTTAAATGATTGTGATGAAAATGGTGATAATTGTCAATTCAATAATAGATTTGTAGACGTTGGTAATGATGATATGACAATAGATGAAGTTTGTTGGGGGAGCTGTTTAGATTGTGGTGAAGAAGAACCAGAACCAGAAAGCCCGCTCGCAGCAGAAAACTGGAGATTATCACCAGAAGCAGGAGCATTACACGTAGGCCCGGGTGGAGGTGATACATGGTGGGCAAATTCTTTAGATGATTTAACAACAAGAGCATGTCTATTCGATGATGAGTATGTATTTAATGCAGATGGTACATTTCAGAATATATTAGGTGATGCAACATGGTTAGAGACATGGCAAGGTGTTGACGCTGAAGGTTGTGGCACACCAGTTGCACCGCATGATGGTACAAATCCAGCGACATGGTCAATGGATGAAACTGCAGGTACACTTACGGTGTCTGGCTTAGGAGCTTATTTAGGTCTAGCAAAAGCTCATAATAATGGTGAAGATGGCTCACCTGTTGATAATGCAATTACATATAATTACACATTATCTGAAGATGGTCATAGTATGACTGTATCTGTATATTTTGGTTGGGGTGAATGGACCTTCAATCTTAGAACTGTAGAATCAATAGAAGGAGATCCATGTTCAGATATTACATGTGGCGAATGGGAGGAGTGCGTTGATGGTGAATGTGTAGAGATACCAAATGTTGAAGTTACTTTTAATGTTGATATGAGTGGTGTAGAAACATCAGCAGAAGGTGTATTTATTGCAGGTGGTGTGACTTTTGGTTATCCAGGAGATAATCCAATGACAGATGATGATGGCGATGATGTTTGGACATTAACAACAAGAATTAATGCTAATTCTGGATCGGATTATACTTTCTTAAATGGTAACTGTGGAGATTGGAGCTGTAAAGAAAATATAGCAGGTCAAAGTTGTGGAGTACCACCATATAACGATAGACATTTAGATGTAGAGACAGAAAATGTAGTAGTAAATGCATGTTTTGCCGTCTGTGGTGATGGTATTTGTAGTGAATTAGAAGCTCCGGAAACAGTTGATGTAACCTTCCAAGTAGATATGAATGGTTATGAATGGGATGGAAATAATCTTCATGCAACAGGTAATTACGAAGGTTGGTCAGGCTGGGGAACGGCAATGACTGATGAAGATGGTGATGGTATTTACAGTGCTACTATAGAAGTTGTTGAAGGAACTCAAGGTGTTGAATATAAATATGTAATTGGTGGCTGGGGTGGTCCTGAAAGTGGTGCAGAGATAGGTGGTGATTGTGACTATAATCCTGATGATGGTTATAATAACTATGGATTTGATGTAGGAACTGAAGATCTTGTTTTACCTGCATATATTTTTGGAGGTGGTTGTGCTGTTTCAGGAAATATAACTTGTGGTACAGGAGATGTTAATAATGATGGAGATGTGAATGTATCTGATATTGTTAATATGGTAGGAAATATATTAGGTACAAATACATTTGATGACGCTCAGATATGTGCAGCTGATACAAATGGAGACGGAATTGTTAATGTTGTAGACATAGTAGCAGTAGTACAAATGATTCTTGGAGAATTAACAATTGAAGCGTCTTCCGTTGAAATAATAAAAACACCATATGGTATTAGTTATAAAGCAGATGGTAATATAGGTGCATTTCAAATCATGTTGAGTCATGGAAATAATTTTTCATTAGAGTCAATAAATAATGCTCTAGTTGCTGATTATCATACGTTAGATAATAAAACAACATTGGTTATAGTAATGCCTGATTCAGATAATCTATTTACATCAATTGGTGATTATGAAATAAATGAAGTACTTGCTGCAAATAGTAGAGGACTAATTGAAACAAATATAACTTCAGTCGATAGATTTTCTCTATCAAATGCATATCCAAATCCTTTTAATCCAGTGACTGAATTTAGTATTCAGTTGCCTTCAGAAGGTAGGTTAGTTATAAATGCTTATGATATTTCAGGAAAAAAAGTAGATGTTATTTTTGAAGGATTTAAAAAAATAGGTGCTTTTAATTACACATGGGATGCAAGTAATCAACCTAGTGGTATTTATTTTATTGAAGCTGAATTTAATAATTCAACTAAAATTAATAAGGTACTTTTAACTAAATAATATTTTAATTTCATATTTAGAAAGAAATAAAAAAGTACTTTAATATTAGGTAATAAAAAAAGTATTCAACTTTTATTTCATTTTTTAGAAATTAGCTATTTTATTTAACCAAATAAACCAACTCTATAATTTTATAGAGTTGGTTTATTTTTAAACTAAATTTTTTAATATTAAACTTATGTTATTAAATCTAAATTTTATGGAAAAATTTATAAAATATTCTTACACAATAATACTTTTATCATTTATATATTCTGTTGATGTTACATTCAATGTTGACATGTCAAATGAAAATATTACTCCAGGATGTTCTCCTACAGTTGCAGGTTCATTTGATAATTGGAGTAATACATATAACTTAAATTTTATAGGTGATGATAAATGGCAGACTACAATAGATTTATTGCCCAATAATTACTATGAATTTAAATTTGGAATATGTGAGTGGGAATTAGAAACATTAGACTCAGAGAGTTCATGTACATCAACATTTGAACAATGGACAAATAGATTTTTAAATGTAGGAAGTCAAGACTTAATTCTAGATACATACTTCTATGGAACCTGTAACTTATCGACTAATGAAGGTGAAAGTAATGATAGTTGGCAGTTAGTATGGTCTGATGAATTTAATAGTTCAAATATAGATATAAATAAATGGGATTATGATATTGGTATGGGTGATTGGGGATGGGGCAATAATGAAGAACAAT
>MDTB01051533.1_pt1 | contig 15588 bp, 14 predicted proteins | sample 811161 | NCBI WGS metagenome assembly MDTB01 (sample SAMN05326650, study PRJNA326480) | marine metagenome | isolation source: seawater | place: Mediterranean Sea | collected 2009 | reverse complement strand
TATTTGGAGCGGGCGAAGGGATTCGAACCCTCGACTTCAACCTTGGCAAGGTTGCGCTCTACCCCTGAGCTACGCCCGCTTAGTATTGATTTCATTAGGTTTTAGTTAGAGCCTCTGTGAAGCTAACCTCTGGGGTCACCAATAGGTCACCAAAAGAAACCAGTAGAGTGCTCTGGATTATATATTTTTGCATCTACAAGGCAATATAGAGATACAGGTATAAATGGATTCCTAACCCATTTTAAAATGGATATTTCAGATAAAATTTAAATAAAATTCATTAAATCAATAATTTGATTTATCTCTTTATAATCTTCAGTAGGCTTTGGGCCATAACCCCAGTTAGCAAATAAAAAGTCAATTTCTGCTGCTTTAGCAGCTAATTGATCGACCTTTGTATCTCCTATATATACACATTCTTTGGGTTCTAAAGAAAATTTATTTATGATATTCAAAATTTGGTCTGGATAAGGCTTGCCCCTTAATTTTTTTTCAGGACAGCTTATATATAAAAATAAATTTTTGACTTTTCTTAGAGTTATTTGAGCTCTTTTAGAATCTTTTGATGTAACAATGAAAAGATTTATTTTTTTTTTATGAAATTCTTCTAAGCAGCGAACTACATTTGGATAAAAACTAATTAATCCTATATTAGAAATAGATGTTTTATCATAGACATGTTTAATTTTATCGAAATCATAATTTATATTAAGTAATGAAAGAATTTCATTAAAAGGCCTTCCGATTAGACTAAAGTAATCATGAAATGAATTTTCTAAATCAAAACTTCTTTGACACTCTTGCCAAGATGCTTTCATATTTTTCTTAGAATCAATTAAAACACCATCTAAATCAAATATTAACGACTTAAATTTAATATCTGACAATGTTGCTTAATTTTCTAATTTCTGACGTGCTAATTTTAAATCATCCAGAGTATCAACAGAAAAACTATCTCCGTTAAGGTAAAATGTCCCTATTAAAAAACCATTCTCTAAAGCTCTCAGTAATTCTACACTTTCTACCTTTTCAAGATGGCTCTGCTTTAAGTCCTTGAACTTTAATAATGCATTTTTTTTAAAAGATATAATAGAGAGATGCTTATAATAATTTGATTGTTTAATAAATGAATATGGTGCTTTAGCGCGTGTCATATATAAAATTTTATTTTTAGAGCTGATTATTTTTACAATATTTGGATTTTCAAATTGGTTTATCATTCGCATTGATGGGACAACGATATCAAAACTTTTATTTTTTTTATGAAATAATATCAATTTGTCAATATGCCTAGGATTGATTAAAGGTTCATCGCCTTGAATGTCGACATAAAAATCATATTTCTTATTAATTTTTAATGCGGCCTCGCTTATTCTATCCGTTCCAGTTTTATGTTTTTTGGTCATGATAGCTTTACAATTATATTGGATAGCTGTGTTATAAATTTCTTTACTATCTGTACAAATATACAAATCATCTATTAATTTTGATTTTATTGCTCTTCTATATGTATGAATTACCATTGGGACGCCAGATATTTTAATTAAAGCTTTTCCAAAAAGCCTTGATGAATTAAGTCTAGAGGGTATTAAGCCTAAAATTTTCATATACTATAATAATTTTTTTGAGATAAATTCCCAAGCCTCACCAGATTTTATTTCTTCAAGAGTCCATTGGCAATAAGCTAAATTCATTAAAATTTTCTCATTTATTTTAATATTTTCTATATCGGTTATTTCTCCTATACTTTTTAATGTCTTATTAGTAAAAACTGCGGGCACTCCTCTAAGCATTGATAGAAAACCAGCACTGGAATGGTCACTAACAAAGGCCCATGCGTCTTCAAGTAGAAAGTTAAGAGGTATGTTTGAATTTCTATTATGAATTACAACCTTTCTATCAGAGAATTTTTTTATTTCTTGAATTGTTTTCATCGTCCAATCCTCTAAAGAGTAATATTTCATTGCTTCAAAAGTGGGCTCTGAGACTATAATAAAGTCACCTGTTTTTTTTTGCGATTTAATTTCTAATTCTAATTTTTCAAACCTATCTTCAGGAAAATCAATACTGCCATTGTGCCAAAAATTATTATGAACTATTCTAAAATATCCTTCGAAATTTCTAATAAAAACATTATTATTTTCAAAATCTCTCTTTATTTGCTTAAAATATCCATGGTCTAAGTACCAAAAATCATTAGCTTTTTTATAAAGTTCACCAACGCCGCGTAAGTAACCGTACGAGGCAAAAGATCCTAATTCAAGATCGAAGTCCTTTACAGGATAAAATTTTTTTTCATTAATACCCATAGCAAAATACTGCATAATTTTTTGAGAGATAGGATGTTCAGTAACTACTACTTTTGGAGTATTTGCTTTTTTTTTTAGAAAAGGGAAAACCATATAAAATAGATTTATTTAAAGCTCCGATCCTAGCTGTAATTTATATTTTTAAAAATATGTTTTTTTATTGTAAATAATATTTTAATAACCAACTATATCATGAGATGAGTAATATATTAGACATAAATCAAGATCAATTTATAGAATTTGTAATAGAAAAATCTAAAGAAATTCCTGTAATAGTTGATTTTTGGGCTCCTTGGTGTGGCCCATGTAAACAATTAACACCGTTATTAGAAACGTTAGTAAATAATAAAAATGGAAAAATTATATTAGTTAAAATTAATGTGGACGAAAATCAAGGAATAGCTAAGCAGTTAAATATCCAATCAATACCAACTGTGTATGGATTTGTAAATGGCAGCCCTATTGATGCTTTTCAAGGAGCACAACCAGAATCAAAAATTAATTTAATGATAGATAAATTGATTGATGCGGCACCTGGAAATGAAATTCCGAAACTACTTGATGAAGCAGATAATTTATTTAAAGAACAAAAATATGAAGAGGCTCAAAAAATTTATGAGAATCTGATAGCTGTTGAGTCTGAAAATACAAAAGTAATCATTGGGCTATTGAGATGCTTAGTTCAATTGCAAAAGTTTGAAGATGTTCATGCAATTCTTGACTCATTAAACGAAGAAAATTTAAACAACCCTGAAATTATCAAAATAAACAAATTTTTAGCAGGATTAAATGAAGACAACTCCATTTCGGCAGAAGAGATTGAAATAAAATTAAAAAATAATCCAAATGATAAAAAAATTAGATTTGATCTAGCTATTAAGCTTCTTCAAACCAATCAAATAGAAAGAGGTTTTAAGGAACTACTGACATTATACAGCCAAGATGCTAAGTGGAATGATGAAGTTGCTAAAAAAAAACTATTAGAATACTTTGATTTACTTGGTTTTAATGATCCAAACGTAATAGAAGCACGAAAAAGATTATCTACTCTTATGTTTATGTAATGGAAGAAGATATAAAAAAACTATTTGAAATAAAGTCAGACAATCTCCCAAAAACCATTCCACTATTTCCACTTGATAACGTTTTACTCCTGCCTTTTGGGAAGCTGCCACTTAATATTTTTGAAGAAAGATACATAAAAATGTCATTTGATTGTTTAAAAAATCATAGAATGATTGGAGTCATTCAGCCAAAAAATAATAATAATGAGCTTTTTATGATGGGTTGTATTGGTAAAATTACATCTTTTATAGAAACGCCAGATTACAGAATAGTTTTAAATTTAGAGGGTGTTTGTAGATTTATATTAAAAGAGAGAAACCTAACGCCCAATGGGTATTACCAAGCTAATGTAGAATACAGTGACTATTTAGAGGATCTGAATGATATGGAACCTCAAATTGATAGATCAATGCTCATAACTAAGTATGAGAATTTTTTTAAAATGAAAAAGCTAGAAATTGATAAAAACATTCTTTCTGAAACTTCAAATTTACAATTATTATCTACGCTAGCAATGCTTGCGCCCTTTAATAAAATTGACAAACAGGCAATCCTTGAGTCTCCAAACTTAATTTCACGTGTAAATACAATTAATTCTATTCTTGATCTGAATACTTTTCAGGTAATAAATAGCAATAAAAACAACCAGCTTAATTAGCTTAATTTACCCATCGCTTGTTTAATAAATAATTCTTTTAATAAATTAAATTTATTCAAAAAGAAAAAGCTGGTTTTTATTATTTGGTTGGATAAGGGAGTGTTACTTTCATATAAGCTATTTAAAAAACTTGTAAAAGATAAATAACTAATGTTTTCTAAGATTCTATTTGATGCATATAAATTATCAAAATTAGGATTTTCAATTTTATATTTTAAAAGGTTATCACATAAAGTTTGTATGTCTTTGACTCCCAGGTTCCACCCTTGACCAGCAACTGGATGAATAGAGTGAGATGTATCTCCTAAAATAAGAAAGTCTTTTTTTAAAGATTTGGAAAGATGAGGAGTTATAGGATAAGAAAATATTTTAGGTTTTAAATCAATCGATCCATGAGATGTTTGAAAATTCTCTTTAATTAGTTTTTTTAAATTAAAAAAATTCATTTGATCTTTTGTTGAATAAATGAAAGTGGAGGTTTTCTTTAGAGGACTTGGAGAGGGTAGAACAGCTAATGGTCCTTTTGACGTAAAAATTTCATAAGCTGTTTGGTTATGTTTTTTTTGATGATCAAAAAAACCAACATATGCCCTGTGATGTGATTTAAATGTAATTTTTTTAAACAGATCAAAATTTTCATAATTTTTACCAAGAGATAGGATTATTTTATTGAACATAAAATGTTTATTTTTCATAAATACAGGAGTTTTGGGCGTTAAATCTATAGAATCAAAATCGATGCCCGAAAAAATTAATTTATTCTTTTTTAAGAATTCTCTAGTGAGATTAAGCAAAGAATTATTATAAATAACACTGCCCATACTTTGATCGTTGTTTTTAAAAACAGTATTTTCGTGATTAATTTTATCTTTTATTATTATTTGTTGTATGGGTTCTTCTTCTGTTTTTAGTTTTTCCCATAAATTTAAATCTTTTAAAAAATCTCTAGAGTTAGCATTAATCGCCAAAGTTCTGTTATCATTTGGTAATAAAATATTTTTATCGATAACTAATACCTTGTAATGCTTTTTAAATAGAGCAATAGCTGCTAACGATCCAACCAGGCCTCCGCCTACTATCAAGAAATCATATTTAATTATTTTATTTTTCATTTAGACAAATATAGTGAACAAAATGAACAATAGTTTTATTCCAACAATTTTTAAAGAAAAATTATTAAAAGTTACTCAGTGGGCACAAGGATTAATTTTTTTGCTTCTATCTGTATCCCTTTTTCTATCTTTATATACATTTAATATTAACGATAATTCCTTTTTAACAAGTTCAAATGAGATTACTAACAATTTCCTTGGTTTAATTGGGTCATATGTTGCTAGTTTTTTGATTTATTCATTTGGCCTAATGAGTTATTCGATAGTTTTTTTTTTATTATTCAATTCGGTTTTTGCATTTAAAAATAAAAAACTTAATTATTTTTTTATCCGACTCTTGCTATTTTTAATCAGTATTATTTTGATACCTCAACTAATTTTTTTTATACAATTCGAATATAAATATATAGAGCAAATAAATTTTTTAGGAGAAATTTCTTATAAAATATATTTATTGCACGAGACACAATGGCTTAGTTATATTTTTTCTTCTGTAGGAATTATCTTGATGTTTTTGACGGTTAATATTTATGAGTTTTTCAAACTCCCAAAATTTAATTTTGATTTTAATTATAAAAAAGAAAACAAGATAAATAAATCGACAATAAAAAAAGAGCCAATTATCAAACAGAATATGTTTTTTCATAATATCGAAAGTAAAAACAAACCAGAAAATCACAATGAGATTATAGACTCAAAGAAAATGAGTGAAGGATATCATTCTCCATCTTTAGATATATTGGATAACGAAAAGAGCTTTGAACATAAAAAGAAAAATCAGTCAAATACAATAGAAAGATCAGGATTATTAGAAAAAGTTTTCGCCGAATTTAAAATAGAAATTAGTGTAATTAATATAAAATTAGGACCAGTTGTAACATTATACGAAATTCTTCCAGCTGCGGGGATAAAAGTAAATACAATCATAAATTTAGCAGGCGATATCTCTAGAAGTATGGGAGTGGGCGCTGTGAGAATATCACAAATATATGGTACTCAATATTTAGGAGTTGAAGTACCTAATGACCATAGAGAAAGTGTAACTATCAAAGAGTTATTAAGTAATGACAATTTCAAAAAAACTTCTCATAAAATTCCTATTTGTATAGGAAAAGATATTTCAGGAAATATAGAAGTTATTGATTTAAGTAAAACACCACATCTACTTGTCGCTGGAACAACAGGTTCAGGAAAATCGGTTTTTATAAATACTTTACTTGCTAGCTTATTATATAAATTCCATCCAAGCGAATTAAGATTAATACTTATTGACCCAAAAATGCTTGAGCTAAGTGTTTATAATGATATTGCTCATTTACTAACTCCCGTTGTAACCGAACCTAAAAAATCCATCATTGCGCTTAAGTGGGTTTGTAAAGAAATGGAGCGACGCTACACTTTGATGAATGAAGAAGGAACAAGAAATTTAGAGGGCTACAATCAAAAAGCGAGTGATAAATTGCCATATATAATAGTTTTTATCGATGAAATGGCGGATTTAATGATGACAGCGGGTAAAGAAGTTGAACACTATGTTCAAAGACTTGCTCAAATGGCTAGAGCGTGTGGGATTCATCTAGTCATGGCAACGCAAAGACCAAGTGTAGATATTATTACTGGAAGTATCAAAGCAAACTTTCCCTCTAGAATAAGTTTCCAAGTAGCGAGCAAATATGATAGCAGGACTGTTTTGGGTGAAATTGGTGCAGAGCAATTACTTGGTAATGGTGATATGTTAATGTCAAAAAATGGGGCTAACCTTGTCAGATATCAGTCTGCTTTTATTTCTGACAACGAAGTGAATAAACTAATATCAGAAATAAAAAAATCACAAAAAGTTGAGTATTTAGAAGAATTAGAAGAAGTTATAAAAAATAATGATGAAAACTTTGATAATCTCAGTGATGAGGATGAACAATTAATTTCTAAATCAATCGATTTAATTAAAAATTCCAATAAAGCATCAACAAGTTATTTACAAAGAAATTTCCAAATTGGCTATAATAAAGCAGCAAGAATAATGGAAGCACTGGAACAAAGAGGGGTTGTCACACCTCCCAATCATACTGGTAAAAGGGAAATATTAATCAATAATTAATGTAATATTCTTATCAATCGATTTTATTTGAATATCAACTTCAATTTCTGTTTTTAATTTTTTTTTGAGATTAGTTAAATGTGTATCTAGTTTATTAACTGAATAATCCTTATTGTGAGGCCACACAACTTTATATAACTGATTTTTATTTATGCCATTAGGAGATGTAATAAGCAAAGAGAGAATATGATTTTGAATATTGCTTAGAAAACATTGATTTTGTTTTTTATTTTTTAATAAATTTTGAAAAGGAAAAAAACTAAATTGTTGGAAATCGATTTTGGTATCAGAGGCTAAATCCATAATAGTCGAGTAAAATGAGTCAATTGATAAAGGTAAAGAAATAGAATTGGTTTTTTTATTTACTTTAACCTTGAGTTGATCATTTTCTTGCTCTATCTCTAATGAGCTTAGAAAACTATTAAATAAATAATTTTGATCAAATTTTTTTTGGTTAATGAGGTGATTAATTTGATTTAATAAAAACTCATTATTACCAATTGTATTAATCATCAAGTTCAAAAAAATTTACACGATTAAAAAATTTATCATCAATATTGATATTTTCACAATTATAGAAATATAAGCTTAGGTTAGTGTTATTAGACTTAATTGAGATTCTTCTAATAAAATTATTATTTGATTTTTCAATGGATATTGATGTGTTTAATGAATTATAAAAATTTTTAAAGTTTGGTGAGTCATTATAAATATCAATTAACAAGTCAAAAGTGTCATTATTTTGTTTAATTTTTTGAAAGATTTTTCTATCTAAGTTATTAATCAGAAAAAGATTATCTTTACTGCCTATTAATGTATAAAGCCTCTCATCTTGATATTCATATCTAATTTTATCATTCTTAATAAGAAAATTGCCATTTTGAATACTACCATCTAGATAAACTTCTTCGAAATTACATTTAATTTCGACAGCATTAGAAATGCTAAAATATTTTAATAAAAAAAAAATAAGAATAATTTTTTTCATGTAAAAATTTTAGACCCAATCCTGACCATATTAGTTGAGCATTTAAGGGCAACTTTATAATCATTACTCATACCCATACTTAAATTTAAGTCTTCATCAACTTGATCTCTAATTTTAAGCATTTTTTCAAAAAAAAATAATGGCTCTTTTTCAAGAGGGGGTATGCACATCAAGCCTTTAATGTTTATTTTTTTATTTTTTGCATAATCATACAACATATTAACATCTTGTTTATTTATGCCAGACTTTTGGAGTTCCTCTCCAATATTAACTTGTATATAGAAATCTTTTGTTCTTGTTGCTTGATTTTTATTGAACTCTTTATCTATTAAATCAACTAATTTTGTAGAGTTTAAAGTTTGGATTGTGTCAAAAATTTTTAAAGCAATTTTAAGTTTATTTGATTGTAATGGCCCAATAAGATGTAATTCATAATTATTTTCTATATCTTGGAATTTATATTTAGCTTCTTGTACCTTATTTTCTCCAAAAAGATAATAACCTTGTTCTAATAATCGCTTGATATCTTCTATGGATCTGTTTTTGGTCACAATCATTAATTGGCATTTTGGAAAATTATTTACCTCTTTTTGAATTGATTGAAGTGATTTGTAATTGATCAATAAAATTTTAATTATAAGTTTTGTTCATCTATGTATTTCTTAACATAGGGATTAAGAAATTTCATTTCTTTAGATGATAAATTTGAAGCATCAGCAGATAGTGTAATCGTATTTTTTTCAACAAAATCCTGTATTAAATTATAGTCCATTTCAATTTCTACACCTGATTGAATTAAATGGAATATTATTGAACTTAAGGAGTCATATGGATTATTACATAAATGTTTTTTTAATAGTATTTGGCCTCTTAGTGAATTTATAACATTTATGTTAGTCCAACTCTCTGTGTTTGTATGCCATCCTTTTATATTAATTTCAAAATTAGTTTGGTTTATTTCAGAAAAATAACTTTTATTATCGAGGTTTAAAAAAACATTTCTAGCCACCTCAGCATCATTACCAGAATCTTTTTTTAATTTGGCATATATTTCGTATGGATGATCTATCAACAAAAAATAAGCACCAGTTAATTTAGAATTAGTAAAATTTAGGTTACTTTCAGTTGAAAAAAAAGGGAAGTTGTTTTTAATAAACAAATATGGAGATTTAGAATTTTTTAACATTAACCATTGATATAGATAAGAATATGATATTGTATCATTAAAGCTTATACTTTTTTCTTCTAATAAATTTTCAATCATGTCCACTACGAGATTTTCATATTTAAAGATCTTCGTTTCTAGTTGATATTTGTTGCTCATATAAAAATCTATAAAACTTGAAATATAATCTAAATCTTGATCAAGATATGAGTTAAGCCAAATAATTTTTCTACTTGTAATTTCTGTTTCACTTAGAAGAATTGACTGCGCTACAAATTCTTTTGATAAAGAAAAAAAAATATCCTTATTTTTTTGATTTATGTCAAAAAGACGCTCTAATAGTTCTTTATATTGACCAGAGGTAAAAAGATCTTGAAGTATTTTTTTATTATAATGGTATTTAACATTGGAAATAAACGACATAATTATTTATATACATAATTAACCCTAATGAAAAAAGAAATTTCAGAAATATTAGATTTGGTAAAATCATCAAATACAGATGAGGCCTATAAAAGAGCAAAAATTCTTTTTAAAAAAAACAGAGAGCCTAGTGTGGTTAAGGCACTAGTCTATATCTGTATTCAAAAATTAAAATACCAGGAAGTAATCGATATCTTAGAGGAGTTTTATAAAAATAAACATCTCCAAAAAGATTTTGATTTCTATAACAACTTAGGATTAGCATATTTAAAGATAGAGGAGTTTGAAAAAGCAAGAATAAATTTATACGCCGCACATAATCTAAACTCTTCAATGCCTAATATAAATTCAAATTTAGCTGAGCTATATATTAAATTACGAAATTTTGAAGAAGCGGACAAGTACCTTAACAACTGCCTATCAAAAATTTTCAATATCGATAAAAAATACTTAAGTCAATATACAAGTATTTTAATGTTAAAAATTCAAGTAAGCGCCGCACTAGGTACAAACCAAAAAGTTATAGAATTATTTAGTGAAATACTTAGATTAACTTTTAATGAAGCTGTTTTTTACCTTTTAGCAACAGTCGATCCCAAATCTATTACTGATGATCTATTACAAACTGCAGAACAAAAGGTCAACGCAAATAATTTAAAATTTGAAAATAAGCTAGACCGATTTTATTATATTGTTCCGTTATATTTTGCCCTTGGATTAATTTACAATAAAAAAGATAAGAATATTTCCGAAAAATATTTTCATTTAGGAAATAAAGAAACTTTTAATAATATACGGTATGACTCCTTTAGTTATCAGAAAAAAATACTCAAGCTTATTGATATTTATGAAAGATATGAAATAGATCAAATTCCAAATATTTCTAAACGTGGAGAAAATAATATTTTTATCGTTGGTTCTCCTAGATCAGGAACAACTTTGCTTGAATCAATTGTAGCCGCTAACAATGATGTCTTTTCGGCTGGTGAATTAACTAGTGTTGGCGATGTAATTTCGACATTTACAGACAGTGATGAGAATGATACCGAGGGATTTCAAAATATCTTTTGTGAAACTTATGCGCGCAGAACTGATTATTTGAGGGGAAATTATAAGTTTTGCACTGATAAGCTTCCCGAAAATTTTCTGTATATTGGCCATCTAGTAAATTTTTTACCCGCAGCAAAAATCATCAGGATATTTAGACATCCGTGGGATACAGCTATCTCTCTGTACAAACAAAGATATTTAATCAATATTCCTTTTAGTGCGAGTTTTTTTAATATAGGAGTATTTATGGCAAATTTTGAAACAATCAACTTATATTGGAATAGGAAAATCAAAAATAAAAGCAATATACTTGATATTAGGTACGAAGAACTTGTTAACGACAAAGATAATAACCAAAAAAAAATATACTCTTTCTTAGAACTTACCTCCGAGTATGAAGAGAAGAAAAGAGAGGGTTTTTTTTCAAGTACCGCAAGCATTCAGCAGGTTCGGGGGTCTGTTCATAAACGCTCTATTGGCAAAAAAGAATTTGAGGATCGGAAAAATGAATTTTATGATGCTATCAATATGCAGAGAGAATTTTGGATTTCAAAAGGAATTATTGAAAAAAAAGATGATTTCTTTGGTTATACACTAGATTAAGCAAAACTAAAAATTGTTGCAATTTTGCAACATTATCCATGAATATTCTCTTTTTCAGTCAAAAACACTATTTTTTTTGTAAAAATTATTCATATTTGACCTCAATAAATAGATCTATGAAAGGATTTTTATTATGAAAAAAATAGCATTCTTTGCTTCTGCAATTGCAGCTGCTGCTTTCGGTACAGCTCATGCAGATATCTCTGTAAGCGGTTCAACTAAGCTTACATATGTTGATGCTGGTGGTAACACCCAGCTTCAAAATGGTGGTGATGTATCTTTTGGTATGTCAACAACTACAGACGCTGGTGTAACTATTAGTGCTGGTGCTGGTATTACTGCTGACAGCGACTCAACAACAAAAGGAGGCGCTGGAGGTAGTGGTCTAACTTCTCTGTCTTTCGGTTTTGCTAATGGTTCAATCACAATTGGACACGACCTTGGTGTTGCTGACGGAAAAGGTAAAGTTGGTGAGCTAGTTTCTCATGCTGACACTTTCAATGTAACTACTTCATATATTCCAGGAATCATCGACGATGAGGGATCAGGTATTTCTGCATCAACATCTATTGGTGACATGTCTCTAGCATTAGTCTATAACGCTGACGGTGGTGGAGCTGGTGATATCGATGGTGCAACAGTAACTAACGCATCTGCATCTTTATCTATGCCTTTAGGTGGCGCCTCTCTAACTGTTGCGCACGCAACTAGTGAGTCAGGTACTTCAGACTCTGCTGAGACTGGTGTTGCATTATCTTACGGTGTAGCTGGTGGAACAATTGAACTTGGTTTCACAGGTGTGAGCACTGATGATACTGATAAAGAAGGTGAGTCATACGGTGTTGCTTACTCAACATCATTAAATGGTTTAGCTCTTGGTCTTGGTATCCAAAACTCTGAAGGTGGATCAAGCAAAGATACTACAACTACTGATGTGACTATATCCTCTCCTTTAGGTGGCGGCGCATCAATTTTTGCTGAATACAGATCAATTAGCGGCAACGGTGCTGGTTCTGAAAGCGGAACTTTATCAAAGCAAGTTATAGCTCTTGGTACAAGCGTAAGCTTCTAATCTAACCCTATTAGCTTAAAACTTTAATATTAGAGCGGGCAAATAAAATTGCCCGCTTTTTTTATTTCTTTTAAATTCTAATAAATTTACTAAGTTATATACAAATATGAAAACCATCCTTTTTTTGTTCAGCTTATTTTTAATCACGAGCTGTTCAAGTAATAGTAAATATAAAGATAATTTGGAAAGATTAGATCAGGTTTATGGTGAATGTGATAACCCTATGAGGACCATATCTAAAATAAATTATAGAATTTGTAAAGACAAAGAGCGGGCTGGCGGTGAGTCGTTATTCAATTTGGAAGAGGATTTTGATGAATTGTTTAATGGAAAGAAGAGACAGGTGATCTACTCAAATAAAATTAATCAAGATTTGTGGATTGCTGCAATTAATGTAACTGATAATTATGCATTAAAAATTGCTGATAATAATGGGGGCATCATTGAAACAGATTGGATTTACGATTCAATTGATCCAAAAAAAAGGTGTTTAATTAAAATTAAAATACTCTCTGCAGAACTTGTTAGTAACGGGGTATCAACAAAATTTATTTGTCAGGATCAAAGCCTAGACAATATATGGATTACTGACTCAGAAGATTATGTAGAAGAAGAAAAAAAACTTACTCTTAAAATTTTACAATTAGCATCCACAATCAATCAATCTGCAGGTTGATAAAATATGTCTTCTAAAAGATATATTCTAGAGATGTTTCCATATCCCTCAGGTAACATTCATATGGGACATGTTAGAAATTACGTAATTGGAGATATATGTGCAAGATATCATAAATTAAAAGGCGATGAGGTAATTCATCCAATGGGCTGGGATGCCTTTGGGCTTCCAGCTGAAAATGCAGCTATTCAATTCAATACACATCCGCAAAATTGGACACTATCAAATATAGAAAATATGAAGTCTCAGCTTCAGAAACTAAATCTAGATCTTGATTGGGACAGAGAGCTAGCTACTTGCAATGAAGATTACTACAAACACCAACAAGAACTGTTTATTGATTTATATAATGCTGGACTAGCATATAAAAAGGATGCTCTGGTAAACTGGGATCCGATTGATCAAACCGTACTTGCCAATGAGCAAGTCATTGATGGGAAAGGATGGAGAACTGGCGCTGAGGTAGAACAAAAAACACTATCCCAATGGTTTTTTAAAATTACCCACTACGCTGAAGAATTGCTCTCTGAATTAGACAATTTAACTTTATGGCCAGAAAAAGTTAAAGTCATGCAAAGAAACTGGATTGGAAAATCAATTGGGGCTGAAATTAACTTTAAATTAAGCGGTTTAGACAAGAAGGTTAAAATTTTTACTACTAGACCCGATACAATTTATGGGGCTTCTTTCATTGCTGTATCTATTAATCACAAAATTGTTTCAAATTTAATTGACAATTCTAAAATTCAAATGATTAAAGATCAATTCAATGAGATAGAATATGAAAAAGAAAAAATAGGCATCCCCCTTGGTGTAGACTGTATCAATCCTATCACTGAAGAATCGATCCCTTTGTATATAGCCAACTTTGTTCTAGACAATTATGGAGAAGGAGCAATTTTTGGTTGTCCAGCACACGATGAGCGTGATTTTGAATTTGCCAAAAAGTATCAACTGCCGATTAAAAAAGTTGTAGAATGTGAAGACAACCAATTACCATACACAGGTGATGGGAAAATTATAAATTCTCCTATTTTAAATGGATTAGATAAAAATCAAGCAATTACAAAAATTATTGAATACTTAGAAGTTAAAAAAATTGGAAATAAATCAATAAATTATAAATTAAGAGACTGGGGTGTTTCGCGACAAAGATATTGGGGCTGCCCTATTCCTGTAATATACTACGAGGATGGTTCCCATAGGGTGTTAGATAAAGAAGAGCTCCCTGTAATTTTGCCATATGATGTATCATTAGAAGGTAAAGGGAATGCCCTTCTAATTAACGATCATTGGAGAAAAATCATTTGTCCGAAAACAAAAAAAATTGCATATAGAGAAACCGATACATTAGATACATTCGTTGATTCATCTTGGTATTACATACGTTTTCTTAATAAAAATTTAGATAAGCCATTTAATGCAACAGATGTAAATAAATATTTACCAGTTGACAAATATATTGGTGGTATTGAGCACGCAATACTTCATTTACTCTATTCACGTTTTTTTATGAAGGCCTTGAGAGACATATATAAATTAGAAGTTGGAGAGCCTTTTAAACAATTATTCACTCAAGGAATGATTACTCATAAAACTTATAGAACAGAAAAAAAAGAATGGGTTATGCCTGCCGATGTAGCCTTAGTTAATGGTAATTTAATTCATCAAAAGACTAAAGAAAAAATAATCGAGGGACAGACAGAAAAGATGTCAAAATCTAAAAAAAATGTCATTGAACCCAATGAGATTCTTCAAAGTTTTGGGATTGATGCAACAAGGATTTTTATGATTTCAGACTCGCCGCCTGATCGAGAATTAGAATGGACAGATGAAGGCATACAAAGCTCAAAAAACTTAGTTAATCGCCTTGAAAGATATTTTCTTCAAGAAAAAACTAATTTAACCGAAGATACAATAAAAGTCATAGAAAAGTTTGTCCACGAAATAGAAAAAAACATTTTAAATTTTAGTTTAAACAAATGTGTAGCTAACATTTACACTCTTTTAAATTTCTTAGAAAAAAATAAAATTTATCTTGGTAAGAATGAAATAAGTAAAAAAGTTCTTGTTTGTTTATTCCCCATTATCCCAAGAATGTCATCATCGCTATCTAAAAAAATTTTTAATAATGAAATCTCAGAACACAAATGGCCTGAAATAAATAAAAATTTAATTGAAGAAAATGAAATTAATTTACCTATACAAATTAAAGGTAAATTGGTCTCAACGATTAATACAAAAAAAGGCTATAAAGAAAAGGATTTATTAGAAAAAATATATATGATTGAAAAAGTTAAAAATAAAATAACTGGGAAGAAGATCGTAAGAGTAATTAATGTCCAAGATAAAATTATCAATATTATTAC